>Ga0209181_10012991_pt1 | contig 10465 bp, 7 predicted proteins | sample MAT05_FD_187208 | JGI IMG/M metagenome (GOLD analysis project Ga0209181, IMG submission 187208) | Freshwater microbial communities from Lake Fryxell liftoff mats and glacier meltwater in Antarctica - MAT-05 (SPAdes) (version 2) | ecosystem: Environmental > Aquatic > Freshwater > Ice > Liftoff...
GCCACCCATGTTCTGATAAAGCGTAATCTGCTCGTTGCGGAGATTGGTCACGCACAGGTCTTCGCGGCCGTCGTCATCGACATCACCCAGCGCCACTCCCATGCCGGCCATTGCGGTTCCATCGGCGCTGACCGCGCAACCCATGGTGAGCCCCTCCTCACGAAACTTCCAGTCGCCCTGGTTAATCCAGGCATGATTCGGCTTGCCGTCGTTGGCGACAAAAAAATCGATCTGACCATCCTCGTTCAGATCAGCACACAGGACACCCAGCGCCGGGCCAGGTTTGAGGGCGATTCCCGACGAGATCGACAGGTCCTCGAATGTGCCGTCGCCGCGGTTGCGGAACAGTTGACTGGGCTCAGGGACATAGACCTGTGGACCGCAATAGTCGTCGGCCCCCGCCTTCGACTTGCACATCCGGTGGGTCGCGTAATTCATCTGCACATAGTTGCAGACAAACAGGTCGAGCCTGCCGTCATGGTCGATATCGACCCACGCGGCGCTGGAACTCCAGAGCGGGTCCTGCACGCCCGCAGCACTCGTCACATCAGCGAAGATACCCTGAGCGTCATTCTGCAGCAGATGGTTACCCCCGCGATAGGTGGTGACGTAAAGATCAAGATCGCCGTCGTTGTCGTAGTCGCCCGCCGCAGCGCCGAGGCAATAGTCCTGAAGGTCGATTCCCGCAGCGGCAGTCACATCCGTGAACCGCGCCGCGGGCGAGCCGGCTGAATCGCTTGAAAGTTCGTTCCGGTACAGTCGGCAACCCAATGGGCCGCTGGGTGGAAATTTTGCATCAGACAGCGTCTTGTCGGGGCCAAGCATCGACCCCTGACACAGAAACAGGTCGAGGTCACCATCGCCGTCAGCGTCGAACAACGCCCCTCCCGGCCCAACCATCTCGCACATGTAGTACGCGCCCGAGGCACCGCAGAAGTGGTGGAAATCGAGACCGGACTCGGCCGCCGCTTCACGGAACGGATACACCGGAGCGGTTGGCGGCTCGACAGCTACGCGATCCGGGACTTTTTCAGAACTGCAACCCGTTAAGAAGACGAGCGCAGAAAGTACAGCGGTTGGAAGAGTGAACGATAAACGCAGCATGGAATGTTTCAATACGCGACTCGACCGAAGTTGCGATTCCCGTAGCTTGGACATTCCTGTCCGAGACATTGGCCAGACAGCCTGGCATTGTCGAACGGCTTTCAATTTATCATAATCTTAGAACTTGTCCAGGAACAAGTCCGTCATAATGAGATCTCAGGCCAGCGCTTTCGCGACCATCAATAACGACGTGTTGAGGCGAAAATCCGGAACACTGATCTTCGCTGATTAACGCTGATGCAAACTCGGGATGCGGCTCACAATACCAAGCCGTTCTTTAAGAGATTAGTGGTTATCAGCGGAGATTAGTGTTCAACAAATTCCGCATCTCACTTCTCACTTCCCAACCCGTGTTTCTCCATCGCACCAAAACACGGCGTTGTTTCTGGACAGATTCTTAGCTTCGACAGAGTTGCATGGCCAAGGCGACGGACAGGAATGTCCATCCTACAGGTCATTGTGGCTGCGATTCCTGTAGCTTGGACATTCCTGTCCGAGACATTGGCCAGACAGCCTGGCATTGTCGAATACCCGGATCAAGGTGCCTGGCACCGACGGCTTGTCGTCACCTGTCACCGACGGCTTGTTCACCGACGGCTTGTCGTATTTTCAGGTCAGTGGTTTTATCCAGTATTTGTTCCGGTGTGGTCACGAGGCTCCGCCATGATAATATCGTTTCCAACAACTCTGCCTGCATCCGGCCCGACAGGCCTTGTGCCAGTCGACCGCAGGTTTGAGTACTAACACGTGCCGTGAACTCGTTCACTTTGCCCCCAACCGGCTTTACGCCGGTGGAGCAAGGGTTTGTCAACTGAAAGGTGTGGCAGTCTTCAAACCCGCATTCCACCGGCATAAAGCCCAATGGCGTGGACTTAAGAATAAACAACGAATTTCACGGCTCCATCGACCCCGGGTCGGTGGTCCGCAGACTGGCTGGCTACTCGATCCGGAACGCTTTGCTAAATCATCGCCCCTCCCCCGTTTTTGCTCGCCAAAGGCGAGCAAAAACGGGGGAGGGGCCGTGGGCGCAGGGGCTTGTCGTAGTAGCTGATCAGTCTTGCTTCCACCGGCACAGGGCCGGATGGAGAGCTTAAGTCCACGCCATTGCGAATAGCACCTGCTGCGTGCCAAGGTAAGCCCACCGCCTTCGGCAGCATCTGCTGAAGTGCGGTTGTCCTTCTAATCGTCAAAGTCGTCACAATCGTTACATGTCACCAAATTGCTTCAAGCTGCAACTTCAATCCGGTCGAAGAATTGATGAGTGGAGGTCTTATCAGCCATTCTCAACTCCACATCGAACCACTGCGTGAGCCCTGCGCTTACCGGAGATGAATCATGCCGCTTCGACGATCCCTGTTGACAGTTCTGTGCTTTGCCGTTTTTGGAACCATGCCAGGTGTCGCTCAGCAGCACGAACCGTTTGGCAAATGGAATCGCGAACAACAACGAACGGCAGAGCAGAATCGTCCGTCAAGACGCGTGGAAAAGTCCGCCGCGAGAGCTCCGGAAAGAACCTCGGTGACATATTTCTCGCCCAGCGCGGAAGCAACTGCGACCGCTATGTCAGCCAAGCCTGATGCCCCCGCCACAATTCCGATGCGGGAAAAGGTGACAACACGAGTCGATGTTGAACAATCGCATTCAGTCGCGCGCCAGGACAAGGCTCCGAGCACAGTCAGCGCTGTCGTCCAGCCTGAACCTACTCAGCCTGAATTGACGACCACTCCGAAAACAGAGCCTGGTCAGATTTTGACCGTTGCTTTTTCCCCAGACGAATCTGAAACACGACGCCCAGGTGCCGTTCGCGGTGCCGCGTTTTCCCCGGACGCTGAGCCATCATCCGCACGGAAGCCCAGGAGTGTCGTTGCCGAGCCGAATCCGGTCGATGCCGCAAACCCATTTGAAGAATTTCTCGGCACTGCAAATTCTGCAGAACAGAACGACACCCGGGCGTTTGATTTCGGCAGTGATTCTGCAGCTGAAGCCGCCGCACCGCTGCTCCACAGACCTGGAGCGGCGAGTGCTTCTGGAAACTCCGCTCGATCGGCTGGAGCATCGCCTGGCGTTGAATCAGATGCCGATATACCTGCTTCGGCGATGTCCAGTGAGGACAGTGGTCCTCAGTCGCCTGGTGTGACGGTTCAATGGGTCAAGCACGGTGGTTTCAACGTGGGGCAGGAATGTGACGTCGAACTGGTTGTCAAAAACACCAGCCAGACGATTATCCGTAGTGTCATGGCGGAAGCCGTGATTCCGGCGAACGTAGAAATTGTCGAGGCACGACCCGCAGCCGTCGAAGGTTCTGAATTGCCGACATGGACGTTTGGCGAATTGCAGCCAGGTCAGTCGCGTTCCGTGATGCTCAAAGTCATTCCACAAACACGAGGTGATGTGCGACTGGATGCGTATGTTCGTCTGACCGGAACATCGTCGTCCCAGTTCTCAGTCCAGGAACCTATGATTGGCGTGGCTGTTTCCGGCCCGGAAAACGTCGAAATCGGTCAGCAGGTTGGTTACATCGTGCGTGTCAGCAATCCAGGCACCGGGTTGGCGAACAATGTCGTCATTCAGGCGGCGGTTCCGGAAGGTCTGGAACATCGTAACGGCAGTTTACTCACGATCGAAATCGGTACGCTCAATCCCGGTGAATCGCGGCAGGCTCGTCTGAGCCTCACCGCAGTGCAGGGCGGAGTTCAGCAACTGGCTGTTCGCGTCCTTGCGGATGGCGGACTGTCGGATCAGACCACAACTGCAATCGTTGTCGCAGAACCTCAGCTGGCCATCGCACTCGCCGGCCCGCCGGAGCAAATCGCCGGACGCTCAGAGGACTACACATTGACCGTCAGCAATGGCGGCAACGTGCAATCGACCAATGTGCGTGCAAAGTACATTATTCCTGACGGCTCCACTTTCGTGTCGGCTGATCGCGGCGGAAAGTTTATTGAGACCGACAACGCGGTCGAATGGTTCGTGGGCACGTTGCAGCCGAATGATTCCAGTAACTTCATCGTGACCATGCAGGCCAACGAAACGGGCGAAGTGGCTCATAAGGCCGGAGTAATTTCAGAACATGGCCAGGTGACGACCTGCGAGTTGACGTCAAACGTGATTGGCACCGCCGCACTCGACTTGAAGATTGTCGCTGACCATCGTGAACTTCGCGTCGGTGAAGAAATCCGTTGGGAAGTCCAGGTTCGGAACACGGGAACTCGCGAGGCAGCCAACGTTGGCGTGTCCTGCGAATTGCCTGCCGGTTTTGAATTTATCGATGCAGAAGGTCCGACGAAACATATCGCGGAGCACGGCGTGCTGATCTTCCGATCGATCCCGACGATCGATGCAGCGACTGATGTCCAATTTGTGATTCACGGTCGCTGTACTCGCGAAGGCAACCAGCGTCTGCGATTGCGTGTCGCCAGCGATTCTGTGACCGAAGCACTGATCGGCGAAGAATCCGCATCCGTGACGCGATAAAGATTGTTCGAAACAACAGTCTCTTATACTCCAGGCGGTCATGAGTGAGAGAATTGGCGAGCGGCATGCGTCAGCTTGCCGGTACAAAAATGAGGTACCGGAGGGCTCACGCCGCTCCGCTTGCCGCACTCATTTCTGGCCGCGCGAAGGATAAAGCCCGACAGAGCATCAACGACGTTTCTTCTTCCGATCCTTCGCCTTGGCTTTTGCGGCGTCCGAACGAGGAACGCGGAGATCCTTTTGGATGACTTTGTCGAGTCGCTTGCTGAACTTCATGAAGTTCGTCATTTCTGCCGGCAGCGGCGAACTGAACCGCATGGGTTCACCGGAAATCGGATGAGTAAACCCCAGCGTCGAAGCGTGCAGCGCAAAACGCTTGTGAGCCCACGGGATCTCTTTCCAAAGATCTGATCGGTAGCGATTATCCCCCAGCACCGGATGCTGCGCCTCAGCAAAATGCACGCGGATCTGATTGCGTCGTCCAGTCTCGAGCTGCACGGTCACATGCGTCGTATCGGGCAGTCGTTCAACGACCTGGTAATGAGTCACGGCAAGCTGGCCATCATCTTCGTCATCTGTGGAATATCGCGTCAGGTTTTTTCCGGTCGCGAGGAAGCTGCGGAATTCACCACTGTCCGGCCGTACAATTCCCGCAACGATTGCATCATACTGCCGTTCGGGCTTGCGTTGCCGAAACTGATTCTGCATCAATCTGGCATCTTCTTTTGTCTTGCCGAACATCAGCAGGCCCGACACACCACGATCCAGACGATGTACCACAAAGGCTCCGCGGCCCCTGCCTTCATGCTTCACGTGCTCGTTAACGCGATATATCAGAGTGTGCGGTTCGCGTCCGTCGGTCGGGACAGTCAGCAAGTCAGCCGATTTTTCCACAACCACAATATGCCGATCCTCAAACACGATCGAGAAACCACGATGCTGTTGTTGCTGCGGGCGACGTCGCGGCGAATAACGACGATTCTCTTCGAACCGCACATGGACCTGATCGCCAAAATTCAAAGTGCGACCGGGATTCGTTTCGACATGTCCGTTGAGCGACACACAATCGTGATCGAATAAACCGGTGACGTGCGAGCGAGATCCACCGGCAAGTTCCTGCACACAGCGATCAATCCGTCCGTTGATCAATGCCGACGATGATTCGATGACAAATTCACGACTCAGAAATGGCACAGGGGGACTCGAAATCACTAGTTCGGAAGTAAAGGCGAAGGATATCCCGCAGCACCACGAATCGCGAGCAGTGGGCAGAGGAATCCTGCCGACAGTGAAAACTGCCGGGATTGCCGCCACAATCTGTGTCCGGCAAAATGTGCCGACCTGGGGACGCCAGGAACTCATCAAAAGCGACATTACGGCGATTTCTTTGAATTGCCGCAAAGTTTTGTGCGGAATCCTTCAGAACACATGTTGACACTAAAGCCCGACCGGCGATATCACTCCGTCTCTCAACCCGGATTCGATTCCTGAATCCAAAATCTCCCTTCTGTTCTCCTCCCTTCTCTCCCCCTTCCGGAATCTCATCCGGAAGTCAGAGCTGTTCGCGTCCATTGAATTGTTTGCCTTTTGAATCTCATCAAAAGTCGAACGACTCAATTTCACGAACTGTTCGTCCCTCCGCACGTCTCCCCTCTGACTCTCCACTCAGCTCCCAGATTGAGGAAATCATGAACGAGTTCCCAAACGGCGCTCATCATGAGCCGCAGATCCTGCGGTTCCCCCAGCCCACTCAGGCCGCGCCTTCCGAAACCAAATCCACCCCGCCGGAAACGGAATCGACCACACGCACTGTGCTGGTCTTTTCACCGCGTCCCGGTGCACGTCAGTTGCTTGCAGACGATGTCCGCAAGCGTGGCATGCAGGTCTGTGAAACGGACAGCCCGGATGCGATGTTGTTTCATCTAAGTCGACAGGAATTCTGCTGCTGCATCATTGATGATGCTGACACAGTCTCCCGGATTCAGGAGGTCAACGCTGCGATTCGAAATCATTCGAAAGCAGCTCAGGTCATCTGCATTGTCGGCGAAGACTCCCGCTGGGGTCGTGAAACGGTGCCGACTTTCGAATGCGAAGTCCTTGAACGCCCCTATTCAGCATCACGTTTTGGAGCGGCGTTACTCAACGCTCTGCGACGCGGCGAACTGATCCGCGAAAACGAAAAACTGCGACGTCAGTTGCTCAACCGCAACCTGATGGATCTGGTTGGCAGCACGCCGGCCATGCAATCTCTGCGAGAATCCATTCGCATCGCCGCCGACGATGACCGCACGGTCCTCGTTCGCGGCGAACCAGGCAGCGGAACAACGCTGATTGCCGAAGGTTTGCATCGCTGCAGCCGTCGGTCAACAAAGCCGTTCCTGCGAATTGACTGCAGTCTGCATTCTGTCGAAACGCTGGAACATCAACTCTTCGGCGACAATGCTCCGGATGGTTTCCCCGGCTATCTGAAAATGGCCGACGGCGGATCGATCCTGCTGGACAACGTCGATACGGTGGCTTTGCCATTCCAGAAACGACTGGCTCAACTGCTGGAACAGCGAGCGACCGCCGTACTCCATGGTGGTCTGGAAGGCCCGAACATTCGGTTCATCGCAGCCACGCACGGTGACCTGAATCGACTGGCCATGGAAGGCCGGTTCCGCGACGATCTGCTGCAACACCTCAGCGGCATCACACTGCAATCGCCACCGCTGCGAGTGCGCGGCAACGACATCCCGCTGCTGGTGGAACACTTCATCAGCCAGATCTCACTGAAGGAAGGTCGTCCACCACGACAGATCAGTGGAGAAGCCGTGCAGGTCCTGGAAGGTCATCCGTGGCCGGGCAACGTGCGTGAACTTCAGAACGTGATTGAACGTTGCTGCACGGTTGATGTGACGGAAATGATCGGCCCCGAAGATCTGCGACCCTGGCTACAGAACGACGCGATCAATGAAGGTGCAGAATGCGTCGGAATGACACTGGCCGAAATGGAACGCAAGCTGATCGAATCCACGTTCGCCCGTTGCAACGGCAACCGTGAAAAGACGGCTCAGATCCTGCAGATTGGTCTGAGAACTCTGTCCGGAAAACTCCGAGAGTACGGCTACCCTCCTCGTGGCGGCCCCGGTTCAAACATTAAACGAATGATCGCCGGAACCATCGGCGAACAACGCAAAGCAGCTTGATCGACACAACGAACAGTACCTCTCCCCTCTCCCCCCTCCCGAAAAGAGCGAGCTTTCCCCCGGAAGCTCGCTCTTTTCATTTTGCGACGAATCAATTTGACGCCCTCAGAGAAGTAATGGGCGAGCGGCAGGGCGTCAGCCCTCCGAGTGCGTGCTGACAGCTTGCAGAACTGACGACCAGCCTTTGATCGGACGGATTCGGGTGCATGCAGCAGAAAAAACTGTTGGTCGCGGACCGCGAGTGGATCGAGACGCAATTCGACGGTGATTCGATTGCCAGCGAGACAAACGCCGCAGACAAGTCGCACGCGGATTTACCCAACCATCAATCCAGCGCCGAGTAGCAGTAATTTACTGAATCCATCTCCCTCCACGTCACTCACACGGAATCCAACATGGTCCGATCAATTCTGCTCGTGCTTGCCCTACTCTGTTCGCATTCCGCGACAATTCGCGGAGACGATTATCTCCTGCGGATCGATACGATGGGATACGTTGATAGATCTGACGAAATACCGAAGGAAATACTTCTGCACAGCATCGAAATCGTCGTGCGTCCGCAGTCGCCGTTTCGCTGTAAAGTGGTCGTTTGTGCGGAAACACTGGTGGTGGCTGGCAAACTGAGTCCGGTAGATCACGGAGATTTCAATGTTCAAATTCGATTCGCTCACTCCGTCGATACAGGAATCCGGGTTCTGGTGAATGACGAGTGATTCCAGATATGACCTTTGGTTATGCGATCCCATGCATGGTCCCGAACTAAATTTCTGCTTCTCGGAACAAGTGAATTTGGTGACAGAAATCCGATGCGTCGTGGTCTCGGAGGGCTGACGCCCTACCGCTCGCCTTTTCAATACGACCGAGGCCGCACGCTCCCCTGAACGCGAACCGGCAGCCCCATAATCCGCAGGAATCCTTCCGCGTCCGTCTGATCATACGAACCGCCGCTCTCCATGCTGGCAATATCTGCTTTGTACAAACTGTTCGGAGACGTGCGACTGCTGACCCGGACGTTGCCTTTATACAGTGTCAACTTGATGCTGCCAGTGACAGGTTTCTGCGTCTCGCGAATGAACGCCATCAAGGCGTCCATTTTCGCACAGTACCAGAATCCATAGTAAACCATTTCCGCCACTTGTGGACTCAGCGAATCCCGGAGATGTGTCAGGTCGCGGTCGAGCGTCAATTGTTCCAGACCCTGATGCGCCGCATACAGCAGCGTCATGCCCGGCGCTTCGTAGACTCCGCGACTTTTCATGCCGACAAAGCGGTTTTCCACGATGTCGATCCGACCACAGCCGTTGCGTCCGCCAATCGTGTTCAGTTCCCCAACCAGCGCCGCGGCACTCAGCGTCTTACCGTTGACCGCGATGGGCACGCCGGATTCAAATTCGATCGTGACGCTTTCTTCCTTGTCCGGAGCATCCTGCGGAGACACGGTCATACCAAAGTCGATGACGCTCTGGCCATCCACCGTCGGGTCTTCCAGGTCACCCGCTTCGTAACTGATGTGCAGACAGTTTTCGTCGCTGGAATATGGCTTTCTCGCCGTCGCCTTCACAGGGATGTTCTTTTTCTCGCAGTAGGCCAGCATCTCTGTGCGACCGGGAAACTGGTCCCGGAACTTCTTGATTCGCCACGGAGCGATGATGTGGATTCCCGGTTCCAACGCTTCTGCAGCCAGTTGGAATCGACATTGATCGTTCCCCTTACCCGTGGCTCCGTGAACAAACGCTTCTGCCTTGACTTCGCGACCACGCTGCAGGCATGCCTTTGCAATCAGAGGCCGCGCGATACTGGTGCCGAGCAGATAGATGTTTTCATACCGAGCCTGCCACTGCAACACCGGGAATGCAAATTCACTGCACAATTCTTCGCGAACATCGACCAACTCTGCAGACTTCGCGCCAATGTCACGAGCCTTCTGCATGATCGCCGCCCGGTCTTCACACGGTTGACCAAGGTCCACGTATAGGCAATGAACATCATATCCTTCGTCCTGCAGCCATCCCACCAGAACCGACGTATCCAGTCCACCACTATACGCCAGCACCACCGATTTTCTCACGTGAGTCTTCTCCAGATTTCAAATTGTCAGCTCAGAACACCTGTTCATCTGAAATGTTAACGAGGACTCGCCCTGTCGCCACCGTTACGGCAAAGTTTCTGACGAATCGCAGGATGCAGCACGCCGACGATGAAAACCGGCAATTCAGCCGAACTGAATTCCCTGAGCCAGCGGTAGGGATGTTGACCAGTTGATGGTGTTCGTCTGGCGACGCATGTAGGCTTTCCAGGAATCGGAACCGGATTCCCGTCCACCGCCGGTGGCTTTTTCACCGCCGAATGCTCCGCCGATTTCTGCACCGCTCGTTCCGATATTCACGTTGGCAATGCCGCAGTCGGAACCTGCGGCGGAAAGGAATTTTTCAGCCGTGAGAAGGTTCGTTGTAAAGATGGCGCTCGACAATCCCTGCGGCACATCGTTTTGCATTGAGATCGCCTGGTCAAGATCGCGGTAACTCATCAGATACAGGATCGGGGCGAATGTCTCTCGTCGCACCTGAGTCGTTTGATTCGGCATCCGGATAATTGTCGGCTGTACGTAGTTTCCTGGCTGCTCGCCCAATGCGTGGCCGCCACAGACGATCGAACCACCTTCGCTGACGGCCTGCTGAATTGCCTTTATCATGGTTTCA
>Ga0209181_10012992_pt1 | contig 10464 bp, 9 predicted proteins | sample MAT05_FD_187208 | JGI IMG/M metagenome (GOLD analysis project Ga0209181, IMG submission 187208) | Freshwater microbial communities from Lake Fryxell liftoff mats and glacier meltwater in Antarctica - MAT-05 (SPAdes) (version 2) | ecosystem: Environmental > Aquatic > Freshwater > Ice > Liftoff...
TATAACGCAAGGAAGCCATCAGCTCGGCCTGCTCACGGCGGAGAGCGGCCACTTTTTCGGAAATATCGGTGCGCAGAGGAAACTGAACGGTTTCGCTGACAATATTGATTCCCACCTCCGAAGGCATGGCTGCGGCGTGGGCCTCAAGAACACTTTGACCCAAGGTCATTCCGAATCCGGGTCCCCATTTGGGGTGTTCCCGATCCATTTGGGCGATTTCGGAGATGTCCCCTCCCGCTCCTTGAAGGAAAAAGGCCATGACTCCGTGGCCGAGGACCTTCTCGACATGGCTGGACGTCACGCCGGGGAAATCCGCCGTGATATTGGTGGTGTGGTTTCCGATCAGGAGGTGACAGCCAAAATTATAGACCACTCCCAGAGGGGTTCCGTCGAGGCGGTCCACCCGCAGGACTCCGACCTCAGGATCCACTGGCCGCATGGCCTCGATCTCATCGTCCGGCGGGTAGGGATTGCAACTTCGGAGGGTGCAGTCGCTGCCGTCCTTCATCATCAGGGTGCGGTTGTAGGTCAGACTATCCTGCACGGCAGAAGCGGACCCAATGTTCACCGGCTGCAAATTCTGCAGAGCTTCCTGAACCGCCCAAACCGCTTTCTCAAGTTGTTCGGCGTCGTCACAAAGCAGGCGTCCGGGCGGGTGGGTGTGGGAGGCGGAAACGGTCACCGACTCTTCAGGGATTCCGGTTTCCGCCAAGAGGAGTTTCCGCAACGCGGGCATAAAGTCATCGGCACTGTCTCCAAGAATATCCTGGGTGATCGAGCGGCAGCCGACGGCGGTCACATCCATGGTGATGAGGACATACTTCCGCGAGCCATCATCCAGTACCAGAGCCTTCAAATACAAGGGATCATCGATCGCGATCTTCTTGTCCCAAAGCTCTCTGGGGATGTGGGCCTTGGTTTTCTCCGACACCACATAGGCGGCGGCCCCTTCCTCCCGACATGTGATTTCGACTTTAGCGGTTCCTGCAAGTAGGGACATGGTTATTGGAATGGAGTTGGAAAATTCATGGAAACTGGGACCAGACATGAAAGCGAATCACCGAGCTGATCCGCGGCAACTCCTGGCTGAGTACGAATTGGCATTGGCGAATCTTCGCGCGGATCATCGCGCTATCATAGACCGGACCATAATTGTGGCCATAGCCCAGGCGAGGGTCGGATTCAACTAGGGGCAGAGCGTTTTGGGCGTTAGCGATTTCGCGTTCCACAATCTGCGACAGGTTCTTGAAGGCTTCCTGAAAGGATCCGGCGGTGGAAGGACCGGTTCCCAACTGTTCCCGCACGGACAAAAACTCCGCCGTGTTGACCAGACTGTGCAGGTGACAGGCAAGAATCCGGCAGACATTGATTTCGCCCTCGGCCTCCGGAGTCGGACTCTTCCCGCAGGCGGCCAGCAAGGCCTGTGTTCCTCGTTCCCAGCGATCCCGGCAGGCCACAGCCAGGCGGAGGAATTCCTCGATGCCAAAGGGCAGGCAAAAGAGGGTGTTGCAGACATAGCGGGGCTTGCCGGGCAGGGCTTCAATCTCTCCCTCCGGCAAAAGCTCGCTCAGATCCCCCCGCCGGAAGAAAAAGCCGGCACCCAGATCATAGCGGCTTTGTTCATTGAAAATGAGGGGGTGGGCCGGCCCCAGGTACCAAGGGCCACGCATATAGGCCTCCCGTTCTCCGGAGGTCATGGCCGAATAGGGAAAGTCATCCCAGGCGTCACTCAGTAGCCGCCAGGCCCGGAGGGCCTCGTCCACGGCACTTCCCTTCAAACCAAAATCCCGACGGGCGACCGTCGCCAGCAAATCTTCCGCCCTCCGTTCCGGATTCCAAACGGAATGGTATTGCAACTCCTCGGGAATGGACCCGTTCATGCCATAAAAATACCATTGTCCCATGAATCCGGCGGCTCCCGATTCCCGAACCGCCCGAAATCGCTCATACCAACGGAAATGAACCGGAAGATGGGGGACGAAAAAGGTGTCCGGGGTCGTGTTGGTTTCGGTACGGACGTGAAAGCGCAGGCCGCGTTCCCGACAGTGCTGGGCCTGGGCGGAAAAACGTTTATTGGGTCCCGGGATCTTGATATTGTAATCATACAAGATCGCTCCGGCGTCATTGGTCGGGTCCGGCTCACCAGTGGCAATATTGCCCAGCACCTCCACCCCTTCGTCCAAATGATCGATCCAGGCGGATTCGGTGGAATCCTGGCGCGACCAGACGAAAGCCGCATAGGGCCAGGCCATGAGTCGGGCCCGAGGAGCGCCGGCTTTCACCGCAGCGAACAACGTATTCACGAGTTGAGCCACCTGTGTATGAGGATCCCGATCCCGGCAATGCGGGCAGTTGCTCAGTTCCTCTCCCGCCGGACGCATATAGCAATGGTGGAACCCCTCCCCGCCCACCAGAACAATTGCCCCGGCCAGTTCGGGAACAGATTCATAAATGTTGGTCACCACCTCCGCATAGGCCCGGTGAACCAAAGGATGTCCCGAGCAAAGCACATGATTACCCCGTCCCCAGGTTTCCTCCAAAAAAATCTCCTCCCGGGCTCCACGGATCTCCGGATGGTTCTGAAAAACCGGGTGATCCGCCGGCCACGCCTTTGAAATCAGGATCAAGAAATAGTCCATGCCCGCAGCGGCCAGCCTTTTTGCTTGTTTACGGATGGTCGCAATGGCTGCGGAGGCGCCCGGTGCATTCAATTCCGGCAACGATTCCGATTGCCAGAGATCACCGAGCACGATGCAACGGCGGAGGGCATTGGATCCAAAATGCTGCATAAGCTCGAGCGTGCCATCCTCGTACTCTTCCACCCCATGATGTCCGGGAGCAAAAACGCCCTCGGTAAATCGTGTCGCCAGCGAGGGATGCCGCACGAAACTACCGAGGGGCAGACTTCCTCCCCGGTCGATCAGTTCACGCTCGAAATAGTGGGTCGCATCGAGGATTCCCCGCTCATTGGCGGCAGCAATCAGAACCTCCTGTTCTGATATCTCGGCACGGAACCCTCCTGGCGCAAGATCGTGATCAAAGGAAAATCGAAACGCAAAGCCGGCAGCCGGAACAATCTTCAGCGAGAGGCAGGTTTCAAGAAAGAGGCGAAACCCTGACAAGGAAAGATCGACGAGCGGACCTGCGGAAGCCGGACCAACAAGGCGAACGCTCTCTGGCAATCTCATACCTCCGGTTTCACCGCCCGGGACGGTCGGCCGATAGCGATGATGCTCGGCTTTCAGCCACGTGCGAATGGCCTTCTCTCGAGAGGGGTCCGTACTTTTCATAGGGTGAAATTCCGGACCGGTCTGGCAGGCGACGTTCCCGGCACCAAGCGCTGCCCGGGGGTTGCAGCGGCAATATCCGCTGCCGTTTTAAAGACAGCACCGCGTTGTTTCAGTCCGGCAATGAGGTGATCGAGCTGTTCCAGCGCCCAGTCACCACAACCCTTCACAATAAACGGATCAGGTTTTACCGAGCCCTCACCAAAATGAATAAGGCCCTCTGGCATCGGATGGAACTCCCAGGGGTGAAAATAGAAGGCCAGCACCTTTCTCTCCACCGAAGTGGATTGCAGGAGATTCAGGAATTGATCGACATGTTGCAGCAACGACCCGGCACCCTCCAAACGGAACTTCGGCCACTGGTCCCGATCCCGTCCAAAGGCGTCCCCGGATGGCAGTGATAGATCGGCAAAATTCGGAATCTCGACAAGCCGCATGCTGCCTCTCTTCGTCCAGTCTCGGGAATCCGGATGATAAGGCTCAAGCTGGTCGCGGTAAAAGTACATCGGATAGGAGGCATCACTGACATATCCGAGATCTTCCAATGCGCAGCAAACCGCCGTGGAACCAAAGAGACGTGGTGCCCGGAAGCTTATTGGCCGCACCCCGCAAATTTCCTCAATCCATTCGGTGTTGAGTGCAAGCCGTGGAAGCACTTCCTGTTTCAGCAAGGGATAGATTCCCGGGATGGGAAAAAGAGGATCCCCCACCGTCTCATGATACAGGCTGTGTGCCCCGATTTCATGGCCGACGTCTTTAACCCAATGGAGACTCTCCGGGACTTGCCGCGCCGACCAACCAACAAAGTAGAACGTTCCCGTGACTTGATGTTTTTGAAAAACCTCCAGCACCTTCGGGGTACCATGCATTAGCCCTTCGTGAAATGGCGTCCATGACCCGATATCGGTCTCCATGTCGAAGCCAAGCAGGACTTCAAACATAATCTGGCATCCACTGCAGATCGTTGTCGCTCAGCAAGTGCGGCCTTTCACCTTGGAAATACCATTGCCCATGGCGCTTCGGGCCAGACTGTCCCCTCGGCCAGATTTTCAAGTTCTTGTGATACGTGACGGCAGCCCTCATGGCATGGTGTCCTTGGGCGAAGGAAATCCCATTACGGTGTAATAGGCAAGGTTTGGCTGCCGGATGTCCATGCGCCCAAGCTGAGCAACCACCGACTGATCGCTCTCCACCACTAGAGAATACTGCACTTGAGGAATCTGCCGGAGTTCTTCACCCAGCGGCTCGTTGGTGCGATGGCAGACGACCCGCCTCGCACCGAGTTCAGGCAATTCAATGCGCCATGGCTCCTCATCCGTGAAAAAGACATGCAAGATGATCCGGGCCGGCCGCTCCCCTGCGTTGAGAATAACCAACGACTCATGCCCGTGCGCGTCCTCATTCTTTAGCGCCGGGTCGTAAGGGTCGCGCGGCGGAATGTCACCATCGGGGAAGACCCAGATTTTGGAACCAATGTTCATGCTCGCGCTTCCACGATGTGATCGAGCTCCGGGCTCAACCATTCGGCCGGACCGTCCCCGGAAATACGGACTCCATTCTCCCAGCGAAGTCCGAAGACCGATCCGTGCTTTTTCGCCAAGGGAGATCCCTGGGGAGCGTAGAAGTAAGTATCCACTTGGAAGGTCATACCCGGCTTCAAATCGTAGCTGCTGGTCGATTCGATCCATGGGCGCTCAACCTCGATCATTCCCAAGCCGTGGCACGGACCATAGAGCTGATATTCCGAGTAACCCTGATCGCGAACGAATTCATCATATCGACGGGCAACCTCACTTGCCGGTGTCCCTGCCAGCAAAAGAGAACGCGTGAAATGGTGCGCCTTCAACCCGAACTCAAGCAATTCCTTTTGGGCGTCAGAGGCGCTGCCGATGACGACAGGAACCCCGATGCTTGGAGAGTAGCCATGAACACGCGCACTCAGGTTCAACTGCACAATATCTCCGACCCTTATCTGCCGGTATCCCGCCCGTCCGATGGCGTGGGCGCTCGACTCTCCGGACAATACATATTGGGGCAGCCCCTCGTATTCCGCACCTGCCGAATAGATAACATTTTGGGCGATTCCGGCGATCTGCAGCTCCGTAATACCGGGGCGAAGTTTTGCAATCACCTCGTCAGTAGCCAGCCTCGTGATCGCAAACGCTGCTTTCAGGCATTCGACCTCCTCTGCGGATTTGAACATCCTTTGGGAGAAAAGAGCGTCATCGGCCTTGAGCAATTCTGCATCGGGAAATGCCTCCTGTAGACTCCGATAAACCGGCAATGGAAACACGGCCCATCCGGCCAATCCAATGCGCTTGGGATGCGGATGCCCGAATTCTGTGAAGAGCGAAGCAAACGTGTCCACCGCAATCCCTGGATAATCGGGTTCCGCAGACTCGCGATATTCGACGAGCTTGCGAACGTCAGGAATTTTTGTGCGGCTTCGGGCAAAAGTCTCGCTTTCGGGTCCGATCAGAAGGGCCGCATTTCCGTCCGGAAATATCAGAACTCCGGCAGACTCAAAGAGTGGCCAGTAGTCGGAAAGGTAGCGAACATTGGCAAAGTCTGCCTCGTTGGAATGAACAATCAAGGCATCAAGCCCCATTGCTTTCACCTGCTCCGCCGTTTTTTTCAGGCGGTTGGCGAATTCAGAATCGGAGATGCGGGGTGTGGAAAGAGCGGTCATTTTCATTTCACATAAACCTTTATATTTTCTGCGATCAGTCAAGAACCAAATTGAGGGTATTGTGATTAAACCGCTGGAAAGGGCAGAACCGAGTCGTTCCAGATTAGCCGGGCGGGGATTCTGATTTCGAGCGACTGCTTAACAGTCGGATCCTGAATTTTCGCGACGAGAAGTTTCACCGCCTCGCTCCCGAGACCTTCAATATTCTGCTCGATCCGGCAAATTGAAGGTTGCCAGATGTCACAAAGGGGCAGGTCATCGAAAGAAGCGAATCCAAGGTGTACGCCGACCCGGAAATTCCTATCCCTAATCGCTTGAAGGGCTCCCAGAGCAAGACACTGCGTGAGGCAGATCAACGTTTTGCCAGCGATTTTATCCAAAATTTTGGCGGTTTTGTGGAAAGCGGCATCTTGTTCATTGGGTGCGTTTACACACTTCATCCGCGATCCATAGACATCCGACACGCCTTGCTCTCGCTCGAAGATACTCTTATCGCCGCAGTCGGACGACAGGACCACAACGCTTTTCTGACCGGCGGTGGCGATTCGCGACGCCAACTCACGACAAGCCCCCCGGTTATCCGTCATTACCGTCGGAAATCTCGTGCCAAATCCAGGGCGATCAAGCAGCACAAGGGGAAACCCAACCGGAATCTCCAACTTTTCCGGGCTTAAATTTGAGTAGGGAATCCATAGCAAACCATCGATCCCACGGCCTAGAATATTTCTGATCAAATGAGTTTCTTTGGCATGATCCGCTGTAGAATGGCTGATGACGGTCTCAAATCCGAGCGACCGCAAGGAGCCCTCCAGAGACTCCACCAGTGCACCGGTAAAGTATGGCAGTCCCGAAGGAACAACTACACCGACCGTCATACTCCGTTTTGTGCGCAGGGATTGTGCGTGGGCGTTCGGAACGTAACCAAGTTTTAACGCTGCTGCCTCAACCCGGCGAATCGTGGCGGGCGCGTAGGTAAACCCGGTAAAAGAACGGTTCATTATTTTTGAGACCGTGCACGTGGAAAGCTTCAAGCGCCTGGCAAGTTCAGTAATCGTCATCCGTTTACCTTCCCCTCCCGTTCTTGAACTCCGTGAATACATTCGGGTAGAACAGGTCCGAGACAGCGAGAAATCAAGCTTCATTAGGCCCAATGCCGTTCGGGAATTAGGCAAAGATTGGGGTGACTTTGTAGTGTGAGGAACCAAGAGAGTTGGAGTTTTCCGTGAGTCTGGGCCAGCTGCGGACGGGCTGTCGAACCTTACGGGGACAGGAACGTTTCCGCCGGGGAGGCAGGAGAGTGTCGGAAAGGAAGTTTAGCATTTGGCCGGTCAACGCCTGGGCTTGCTTCTTGGTGATAATGCCGTGGCCGGCAGCCAGAGTCAGCCAGAACGAACGGACGAGCCCCAAGGTCTTGCCGAAACTAATGCGCAGGACCTCGGTCCCTGCGACGCCGGCGGCTTGCATGAGGGTTTGGGCGATAATTGTTTGCGATACCCTATCACTAAGCGCCCTCGAGACCGCAGCCGTACTTAGACCAAGGCGGAGCGCCATTTCTTTGAGGGTCACTTTAGTCGGCTTTTTATTGACTGGATCTACTTTGGGTCCAAGTCTTCGCGGCACTGAATAAATTGTCAATTTGCCAAAATTGGATTGATCATAGCGGGTCGCAAGAAAAAACTTTTGTCTGGGGGTGGATTGACACTTCCCTTCTCCGATGGCATGATCACCATACAACCTGTATGATCGTGTTCTGGAATGCAACCGTTTACCGATTCGGCCAAGGTTGAAAGGCTGAATACGCTATCACAGCCAGAAAATGAATATTCGCAGAGTCTCCAAGGAATCAGGGTTTTCGCTGGCCACGGTATCCCGCGCTCTTCGCGGCGACCCTAAAGTCCTTGAGCAAAGTCGGCTGCACATTGAAGAAACTGCCCGCCGTCTCGGCTACAATCCCAATCCCCTTGTGCGACAGGTCATGTCTTCCTGCCGGCGTCGGAACACCTTTGTCTTCCGGGGGAACCTCGCCCTGCTGGTCAAAAATGTGGCTCAGGATCCGCTTGCTGATCGGCGTCGTCGGGATGTCCTCAAGGCCGCCTCGGCGGCGGCTGAGATCGCCGGCTTCAGTCTGGATACTTTTGATCTCGATCATCATTCCACCGATGGTATTCAGCGGATTTTCGATAGCCGGAATATTCAAGGTGTGCTCGTCTTCATGCCTTCGTGCGGGGGAAAGAAGATCCGCCTGCGCCTGAACACCACATCCCGAATGTGGGTTTCTGCGGGCTGGGGCTTGTGGGTGCCGCAATTCGACACTGTGCGCGGTGACTACTATCAGGTCATCCGCCTAGCTCTGCACCATGCCAAACGCACTTTCTCTTCCGGAATTGCCGCGATTTGGGACTTTAGCACCGATGCCGTCGCCCACCATGCGGCCCGAGCCTCATTCCTGGCCCATCATCCAAGCGGAAATCAGCTGGCGGGCAAGTTGTTCCTTTCTTTGGAAAAGCTAAGCGAGAAACAATTCGCCAGTTTGGTGAAGAAGCATTCCCTGCGTTGCCTGATTCTCGAATCGAGCATTGCACCGCCCGACTGGCTGGCCCGCTATGTCCCTCACGAAGGATGGATTTGGTGTCGGGATCCGGGAGATCAACCCTATTTCGGCAGAATTGATCACCAAAACTCATTGATGGGGGAATGGGGGGTGAATCTTCTGACTGCAAAAATCTTAATGGGACACTCAGGAGTTCCCACCCACAGCCAGACGATTTTGGTGCCTCCACGTTGGATCGCGAACAAATCCTGACCGGAGCATGCGGCGCGCCCGATTGGCTGCGCGAGCCCGCAGCACGTGCAGACCGCCCGCCCTGCACTCCAGGTGAAACCTCTTTCTTCAGTTCGTAGCGCAGTTTCGCTCTGGACGATCTGCCGCTCGGAAATGGAAATCTCCCCGCTGCCCACTATCCTTGGCTGTGGGGCGCAGACGCATCCTCCACCCCAGCATTTTTTCCTCTCGAGACGCTTGACCGATAAATATTAAGGATGATAAAAGCTTTAATCAGTTTCACGCAAGCCACCATTTTCTTATGGAGTGTCTTCTCGCCGTCCGCCGCCCGATTATGTTTAAACAAATCATAAAAATTAACTTGGTCACGGGCTCAAGAGACTCATACATCTTGCGGAGGTCTTCGTTTTTCTTGCACACATGGCGCAATAAATAGCAGGAGCTCACGCCCAATGGAGTTCTCCAATTCTTGCCATCGGTGCCCATGCCGATGATCTTGAGTTTCGTTAGAATCAGGGTCGGTGGGAAAAGCGAGAAACAGTTACACAGTTAAAGTTGTTTTCCAACGCCCTGTTCAGGATTAACCTCTCCAATAATGTTGAAATCCAGGGTCGGCATCAGAAGAGCAGGCGCGGACTTTCCAGGGGCTTGGAGAGAGACGGCGTTTTCGCTCATTGAGATTCTGGTGGTCCTAGCCATCGGAGCGATTCTGGCCACCGTCTCTCTGACCGCCTTCACCCAGATCGGGCAGAGCGGAGCATTGACAAAAACTGGATCCGGCATTGTTGGAATTTTGGAGCAGGCCCGGGCCTATGCGGTGGCGCGCAACGCCCCGGTTTGGGTGGGTTTTTCTACCGGGAACGATGACACCCTGCTGGTGGGTGTGATAACCTCCCGGAACGGGGATTCCCAGCCTGCCACAAACGAACAGGCACCTTTGAGTCGTGTGCGGCGTTTTGATCGGGTGAAATTAGTCGTTTTGGCCGAGGCGGACGGTCGGCCGCCGGTTTCCGATGGGGCGCAGTTGGCCAATCTTTCTTCGGCAATCTTTCCCTTTTCTCTAGGGGAAACCTCTTTTACGAAATGGGTGGTTCAATTTAACAGCCGGGGGGAGTCACGCATTCTTTCCAATCAAGCGTTCAAGGTGACGGAACTGGGACTCCAACAATACTCCGATGGTCAGATTCGCAATCCCCAAAACCATGTCGCCATTCAGATTGGCGGACTGAGCGGTGCGGTGTCGTTGTATCGCCCATGAAACGACTGTTCCAAGGTCTCTGTCGGGGCTTTTCCTTGATTGAGGTGACGCTGGCTCTAGGCATTGTGGCCTTTGGCGTTTTGGCCATCGTCGCACTGCTTCCCACCGGGTTGTCTCTGGCCCGGGAAAGTTCAGATGAGACGGTGGCGGTGAATGTGCTTTCCGCCCTGGCCGCGGACATTGCCAATTCCTCGGGGAGAACCAACCTCTCATTTTTGTATGGAGTTTCTTTGGAAGAAGTTGGCGTCGGCTCCCGGTTCTTTGATGAGGAGGGCCGACTTTTGGGAGCTTCTTCTGATCCGTCAGCGGTTTACAAAGCCGTTTGGAGTATGCGCGCCCGGGATATTCCGCGGGGTATTCCCCCGCAGGTTTCGGTGCAGGTGCGGTGGCCGGCGAACGCGGAAACGCCCCGGGGGATGGTCGAAACGATGGTGGATCTGGTTAGTCA
>Ga0209181_10012994_pt1 | contig 10461 bp, 10 predicted proteins | sample MAT05_FD_187208 | JGI IMG/M metagenome (GOLD analysis project Ga0209181, IMG submission 187208) | Freshwater microbial communities from Lake Fryxell liftoff mats and glacier meltwater in Antarctica - MAT-05 (SPAdes) (version 2) | ecosystem: Environmental > Aquatic > Freshwater > Ice > Liftoff...
CATCGCGACACATTACCCCAATGGGCAGAAAAGCTCGGCGTAGACGGCATAAAAAAATACCATACGACCCGCAACCACACCAGTATTGACGGATTAGCTGGGCTATAGGGAAGGGCTAGGGTTAACGTTCCCGCTCACCGGACACAGACAACCTGTGACTCTAACCGACCAAACTTAATTGTTCCGGTGCAGCGGGGTTGTTGGGCGGTTCAACTGCGTCCAATATCTCCTGTATCCATCCAACCATAAGCCACCTCAATTAACGATTTATCGCCAAATTCCATTTCTTTTTCATGAACTGGTTTACCGCCAAGTGCCGCATAAAATTGGCAGGCTGGATTATCAGCCAAAACCCATACCAGCATAGTGTCGATGCCTAACAGATGAAGCTTTTTCGCAAACGCTTGCATTAAACAGCGTCCAATTACCTTGCCTTGATAGCTTTGTAGAATGTAGATTGCCTTCAAATCACCTTTATAAACCGGATCACCTGGTCGCTCTTCACCGCCACTCGCAAAACCGATAACCTCACCTGATTCGTCCTCAGCAACGTAGGTAAAGTAGCCATTCTCCGGAGCGCCATTCAAAATTTTAGACCAAAAGTTCTCTCACTGCTCATAGGATAGATCTGCCAAATACTCATCGGGCATAATCCCTCGATAGGCTGTTCGCCAAGTATCTACATGAACCTTAGCAAGGGCAGGTATATCGTTGTGGGTCGCCTCTCTTATGATCATGGATCATCCTCCTCAACACGCTGATTTAGGAACGTAGACTGACAGCCCGAACAAACCGTTTCATCTTGCGATCGCTCAATGCGCCTAATTCAAACTCAATCCTACCGATAAACTCAACCAACTTCCCCACCGATAATTCAAGCAGCCCAACGGTCTGGCTGAGCGGCTGTAAGTAACCTTTGCATCTACACCAAGATCTCACATCGGTCCGCTCCAACCGGGTTTTTATGCCGTGCGGGTCAAGGAGCTTTAAACGGATTAACAATTCCCAGCCCATCAATACTTGAGTATCCAAGATCCTCTGTATACAGCGTTTGAACGTTCACTTCTAAACAAGCAGCAATGATCATTGAATCCCAATGAGATAGACTAAAACGGCTCATCAGATTCTCTGCACGATCAATCACGCTCCATGTTGGAAGTGCTGTGTACCAGACCTGTTGTAAGTCACGAATGTACTGATAGGCTTGCGCTCTGTCGTATCCCAACGATTCCAATTTGCGACTGGCTGCTAAATACTCACAGGCAACTTGCCATAATAAAATGCCTTCTGTCAAATTAGATACAAGAGAGGCTGCTGTTTCTTTCTTGGCTGAATCACGGGAATCATTAACATAGATCAAAATATTGGTATCAACGGCGTTCATGCAGCATATCCCGTGTGAAACGAGGAGCACTGAGCGGAATTGGATTTTGCTGCATTCGCTCGACTAGAGATTTGAGAAACTGCTTTTTAACCTCTGCACCAGAAATCAGTGGCGACACAACGTGGGGAGACTGAACCAACAATTCAACCTCGGTTCCTTCTGGTAACGCGAAAGCTGACTGAAGAATGAAAGTGCCGTTACGATAGATTGCTTTCAGAGCTTGTTGAGGCATAGGAAACTCCCTATTCATCGCTTTACCCTCAAGCATAGCCGATCATGCCATGCCCAGTGGATTGGTTTGAAATGTACGCTTTAGAGCTACCGACACATTTCAAAACCAATCCTGCTAATTTATATGAGTCTGCTCAAAGTCTAGAAGCCTGAAAGAGGAAAGCCAACTGTTATCCCCCTCACGTCTCCAAACCGTACCATTACTCCATGCTACATCAGGTGCATTTCGTGTTCTTCTGCCAATCAAGGTTACGTTACTGCGAAACCTCACCTCAATACGTTCGTTGTCAATGCACTGACCATCTAATGGTGTTGAGTTACCGTTGTAGACTACTACCCGATTTGCTCAGAGATGAACAATTACCCCTCTACCCAAGTCTCGATAAGTGCCTGTAAACCAGTCACATGGGCTTCCCTGCCTATGCCGGAACCCGCGCCATCATTCGCATCCAGGTAAACCGCATTGCCGACTCCTGCGGTCATGGTGTGCCCCTCTACGAGTTTCAGAACCATCGCGACACATTACCCCAATGGGCAGAAAAGCTCGGCGTAGACGGTATAAAAAAATACCATACGATCCGCAACCACACCAGTATTGACGGATTAGCTGGGCTATAGGGAAGGGCTAGGATTAACGATTGAGTTCAGCGGCGGTAGATAACTTTCGCATCACCGCCGACCATACTCATTCCGCCGCTGCAACGATTTGTTGTGCCGCGCCGCTCAGCGACTATTTTCGCCTAGCTACTGACACAAATCAAAGATGCAAATTAGCATCCAAAACTGCTTCCAGTATCTTCCTCAGCGATATAAACGGGTTCTGTTGGAAGTGACTGTTCTTGAATAGGTTGTACATACTGCTCAATATAGACACTGGGATCTGTATCATAGGTAGGAATCTCAGGAATAAATCCAATCACCTCTCCTTCAACCATTCCACCTATTTCTTCACGGTTAAATTGCCCATCGGAGAGCGATCGACCCAAGCCGTTACCAAGCCGTCCGTAGTCTTCATCACCAAACCGCATTCCTAATTCCTCACCAGCAATTCCACCTATTTCTTCACGGTTAAATTGCCCATCGGAAAGCGATTGACCCAAGCCGTTACCAAGCCGTCCGTAGTCTTCATCACCAAATCGCCTTCCTAATTCCTCACCAGCAATTCCACCCATTTCCTCTTTGCTGAACTCTCCGTCGGATAGAGAGCGACCGAAATTACCACCTAATCGTCCATACTCAGCTCCACCAAATTTCTCTCCGATGTATGTGCCACCCGCACCACCTGCCATTTCAGCTAGCCTTTGTTCATTGATCTCTTTACCGTCAATGGCATCGCTGCCAAGATGCCCTACCTCACGTCCAACACTAGCACCTGCTTCACCACCAAAATACCCTCCAACTGCTTGACCAGCGACTCCCATCCCATCCCTCGTATCAATGCCTTCGCCATCAATACCGCGACCTGCTAGTTCACCCATGCCACCGCCAACTACCGCCCCAGCAGCACCACCAAACGTTCCTCCGATTGCAGTACCAGCAGCTTTGCCAACATCACCCATTGCAATATCTTCATCATTGGCAACTTTGTCAGCTAAGCCTCCTGCGGCACTACCCATTGCATAGCCAGCCATTGCACCTGCGGGACCGCCAGAGACAAAACCCCCAACCCCTCCAGCAATACCACCCACTGTTTCAAGATCTGTACCAGCGGCATTGGCAATATCAGCCTGACTTTTGATGTATTCTACGCCGACATTTTCGGCTGTAACAACAAACTGTTGTCCAGCGGATTCAAAGTCACCAGTTACCACAGCATCAGCAACATCGACTGTGCCTTGAAAGGCAACATTTGCCACTTGAACTGGAGCCTCTACGGTTTGTTGAACAACCTCTACCGTTTGTTCGGCAGCATCAGAAACGGTTTCTGTGAATTTCTTAAATAGTCCCATGACGTGAAGTCTCCAAAGAATTTAGTGGATTGAACTAGGAAATATGTAAATACAACTACCCTTGATGAATATTTGAGATGAAGGTGCTATTGAACTAAGTATTTAATTTGCTCAAAAGCAGTTCGATCTTTTTGCAGAGTTTCTTGTCGCGTTTTGTAACCTCTCGAAATATTCTCTAATTCCATGAGATATCTTCTGATTTGCTCATCGGTAGTATCTCGCGCTTTTTTAAATCGTCGATCCTCTGACTCAAGCGCCGATGCTATGTCTTGAGCAACACGGTTAAGAAGATATCGGGCAATATTTTTATAGTAATTAGATGTAGTACGTCTTAAGCTGTCTACAACCTGCTCTATTTTTAGTTTTTGTTGCTGGGGTCGGCTAACCGAAGCACCAATTAAACCTACAAGGGCTGATGCAGCACTTGCTCCCTGCATCACGGCATAGGGAGACACTGGCTGTCTTGCGCTCACACTTGCACTAATGCTGATCGCAGCCTGTGCTGACAGCATAGCAATTTTGGCAATACCGCCAAACGTATCTCCTGAACTTTCGCCGTAGGAAATATCCGCTTTTATTTCAGTAAATGATGTGTTGAAGTGACTCGAAAAATCGAGTCTGGCAGCAGGTGAGTTAAATGTGTTTTCAAGTTCAAACTCCGGCAAGAAGTTGAGTTGTTGATAAGCTCTTCGAGCTAATCCTTCTAAGCCCTGACCTTCGATCAAGTGGCATATAGTTTCCCACTGTTGATCGCCCCATTGGGTCAACTCAGATTGAAGGAAATACATCATTGTCGTATGAAGATCTTGTCGATTCTGTGGCTGAAGTTGAATACAGACTTGTCCATTCAGCTTATTGACTACGGGTTCTAATTGATTGACAAAATCTTCAGTCTTTTGCAGAAGGTTGCCAGGTACAAAGTCTGCTGAAAAATCTTCCCTACATCGGGAGAAGATAGTTCTAGCTTCTCGAAAGAAGTCTTCCCTTGATTCTTCTACCTGTCTTTTTGAGCTAATATAGCGATCGTGCCAATATTCCAGGGAGCTACCTTTCAAGCTGGCTTCGGATCTCTGCATGTCATTTTTCAATGCTGTTTCAGCAGCGCTCAAAATCTTGTCAATCCGTTGAATTTGTGGCTGAAGTTTTTTGCTAATCCGGTTAGTTAATAGTTCTATACCCCGCTCCTTCGCGAGCTTGATAAAAGGAGTTGCGAACTCAACAAACCTTTGTTCTATGGCAGGTTCTAACGGCTTGGAAGGAGTGTTGGGGTAAAAAGGATATAGCGGAAGCTCAACAATATCTAGGTTATCTGCTAGTTGTGGGTAGTTCTTCTCACCCCATTCCTGAATAGCGGTAAGATTTTCCGTGATCTTAGGAACATCTTCGGGCTTAGTCCCTGAAATATCTGCAACAATAACAAGACCAGAGATTTCAGTCTTGCTAGCTTGATCGACTAATTGCTTTTCAAATGTGCTAAGTGGTTGAGTCGGATGGATGACCAGAAAAATGAAATCTGCATCAATCTGATTTGAGGCAGAATTGTCAGATTTTGAAGTAATGTTTTGTCCCTTAAGCGTAAACTCTGGAGCTTTTTCACTTGCGGTTGGATAAGCTAAAGTGATCCTATCGCCAGGTTGTAAAACCTGACATCCTTTGATTTTTTGACCATTGATATAAGTACCATTCGTACTATTTAGGTCGCAGATTTGCCACGATTGAGCAGATGAGCCAATGCTGGAAACGGGTTGTATCTCAGCATGGCGACCTGAAACTTTTTTGTATTTAGGCAGTGGGATATGGATCATTCTAGAGTCGTTTTGATGTTGAAGATCCCGACCTATGAGAAGGCTTTGAGTAGAAGATAGCTTGTATTGTTCTTCTGATTGCCCGACAACAGAATTACTATGCAGTATTAAAGTTGAAGGCTGATCATTTGAAGCACTTGAGATCTGAACAGGGAAGTCCGAAATTATAGAATTGTAGAATTGTCGTAAACCTTGATAAGCATCAAAAAAACTCTTCAGTCCTTTGGACGGAAGGAGAAATTGACTAAAAATTTGAAAGTTTAGCCTATTTGTCTGCAAAAGAGAAGAAATTTCCGACAACTCATTATTGACTTCTGCCAAACCTCTATATTGAGAAACTCTAGAAGCGATAAATTGAATTAATGCCTGTAGATATTGATTTAAATTTCTCATGCAACCTCCTACTAATTAAGAAGGCATATAGAGTACAATCCAACTTGCAAAGCCTAATAGAAGGCACAACAAATGCCCTAATGACCATGTGTAAAAATCTTCATTAGGAAGTTCGATTTTTGTTGCAGAATTGACATGATTCTGAACGGGTACAAAGCATAGAGAACTCAAAATTAATACTGCTGATGAATATATAGCGGGTCCAGGTCCTCCCATTCCAGTTAATTGCCCATAAATTAAGTTAGAAATAATTGTCAGAAATACCCAGATTGTGGCGAGAAGACTTGGAGAAAAAGAAGCCTTCTTTATTGAATTTACAGCTTTATCTTTATGAATTCGATACAAGAGGCGATGACAGAATAGTATCCCAAAGACACCACGCCAAAATGGTTGGATTTTTAGTCCTTCGCGCTCTTTCAAATACCGCCAGTTCTTATATATCCAATAACTTTGATAAACTCCAAAAGAAATTACGGATAAGATAATAAGCCGCCAGACGGGGATGTATAAGAACAAAGGAGAAGAGTTCAGAGGCTGAAGTTCAGCCTCTTCATAATTAGACTGCTTTAACGGGGAAGGTTGGGGTACGGGTTGAGAGGATTTTGGCGCTGAAGATTGAGGAACTCGTAACTTTTGTAAAATGTCTATAGCATTTTCAGGGCGGCTCTTAACAGACGTTTCCTGCATTTGGTCTAGCAAGTCTGCCAATACAGGATTGACATTTAGAGCGTATTGTCGCCACTGTAATGCATCATTATACGCATCGTATGAAATCTCTGATGGTTCCTTTCCTGTCAACAAAAATACAAATGTTCTTCCCAATGCATAAAAGTCAGATTGCCTCAATGTATGACCATTCATTTGCTCTGGTGCTGTGTAGCCAACCGAGCTAACTGTGGTTCCTGCTGCCGTGTGAGATACAACCTCGGTACCACCGCCTGCGGCTGATGTGGCAACCTGTGTACCAGTTCCTTCACGAACTGCACCAAAGTCAATTAATGCTAGGTTTCCGTCAGGCTTAAAAATAATATTTTGTGGTTTGATGTCTCGGTGCAGAATCCCTTGCTCATGGACTGCTTGCAAAATCAGCACAAGTTCTTTTAACCAGCGTTCAGCCGTTTCTGAATCGATTGGATGTCTGAGTTGCTTGAGGTAATCCCGTAAGTTCATACCCTCCAATTTCTCCATCACTAGGCAATGAACAGGCGCTTGTCCATCAGCAGGATGAAAGACGGTATAGCTGTTTGGCTCAACTTTAGGAATACCTGGATGATTGAGTTGACTGAGTACTTCTGCTTCTCGTTGAAATAACTCCACGGCTTTAGGGGAGTTATTAATCAAAACTTTGATGACTTTATTCCGTACTCCTAGATCGGCAGCTTCATAGGTTTTACCAAAGCCACCACCACCCAGAACTTTTGTGGCACGATAGCGCTGCTTAAGCAAAAGAGACGATTGGCAATTCTGACAAAATTGGGCGTTGTCAGGATTTTCAGATTGATCACAACGTGGATTGATGCAAAGAGTCATAGATTTACCAATAAATAGTTTCAGAAGCTTTTACAGTGATTTTTGGCGTAAATCGGATCTGAATTAGGAAATTGTCCTTGCGGTAAAGCAATCCTTTGTTCAAGTTGCCCATCAGCAAAACATTCCCAATAGACGGCTACAGTTCCATCATCATTAAGGCAGCCTGCCTTGAGAGTCTCCCGGCAATAGGGTGCAGAACTGTTAACCTGTTGAGGCACAGGAGGAACTGGTTCACTTGAAGCCTTAGCTGCATAGAACGCATTCACAACATTTTGCTGTTTCAGAAAATTTGCAAAGCTTTGAGCATCAGCTTCAGTGCCAAACTGGGCAACTTGAACAACCTGTCGCCCTTCATAGTTGTTAACCCAGGCATCTCCGCAAAAATTGCTTTTGATGTAATCCTTTTGGGATGGATCATCAACATATACCTGATAGCTTGTACCACCACTACCACAAGTGCCTTTGGGATAGCCAGATACAACTGGCTTGGGTGAGCCAAGGTTATCCGAAATACCCGGATTTTGATAACTGGAATTCTGGGAGATTACAAATGCTCCAGTTCCGACAATCCCAACCCCAACTAAAGCCAAAATTCCCAACCACGGTGTTTTTCGTTGAGGTGTTGGAAGTGGCTGAGGACGAGGTGGTTTAGGATTTATGCTTTGACTAGAAGGGCTGCTGGGTGTGGGTTTTGGTTTTGGTGAGGTCGGAGTAGTGGGTGATTGTTTGGAGTTCAGCAGCTTCAAAAGGTCTTGAATACTAGCAGGACGTTGTCGCACCAGCATAGATGTCATCTGATCTATCAATGTTGCTAAATTTGTCTCCACATTTGGTGCGTACTTGCGCCACTGTAAAACATCCTCATGAGGATTGTAGGGAATCTCCGAAGGCTCTTTTCCCGTTAACAAAAAGATGGATGTCTTTCCCAAAGAATAAATATCAGACTGTTTCAACGCTTCACCATTCATCTGCTCTGGTGCCGTATATCCTGCTGAAACAACACTGGTTCCACCTGCCACATGGGACGCAACCTCTGTTCCACCTTTTGCGGATGTTGCAACTTCAGTCCCTGTTCCTTCGCGTACTGCACCGAAATCAATAAGCGCTAATGTACAGTCAGGCTTGAAGATAATATTCTGTGGCTTGATATCCCGATGGAGAATTCCCTGCCCATGCACCTCCTGCAAGATAAGGGCTAGCTCTTCTAGCCATCGTTTCGCTGTCTCTGAATCAATGGGGTGTCCCAATTGCTTAAGATAATCCCGCAGATTCATCCCCTCAATCTTCTCCATTACCAAGCAATGAATCGGGGCTTGCTCATCGTGTGGCTGAAAAACAAAGTAGCTACCCTTCTCCGCTTTAGGTATTCCTGATGAATTGTGACCACTCAAAAATTCAGCCTCGCGCTGAAATAACTCAACTGCTTTAGGTGAGTTATTAACTAAGACTTTGAGGACTTTGTTACGAGTTCCTAAGTCAGACACATCATAGGTTTTGCCAAAACCACCTGCGCCCAATACTTTTGTAGCCCGGTAGCGCTGCTTCAGCAGGAGTGCTGACTGGCAGTTCTGGCAAAACTGGGCATTGTCAAGATTTTCGGGTTGGATGCAACGTGGGTTGATGCAGAGGGTCATAAATCAGAGGTGACGGCGAATGATACTCAAATATTCATAGCTGCTTCCGCTGTTTCACTGAAAAATCAGGAAAATTCATCAAATCTTTTTAATGGAGTAAATGACGGTGAATTTTGCACTCCTGATAACCATGCTCTACTAAAAGCGATCGCCTTCCAGCAGACAATCTCCCGGATGCGCCCCCACCGATAACTCAGCGGCACAACGACAAAGTTCAACGGCGGCAAGTTTCTATGACTCTAACTGATCGCTCCCCTACCGTCCGTTTCAACGCCTTGTTAGCCTGCACTTTGCAGCAGCAGACTACTAAGACTTGAAGGTATTAATCGAACTTATCCTGTTACATTTGAGCAGTTACTAGGTACAAAGAAAATTTGTTTTTCAGATTGTACGTATGTATCAGGTCGGAAGTTATTAACTATCGCCTGCTGTTTTACAACGTCAGCTTCAGCCTGAGAAAGATTGGAACCAAGAACTAGGTAATATGTTTTAGAATTCGCCTTGGACGGGCAAATCTTGATGTTTGGAAAGGAGCGTGTGAACTCTAAACCAGCAGCTCTCTTAGGCTCCTGACGTAATTCATCAGGATATTCGGATTGTCCTGCAATAATATAAAACTTTTGGTCAGCGGAAGATGGGGCTGTTGAGATGGAAGGTGAAGATACAGCCGTAGGGTCACTTTTAAGAAAAGGTAGATTCGCTAAGATGGCGTTGCTATCTTTAGCTATGCCTGATAGAGATGCAGTGATAGCGCCTATAGCTGCTACCAATGCAACAACCTTTGCAGTCACCTTGCCTAAGTCTTTTGAGGGTTTTGATTCCTGAGATGGCTCACTGTTTGACATAGACTGCACCTGAATATAGGACAAAACTCAATTTCTTTCCAAAGAGATACAGAGACGGACTTTATTATTCCAGAAACATATACAGCCTTTTCCAAGCGAATGAGGTACGGCTTTGATGGGGTGTAGGGGCAAATCCCTGCGTGAGGGCACAACCCCCATACCCGCTGCACTGCACCAGAGTGAAACCCGCTGTATTCCAGCAACGTAATCCCAATCCTAACGATTAAACAGTCTTAGCTATTACACTCAAGCTTTTCGTAAACATAGGATCAGTTTTAGAAGCAGGCTAACTTGTTATTAGACGGATTTTTTCCTCAGATCCACCCCAAATCAGGTGGATAGGCAGATTTTTTCTTGCGATCCACCCAAATCAGGTGGATCTGAGGAAACTTTCTTTATAATACGCCGATCGAGGTGGATCTGAGGAAACTTTCCGCATATCTTCAGATGTGTACGGGTAAAACAAAGAGTATCATCAGACACATGTTTAGCATTGTGACTTGACGGTTATGGAACCTCGCCCCAAAAAGCTCTTAGACCAACTACGTGATGTGATTCGGCTTAAGCATTATGCCTACCGGACGGAAGAAACCTACGTGCAATGGGTAAAACGATATATCCTCTTCCATGAAAAGCGTCATCCGCGTGAGATGGGACGAGCAGAGATTGAGGCATTTCTGACCGACCTGG
>Ga0209181_10012996_pt1 | contig 10461 bp, 5 predicted proteins | sample MAT05_FD_187208 | JGI IMG/M metagenome (GOLD analysis project Ga0209181, IMG submission 187208) | Freshwater microbial communities from Lake Fryxell liftoff mats and glacier meltwater in Antarctica - MAT-05 (SPAdes) (version 2) | ecosystem: Environmental > Aquatic > Freshwater > Ice > Liftoff...
TTCGACCCAGAGCCGACTAAGGCCTAGCGAACTGGCTGGCCGGAAACCTGACGGTCGCCCTGACCCGCCGTCGAGGCTGCGTGAGGAACAGCACACTCATTCAGGTTGTAGTGCGCGCGTGCGCACTTGAGGAAGACCGCCGTCATCCCCAAGTCCGCGTAGCGCCAGAGTTGCGCGCTGATCTCGCCTCGGTGCTCTTGGAGGGCGAGACGCTCAACGAGTTTGTCGAAACATCGGTGCGTTGTGCCGTCGAGTTCGCCGCGTGCAAACGGACTCCGCCGCGCGTTGCGACGCCTTCCAGTAAGGCCGTGACTATTCCTTGTCTGACCGTGTTCGACCATATGCGATCGCCCGCGCATTGACCTTGTTGCGCCGCAGAAAGCTGTCAACAAACGGCGGCGGTACTTGCGGCAAGGCCACGTGGTGGACCCAGTGCAGTGCCGCCGCGGCGCAACGCGCTGCGGCTTCTGCATGACCGATGCGAAGGTGCGCCGCGTGGCAGTACGCCATCAACTGAGGCAAGTACGCCTGGTGGCTGCGGTGCTGCAGTGCCAGGCGCTCGGCCTCGTCTGCCACATGCGCCAGTTCGTGAAGTCGGCCTTCGTGCGCCAGACGGTGACAGCGTAACCCGGCCGCCAACGCTGCCAGCACCGGGCAGCCGCCGTCGCTGGCCTGCTGTTGCAGCGCGGCGCAGCGGTCTGCATCGCCTTCGACGGGCGGCAAGAGCTGCAGACTTTCCAGTGCCACGCCCAGACGCAAGTCGATCGCGCCTTGGTCGCTGCACAGTGCGGCGGCTTGCGCTAGCAGATCAGCCGCGCCATGCCCCATGGCGTGCTGGACCGCCGCGCGCAGCAGCAGCCGCCGCACCAGCGGCAGCCCGTCAGGCTCGGTCGGCTGCGGCTGCACCAACTGGTGGGCGCGCGCGGGCTGGCCCAGGCGCAGCCAAGTCAACGCCAGCGCGTGTTCGCATAACCAGAGCAGGCGCGACTGCGGGCTCGACCCATGGAACACCTGCTGCACCTGCGACAAGCGAGACAAGGCGTCGTCAAATGCGCCCTGTGCCACGCGCATGAAAGCGATGTTGCAGCTGTTCCAGGTGCGCATCAACGCACTGTCATCGTCGGCGCAGCCCATTGACTCGATGCGCAGCGCGGTGACAACGGCGGTGTCGGGGTCGCCCAAGCGCAGTTGCACGGTCGACAGACTCATCAGCGCGCTGACGGTCTCGGCACCGTTGTCCAGCGACTCGGCCAGCGCCAGGTGGTGCTGGCCGGCACTGGCAGCGGCCAGCATGCGGTCGGCTTGCGACAGCAGGTTGGCCATCGTGCCCCAGTAGACCATTCGGCGCGCTGGTGGCGCGTGGTTGTCGGCATGTTCGGCCAACGGCTCCATCAGGCCCAATGCGTCGCGTGCCGCACCGCGTTGCGACAGTGACGTGGCCAGCAGCGTGGTGGCAAGAAAACGCAGGTCGGCGGCATCAGCAGGCGCCAGTTGTAGGGCTTGCCGCGCTGCCGGGTCAGCCTCGGCAAAACGGCCGCCGTACAGCAGCGCGTTGGCCCGTTGCACCCAGCCTGAAGCGCCCGCTAACGGTGTCGCAGCCGCCGCAATCAACGCATCGGCGCGGGCGAGCCCGGCAGCCACGCCTTCGCTGCGCAGGCATGCATCGATGGCATCGCCCTGCACGCGCAAAGCCGCCAATGCGTCGCCGGCGTGGTGCCAGGCATGTGCTGCGCAGTCCAGCAGCTCCATCTGCTCGCGGTGGCGTGCCGCGCGCAGCGCGCGCTCGGCGGCGGCCTGGAAGGCGGCCGCTGCCTCTGCCCACATGCCACCGTCAGCCCAATGCCGGGCCACACGCGCTGGCTCTGCACCGTGGGCGGCCAGGAACGCGGCAATCTGGCGGTGCGCATGGCCGGCGATGGCCGGGGGCGACAGGCGCTGCACCGCGTCATGCACCAGGTCGTGAGCGAAAGCCGCGCCGCGCAGCACTTGCGCATCCTCCAGTTCTTGCCACGCATCGGCCAAGGCAAACGCCGACACGCCCAGCACGCTTTCAGCAAGTTCCACGCTAAAGTCAGGCACAGCCACGGCCGCCACGCGCGCCAGCGCCATGGCCGGGCGCGACAGCCGGTGCAGGCGTTGCTCCAGCAAATGCGCCAGCCCCATCGGCCGCGGCAGCACCACTGAGCCAGTCTGACCCTGCAACACGGCGGCGCGCAAGGTTTCCAGCACAAACAGCGGGTTGCCGCCCGTGTGGCGCACCAACGCTGGCGCCAATGCAGCAGGCGCAGCCCCAGACAGGTCCAGACTCACCAAGAGCGCTTGAACATCTGGCATGCCAAGGGGCTGCAACACGATGCGATGGGCCTGTGGCGATTCGGCGAAGGCCGCGAGCATCTCGCTGCCCGACCCTTCTGCCGGCCGGTGGGCAACGATCCAGCGCAGCCCATCCAGCGCCGTGTCGTGCATCAGCGCCAGCAGCATGTCGGCGCTGGCGCAGTCAGCGAAATGCATGTCGTCGGCTGCTAGCACCCGCAGGCCGCGCGCCATGGCTGCCGCCACCAACCGCTGCACGGCTGTCTGCAGCTCCGCGCCGGTCGTCGCCGTTGTTGTCGGCGCTGTCGGCGCTGTTGGCGCTGGCGGCGCCTTTGCCGCTATGCCGCCTTCAACCGCCGCGGCGCTGCGCGCCGTCGCGGGCAACGCCGGCATGCAGGCGCCAGGCGCCGTGTGGTCGGCCAGGGCATGCAGCAAACGCCCGACAAGGGCATACGGCACGGCCGCATCGCCAGGGCGGGCCTGGACATGCACGGCGCCAGCACGACCAGCCAAATGCGTTTGCAGCAGGCGCGTCTTGCCCATGCCAGCCTCGCCTGTCACCAGAGCGATCTGGCCTTGCTGCTCGGCCTGCGCCAGCCGGTCTAAATCGGCATCACGCCCTACCAAGCGCGGCGGGCGCAGCAAGCTGGCTGGAATGGCTTGCGGAGGGTGAGTGGTGGTGGTGGACGGGCTGGCGCCGTGCGCTTGCTCCACCATGCGCAGCAGGGCCTGCGTCTCGGCCGATGGCTTGAGGCCCAGCTCGTCGCGCAGCAGGGCCTCTGCCGCTTCAAACGCCACCACCGCCGCGGCCGCGTCGCCACGCAGGTAATGCAGGCGCATGACGCGGCGCAGAGCGTGTTCGCTGAGGCGATCAACCGTGTGCAGGCGCTGGGCGTGGTGCAGCGCCTGCACGAGTTGGCCTTGCTGCTCGGCTTGCACCGACAGGTCTGCCAGTGCTTGCTGCACGGCACGGGTGTGCGCTGCGCGCCACTGCGCCACCCAGCTAGCGAGTTCTGACTCGGCGTCGTAGGCCAACCCGGCCAGCGGCTCTGCCATGGGCGCGTCGGGGTTGGCCTGCAAAGCCGCGCGCGGGTCGGCGTCGGCCGGCAGCAGATCTGCGGCTAGGCGGATGTGCGTGTCCATCTCCACCAGGCGCAGGCCGGTGGCCTTGCGCAACCGGTACACACGCTGGCGCAGGTTGTTGAGCGCACCGTGCGCATCGGCCTCGGGCCAGACCAGCGCCGCCACCTGCGGGCTGGCGGCGTTGTCCAACCGTGCTGCCAAGGCCAGCCAGGCGGCGTCTTTGCGCGACAGCAGGGATTGGCGCGGTGGCTGGCCCGATACGAGCACACATGCCACGCCGGCCAACAGCAATTGCCCCTGCAACATCAATCCCCCTGCCCGAACCGGGCCCACGCCAGCGCGGAGTATTCCAGCACAGGTCTGCACGGCGGCGGGCACGGTGCATCAGCGGCCACTGAACCTGAACAACACCTCTCCGGTGGCTTCTTCCACCAGCACGCCCGGCGTGCGCCAGACATACCGCGTTACCGTGTACCGGACAGGCACCCGCTCGATGCGCGACGCCATTTGAACCTCTTGCCCGCTGACTGTGCGCGCTGTGCCGCCGCCCACGTCGCGCGTCTCATAACGCTCACGGTTGACCGCTTGCGAATCAGGGCTGCCATACCGCCGGGACAGCACGGTGCGCAGCGCCTCGGCTGCGTTACCGGCGCTCAGCCGCAGTGTGGTGAGCCCGCGCGTGTCAAAAGCCAGCTCGGCGGCCTGTAGTTCATGGCCTTCAAACATCAAACGTGATGCGGCCGCAGCCGTGTAGCCAAACTTGCGCTGGCAGATGCGCAGCGCATCTTCGGTTTGCGCGCGTGTGATGTTGGCGGCGCCGATGGCCGGGCTTGGCGCAGCAAACGGGTCGAGTGGACGCAACAGCCCGTTGATGCGCTGCTGGCCTTGGGCAGCAGCCGCGGCCCGCTGCTCTGCAGCACAGGGCACCGGTTTTTCACAGCGGACGAGCGCTGCAGTGACACTGCACAAAGCGCTGGGCAGCTTGTCGGATATGTCGGCCAACACAGTGCGCGCTCCCAATGTGCCCAGCTCCCATACGCGCACCCGCGCCGTCTCGCCGCTGCGCACGGCTTCGGCCTGCAACAGCGCCTCCTGGCTCGACTGGTATTGCGCGTCGTCCTGCCGCGATTTGGCAACGGCCGCCGTGCTGCGCGCAATTGCTCGCGTGTCGCGCGCATTGGGCGCAACGCCCAGCGCCAGCTGCCACATTTCGACCTGGGTGCGCAGGATGGCCCGGTCGCAATCGTTGGCACGCGTCCATTCGGCCATCACCGGGTTCTGCTGCCAAAACTCGGCCCATTCGGGTGCCACGGCTTGCGATTCGCGCTCCACGTCGTTGGCGATGCCACCCGTTACGCCAGACCGCATCATGTTTGGCGGCAGTTGCGCCACGCGTCTGGCGGTCTCTTGTTGGTTCTGCATCCGGCGCCTGTTGTCCACCGAGCCGCACGCATGGTCAAAGTTGCCCGACGGCCTGGGCAGAAAGTCGGCCAACACCTTAGGCCTGCCGGCCTTGAGATCGGCGCGGCCGTCGCGTACTTCGGCCACGGTCTGGTTGGCGGCGGCCCAGGTGGCCTGCAGCTTGTCGGCGTCGGCCATGGACAACACGCCCGTCGCCTCATGGCCCAGCGCAGCCTGCAACTTGGCCACGCCGAAGTCGTAGTCCAGATCGCACGTCACCCAGTCTCGGGGAAAGTGCCGCTGGATCCAGTCGTTCACCAAGCGGTGCTGCGGCGACAGCTGTCCGCCCAGCGGGTAGTCGGCGGCGTTCATGCGGGCCTCGACCTCGGGCGACGCGTAACGCGGCCGCGGCCCAGGCGTATTGCGTTCGCGCTTGCGGCAAGGCGGCGCCGACTCACCCGCGGCCATCCGCGGCGGCGGCAAGCTGTTCAGCGCGGCGTCCATCAGCGTCATCGGCCGTTGTGCGTGAGCAGCGGAGGCCAGCACGCAAACACTGGCCGCCAAGGCTTGCAGAAGGATGGTCTTGCTCATGTCAGTTCAGCCGGATGCCCGTTGCTTGCACCGGCGCCAGCCGCTCTTGCAGCGTGCCGTCACCCAGGCTGCCGTTGGCATTGTTGCCCCAGGTGCGCAGCGTGCCGTCAGCCAAGCGCAGCACCACCAACCTGTCGTCGCTGGAGACATCCACCACACCTGCCAACGCAGCCAGCAGCGTAGGGCGCGTCAGCGTGCCCGTGGCTCCCTGTCCGTTGTAAAACTGGCCACCCCAGCTCCAGACGCGGCCGTCGTTGGCCACCGCAATCGAGCCCTGCACGCTGGCGCCGATGGCGCGCACGTCCGTCAAGCCGCTGACCACCACCGGGATGGTGACCAGCGTGAAGTCACCGCTGCTGCCGTTGCCCAACTGGCCTTCGACGTTGCGGCCCCAAGCCACCACGCTGCCGTCAGCCAGCAAGGCCAGGCAGTGCTGGGTGCAGGAGACATCCACCACGTTGGCCAGTCCCGCCACCTGCGTGGCGCTGCCGGTGTGGGTTTGCGTGCTGCCGGCAGTCACCGCAGTCCAGCTCAGCGCCCACACTGTGCCGTCGGTCTTGATGGCCAACGGGCTGGTTTTGCCGTCGATGCCGCCTGTCATGCCGGAAACCAGCTTGCGAACGCCTGCCAGCCCTGCAATCTGTCGCGGCGCCACCGTTTGCGGCGCAAAGTTCAGCACACCCGGCCAGTGCCACACACTGCCGTCGTTGCGCAAGGCAAGCGAATAAGCGTTGGTAGGCAGGCCGGCCGTCACGCCGTCCACACCGCCCAACTGCTGCGGCGTGTCGACGTTGGCATTGATCAGGTTGCCGCCCAAATTGCCGCCAGTGGCGGTGCCCCAGCCGACCAGCCTGCCGTCGCTGCCCACGGCCAATGCGTTGTTGCGGCCGGCCGCAACAGACTGCGCGGTGATGCCGGCAATCACCCGCGCCGATGTACCGGCCAGCGCAGCGCCGGGTGTGCGGTCGAGCGCGGCATTGCTGCCCAGCAACAGCACACTGCCGTCGGCGCGCAAGGCCAGCGTGAAGCCCAGACCCGCGCTGACTTCAGGCGTGCGCGCGGCTGCCAACGGGTTGACAGTGAGCACTGCCTCGTTGCTGAGCACCGGGGTGGCAGCCCCACCGGACACGCGCGCTGTGTAGCGCGTGCCGCTATCGGCCACCGTCAGCGCCGAGGTGGTGTGGCTGCTTGAAGTGGCGCCGGCGATTTCTGCGCCGTTGCGCAACCACTGCACTTGCGGCGTCAGGCTGGCCGGCACACCTTGCGCCACCACCGTGAAAGTGGCGGTGGCGCCAGCATCGACGGTCACGGACTGCGGCTGCGCAGTGATCGCCACGCTGGCCACAGCGGTCACGCTGAGCGTTGCTTCAGGGCTTGTCACCGCACCGGTGCTATTGCTTACACGCACGCTGATCAAGGCGCCGCTGTCGGCAACCGTGGGGACCAGCGTGTAGTTGGCGCTTGTGGCGCCGGCGATCGCCACGCCATTGCGCAGCCACTGGTACGCAATTGGGGCCGTGCCGTTGGCCACCACAGCAAACGCCGCAGGCTGCCCAGATATCACAGTAACTGACAGCGGTGCCGCGCTGATGGTCGGCGCCACGGCAGGCGGCTGGACAACAGGCGGTGGATTCCCTGTTGTCTGCTCGTTACTCCCGCCGCCGCAAGCGACCAGAGTTGCCGCCAAGGCTGACGTCACCGCCGCCCACAAAACCGCGCGCCGTGCGCCGGCACACACCATTGCTATGGTCTTCATGATGCACCTCCTATGGACAACCGACGCTGGTAGTACGTCGCAGGGGAGGTTGTAGAACCGGATCAGTTACTGGCCAATTACCGGTGCGTCCAGCGCCAGTGCTGTGTGTCGCGCGTGGATGCATCGCCCTTCGGCCGGTGCGCCGTCACGCCGCCACGCCAAGCGGCACACTCGTCAGTCGTCCAACCCCAACTCCAGGATCTTGCCCGTGATGGTGTTGCGCCCGATCTCCAAGCGCTGGGCTGCTTCGATGCGCCGGCCGCACGTGAGGCACAGCTGGGTGTCGTTCAGGCTGGCCTTTAACTGCCTGGTTAGCGCGTCCCACACCTGGCGTTCGCCGGCATCCGACCGGCGCGGCTCACGCTCCAGATCGGCCAACCATGACGTTGGCGGTGGCGGTTTCACCTGCATGTGCCGGGACCGACCTGTTGAAGCCTCCCCTGCATTCCGCCATGCGGCGGTGTTGGCGCCGCCCCTGCAATGTAGGCAGCGCCGCTGACATCCTGGCCTGCCGCAGCCTGCCGCGGGCAGCCCGGCTGCCGGCCCCGCCCCAAAGGCAGTTGCCAGCCCTGCCTGGGCGCCTGCCGCTACTGCAACCGCGTACCCCGCGCCGGCCGGCGACACCAGACCTAAGGCTGCTATGAATTCTGGCGGCAGGTCCTTGGGCTCGACCACCTGTGCCGGCGCCATGACGGTGATCCGACAACACGGGTTTTCTAGTTGGCGCGGTGCACCACCTGCAGTACCGGTGTCACCAGCTTTAGCTGTGCAGCCAGTAGCAGGCGCAGCGGGATGGGCAACGCCAGCACCCACTGGCGCGCAGGCGCATGAGGAGTGACGTGATCGGCCAGGGGTGCTGCCGTCCGCGCCATCTGCCACGAGCCGCACAAAGGGCAGAAGCCGCGCCGCTTGCAGCTGAAGGCCACCAGCTTGTCGTGCCCGCAGTTGCCGCAGCGCAGCCCCAGGAAGCCGTGGGCCAAGCTGCCGCACTGAGGAAGGCGTCGAACTCGCCCCTCACGAACTGCGGCAGGTCGGCGCCGGCAGCCGCCTCGGCCTGCTAGAAAAAAGTGGCGGCGTGCTGCTGAACCAAGCGGTACAGCGTGGTCTGCTCGGGGTGGTGGCGCTCGTAGTGATCCGGGGCGCCGTTTGTTGCCCGCTGGGGCTGCCGGTCGATGGCTTGCACGCGAGGCCCCGAGGTGGTGACCTCAGACGGTCTGAAGCCGTGCGCTGCTCCTCAATGGCTCAGAGTGCCGCCTGCCGGCGCCTACGCATGCGTCACCTCGTTCGGGTGTTCGACTCGCCATGTGGTTGGGTTGCCAGGAAGCTGCCTATCGCCACCGTCGGCTTCTGGCCGAGACTTCTAGTTCGAGGTTAGCGCCGACAGCAGCCTTTCGACCGGACACGGACCGAACGGCCGATCTCCGACTCGGCGAACTAAACGCCTCGACCCAAAGCTGAGATAGCCTCTGCCACTTTCGATGTTGCAACGCTGCCGTTCAGAACACACAACGTATTGAGACGTCGTTCGGTTCGGCACTGGAAAGCTTCGTGACATGTCGTGTACTCTGCTGCCATGGGCATGACCGGTCAAGTCGACGTGACTCTCGCCGCAGCTTTGCTTGTAGCGTTGGCATGGCTCGCGGTTTTGCTGAGGTTAGCGCCACGTCGCAAGCGTCAGAAGCCCGCTGCTGCCACCTCATACGCGGAGGACGAGGCCAAAAGTGGCCAGGATCCGGACGCAATCTTCATCCTCGTGCATGGCACCTTCGGGTGGAATGCATCGTGGCTAAGAGAAGGGTCGCTCCTGCGCCGCGCCTTGCGCACGTCCACTGCAGGTGCGTCGCTGGTCCAGCAGATCCGCTGGTCGGGATTTAACTCGTTCTCAGGAAGATCTGATGCGGCCAGGCGGATCCAAGACCAAGTCGCAGGAAACGGCGCGCGTTGGCCACGTGCACGCCAGTTTGTTGTTGCTCATAGCCATGGTGGAACCGCTGCGCTGCAGGCCATGAGAGATCCAAACTGCAGCGGCGCAACCACCGGCGTGATCTGTATGGCTACGCCCTTCCTCGTCGCGACGCGCCTTCGTACAGTCGCACGGTCTGGCTGGATCGCTGACGCTGTCATGAACATCCGCATTTACTTGACCGGGACAGTCCTCGTCTGGCTGCTAAGCTTAGTGGTGCCCGATTGTATTTGGGAGCCCACTGCGAACGGGGCGCACAAATTGTGGCTCGCTGTGTTGCCCCCGTTCACGCTTGAATTCCGGATTGAGAACCTGCTGTGGTCGTTTGGCCTCTTCTTGGCCATCGGAGGATGGTTCTTGGCGTTGAATTGGTTCCTACGCCAGTGGACGGCGAAATATGAACTCCAGATCGAAGGAGCGCTCGCCTTCCCGACACTTGCCAGCAGCCGCCTTTTGATAGTGCGTCAACCTGGTGACGAAGCGGGCGGTGCGATTGGCGGAGTTCAAGCGGTGAACTGGCTGCTCGGCTTAATGACACGCATGGTCGTTGCCGCCACTGCGTTCTTCGACGGTGCTGTCCGGCGCGCGCGACGGTCGCATTTACGCGCGTTCTGGATCTTGGCGGTGATTGCGTTCGTGATCGCTTACGGAGCGGCGTCCTTCGGCAGTGGTCCGAGCGGCGAATTCAGGGTCCTACTAAATGCCATCGATGCGGTCTTCTTTACCGTCAGTGTGTTCGTCGTCGCGGCCTTCCTGCTTGCGGCGCCAATAGGCGTCGCCGGCGCGATCCTCTTCTTGCTGCATACGGTGAGCGTTACCCTGAGCGCGCTCGCTACTGGGCCAGAGATGTTGCTTGCCGGGGAACGATTGCGAGTGACTGCGGAGCCGACACCGCCCGGCATGTGGCAAGTGACCAGTGTTCCCATATATTCCGACACGTATCGCGGTCGCATCATGGTTGGAGATTTGTGGCACAGCTATCTCTATGAAAATCCGAGAACGATCGCCTTGATCAGCCAGTGGGTGACTGAACAACGCGAGGAAAAAGCAGATGCGGCACAGTGCAGACCTGCGGACTCACGTGCGGCGCCCGTGCGGACGTAGGGCGGCTCGGGAAGCAGCGGCGACAAGCACAGGCCTTTACCGTTAATCAGGGTAAGACTGCGTGGTCACAACGCGTCGCAGCACCCGAAACCAGTCATTCGAAATCGTCCGCTTGTGGCCGATACCGGGTTTACCCGGCCTGCTCCGGAAGCTGACCATGGCCGGCCGAGCCCGCGCGTCGAAAGTCAGCTTACTGGCCCGACTTCGTACTCACGCTCCCGGCCAGAAATTGTCTGTCATGAACGCCTGC
>Ga0209181_10012998_pt1 | contig 10460 bp, 5 predicted proteins | sample MAT05_FD_187208 | JGI IMG/M metagenome (GOLD analysis project Ga0209181, IMG submission 187208) | Freshwater microbial communities from Lake Fryxell liftoff mats and glacier meltwater in Antarctica - MAT-05 (SPAdes) (version 2) | ecosystem: Environmental > Aquatic > Freshwater > Ice > Liftoff...
CAGAGTCAATTCCCGGCGCCTCGGCGAAGGCCAGACCGCAGATTGAAGCCACTGAGCCGGCGACCGAAGAAGCGGATTGACCGGGGCAGAAATGGCCTAGTGCGGCGTCGGTCATCGACTGCGCTGCGCACATAACACCCTACACGGCATGTTTTACCGGCTCAGTCGAAGGCATCCGCATGGATGTCGTCGATCGCGGGCATCACCAGGTAGACGGAATCCAAGGTAGTAGAGGCGCCGGAATCGGGGATCCAGTTGGTTGCGCGCGAATAGAAGCCTACGACCGAGCCGTCTTTGCCCAGGGTCGGGTAAACATTCTGATCGTTTACCGCCGTACCATTGCGGTTGATGCTGACTTGACGAATCAACCCATCCGTCAGATGGCGGATATAGACGTGCGGAATGCCAGCGACGACGCCCGGAACGACGTTATTCGCATTGGCCATGAACGCGACCCATTGTCCATCACCGGAGACTACCGCGTAGGCAGCGCCGATCGGCAGCTCGGACAGGCCTTGGCCAAGCGTTGCACGCTGCGTGATCCGAGTCGCTCGATCATGGACATAGCCATCGAGCTGGCTATTTTGATCGTTCGGATCGAGCGCACCATAGGCATTGAAACCGACGACACGACCGTCGTCGGAGATGCTCGGAAGGATGCTGGGGGCGTTTGACGTCGTGCCATCGCTGCGAATGGCCACATGTTCCATGGTCGAGGTCTGGCGATCGAGTACGAAGATATCGGCCAAGGAATGCGTCGGGTGCGCAACCAGATTATTTGCGCCGGACTGGAATGCAATGTAGCGCCCATCGGCTGACAATGCGGGTTCGCGGCTGCTGCCCACGCCTGGCAAACCAGTAGCGCTTCGACTGACCAGCTCGGTGGTGCCGGCAGCGAGATCCCGCACATAGATTTGCTGATGACCGCCACTGAGTGCGGGTGCGAATTCCGGCGCCGTACTGGCAAACGCGACCATTCGCCCGTCACCCGAAATGGTCGGGAAGGTGCTGTCGACCGATGCCTCGATGCCATTTGGTCCGACGCTTGCCCGCACGGTGGTGGCCGACACGCGATCACGCACAAAAATGTCCGCGACGTTGTTGCGGTCGTTTTCCACCAGATTAGTGGATACCGAATAGAAGGCGACGAAGCGCCCATCGCTCGAGACCGTGGGATTGAGACTGGTGCCATTGCCAGAGGTGCCGGCGGATGACACGCTGACCAGGCTGGTCGTCTGGGTCGCGCGATCGAGAATATAGATCTGATTGCCGCCACCGCCAGAGGCGAGATTGCTGGCACCGGTGCTGAAAACCAGCCAGCGCGCGTTACGTGAAAGCGCGCGACCATGGCTCGAGTTGCTGTGGAAAGCGCCCGCATTTGCCGCGGGAAACCCGCCGTTGCCAACGGCCGCGTGCTCAACGAGCAGGACCTGGGACGAACAAGTTGACCCGGTGGCCAGCGCCACCAAGAAAAGCGGTAAAGAGCAATTTACACGCATTGAGGGCAACTGTGAAAGATTGGTCGCGGAGCGTATCAGCGGCATTTGGAGCTTCGGTTCTAGATTGCGTTCGACTCGCGGCGCGCCGACGTAGGACGTCATTGGACGAACCAGGATCGCCGCCCAGACACCGGTGGCGATCACACCACAGCACGCAACCGCCAGAGCCGAGGTCCCTGGCCAGCCTCGACAGCTCGTGGCGTTCGGTCGAGATGCGGTCGGCCGTGACGACGAAAAGCGCCGGTGCGGCCTTGGGTCAAGGTGTGGGTGCTGGCGACGCCACCGTGATTAAGTCCGCGCAGGACCTGATCCAAGTCAACGCGATCAGCGTCGGTGCGTTAACCTGCCGACCACCACCGATTCCGACCGGCTTGCCATGTTGATACGTCTGTGTTGCGTATTGTTGTTGTTCATCGGCGTCCCATTGCGCGCACAGTCTCCCGACTTCACGCCAGTCACCGCGCGTATGCAGGCACTGGTGGCCAACGCCGGGTTACAGGGCTCCTCGGTGCTGATTGTGCGCAATGGCGCGGTGGCCTATCAACAGGCCTTCGGCAACTACACGTTGACCCAGCGCGTGCCCATAGCTTCGGCCACCAAGTGGCTGTCCGCCGCGGTCATCGCACGGCTGGTCGACCGCGGGATCCTGCGTTGGGACGACACCGTCGGACGCTATCTGCCGGGGGCGCCGGCCGTCACGCGCCCGATCACTTTGCGTCAGTTGTTCTCGCACAGCTCCGGGATCACAGCGGCCGCCGCCCCGTGTCTGGGTCAGGCAGGGATGACACTGCAGGCATGCGTGGACGGCATTTTGGCGACACCACTGAGGTATCCACCGGGGACTGGCTTTGCCTACGGCGGCAATTCGATGCAGGTGGCCGGCCGATTGGCCGAGATCGCCAGCGGACGTCGCTGGGACGATCTGTTTCGCGAGGAGGTGGCGACGCCGCTCGGCATGACTGATACCGACTACGGCTTTTTCAGCACCGCCCCGGGCTATCTGCCGATGTCCAATCCGCGCATTGCCGGCGGTGCGCGTTCGACACTGGCTGACTACGGTAAGTTGATGCAGGCAATGCTCGAGCGCGGTGCGGTCGGTGGCACGCAGTGGCTGTCTTCGGCGCTAGTCGATCAGATGGCCGAGGATCAGACGCGCGGAGCGCCAGTGATCAGTACACCGCTGCCGAACGCGCTCGGTTATGGCATTGGCCAGTGGCGCGAGCGTGTCGACGCGAGCGGTCGCCCTACCCTGCTATCAAGCCCGGGTGCTTTCGGCTTCTATCCTGTGGTTGATCGTGAAGCCAATTTCGCCGGTGTCTTTCTGGTGTTCGATTCGCTCAGCAATGTCTATGGCTCGGTCTACGCGATGTGGTCGGATGTCCGCAGCATCTTGAACACTCAGGCACCGCAATCACCGCGGTTGATCACCCAGAATGGCTATGGCGGCGGGCTGCTGGCCACCGGTTCTGTTGTCGACGCCTTCGCACAGGCTCCTGGCGAGGCGCGCGTGTTCTCGCGCTGGCGCGGCGATTCGCCGCTGCTGGCCGATCCACGCGCCTGGCATGCACCGCTGGCGCAGACGGCGCGCGCGAGCACGCTCACGGCCGAGTTCCAGAGCGTTCCAGCGGCGCTCAACCCCACAACCGAAAGCATTAACGGCTCGCGCTATCGGCAGATCATCCCCACCGGCGCACGTGCCCTGGTGTTTTCCTTCCACGGCTCCGGCGGCAGCGGCGATCTGCCTTTCAGCAAGTCCGAAGCCATCGTCGCCACGCGACTGCTGCTGGCGCGCCGCTTTGGCATCGTTGGCCTGGACAGTGTTGATCGCGTTAATCGGCAATGGAATCCGAGCTTCAGCTTGAGCAATCCGGATGTCACCAATGTGCAGGCGATCATCGAGCGACTGCGCGCCGCCGGAACGATCAATGCCAATACGCCGATCTTTTGCGAGGGCACCTCCAATGGCGGCGCTTTTTGTAGCCGCGTCAGTGCGCTGCTGAATATGCGCGGCCAGTCGCTGATGATTGCCGATGGTATCCAGGCGATCATGGCGCAGACCCCAGTGCCGACCATCTGGACCTTGGGGCGCAACGATTCGACGCTCGCGCCCGGTTATCTGGAGCGCTCGGCCATGAGCGCGGCGAGTTTAAGCGCGCGCGGCGTCGCCAATGAGCTCAACATCGTCGAGACCTCGCCGGTCTATCCGGAGCGCTTCGCCCGCATCCCCGCGATCAGCATCGCCGATTCGCAGGCGCTGCAATCGAGCTTGCGAATCGCCGGATTTCTCGACGCCGCCGGCCGCGTGATTCGCGATCCGCGCGCTAATGCGCTCGATCCTTTCATTCCGGCCAGCTTGCGCGCCAGCAGCGGCGACATCGTGTCCCAAATGGAGATCGCTGCCGCTTTTCACGAGTACTACAGCGATTACGCGCACCGTGTCGTACATTTCTTCGAAGCCCAATTGGCGCCAAACTTCACCGGCTTGTGGTGGAAGGCGGACGAACCCGGATGGGGCGTGTCGATTGCACATCAGTCAGCCGGTCTATTCCCCACTTGGTACACCTATGGCAGCGATGGGCGCCCGATCTGGTACGTCGGTGGCGTATTGACTGTGCAAACGGATGGCAGCTATCGCGGGCCGGCCTATCGAACCCAAGGGCGCCGCTTCGATCAGATCGCCGGCGACGTTGGCAGCGTCGCCACCGAAGTCGGCAGTTTCAGCCTGCGCGCCCGCGCCGATGGCGGGCTCGACTTCACCTCCACGATCGGAAATCTGAGCCAGACGCGCAAGATCGAGCGCACCCGTTTCGGGCGTCTTCCTGAGTGTCGCTACAAGGACGGTTCGCGCGCCGATGGGCCGAACCGCAGCGATATCTGGTGGAACCCGCGCGAGTCCGGCTGGGGCGTCTCGCTCACCGAGCAGGACCGCACGCTGATAGTCACTTGGTACACCTACGCCAGTGACGGCCAGCCGATGTGGCTGCTCGGCACGCTCAGCCGCGATGCCGAAGGCGCCTTCGCCGGGCCGCTGACGCGTCCGCAGAACGGCACGCCCTTCGCCCAGATCAACGGCAGCGCCGCGACCAGTTTTCCGGTCCAAAGCGTCGGCAGCGCGCGCGTCGAGTTCGTCGACGGCGAGCGCGCTGTTTTCCGCTACAGCCTGGACGGTGTCAGCCAGAGCAAAGATATCGAGAGACTGGTGTATTCGACCACCGGCCACAGCGACTGCCAGTAGCGGCCGCGGGCTTAGGGTTCGATCGGCAGTACGGCGGCGCCGTCTCGAATGCCCTTGACGACGCCGCCGTTGGTGACCACGATCACGCGCTTTTGCCCGCGACGCCATTGCTCATAGGCCGCAGGCTCGGTCGCATGGAATTTGACGATGTGTGTGCCCTTGCGCTGGTATTCGAGGACGGCATCAAATTTTTGCCCCAGCACGGTCCGCTCATTCTCTTCTATCGCCAGCACGGGCCATGCCGGTGGCGCTTCATCGTCGCGCACCGTCTGCATATTGCGGCCCTGCCACTCCCAAGTGTCGTACGCACATTCCTGCACAAATACCGGGTCGGTTCGGTACTGCGTTTCGTCGTTGCAATCCTCGTAGGACTCGCTGCAATAGTCGGTCACATCTTGGCAGACCTCTTCGGCATAGCCGTTGCCTAGATCGCGCGTTGAGCACGAAGTATGGCTGCCGCACGCGACGCTCCGTGACGCCTGTCGGCAGACGCGCTCGGTGCCAATGGCGACTTGCACGGTGCCTCGTTGCTTGTCTTCGCAATCGCGAATGTTTTCGGTGCCGATGAACTCGCCGATGCCATTGACCGGCATCGCGGTCGCGCTTTCCGTCAACTGGTCGCGCCAGCCACGGCGTCCGACCTGCGTGAACGTCTGGAGCGTCACGTTGCGCTCCCAGGACACGGATTTGATCGTGGCTTCGAAGTCTTTGGTCTGCGCAGCCCAATAGCCGAGTGCGAATACAGCCGCGACCAATACAGCCACGACTTTCAGAAAAATATAGCGCCGACGCCGTGGCGGCGCGGGCGGCCGGACGGCCGCGGCGGCATCCGCGCGCAAAGCCCCGCAGGTTCGACAGGCGGGATGGTCGCCGCGATTGGAAGCGCCGCAATAACCGCAGAACCAATCGGCACCGGCGGCCGCAAGTTGCAGTGCACCAGCGTCGGTGACGGTTGCGCGCTCGAGTCCGCCCGATGCGCTCGCGCTGCCGAAATCGAATTTCGATTCAGCATCGCTTTCGCGCGGATTGCCGCAGGTCGGGCAGGACTTGTAGCGCGCCAGGATGCCCTCGGTGCCACATGAGCCGCATTTCCACGTACCTTCGATGATGCGCTTGCTTGCCATGGATCCTTCTGCAGCACGGGACGGCGCGCAAGACTAGCAGTGCCAGTGTGCAGGTGATTGAGGTGCCCACTGCCGGAAAGCTTAGCACCGAGGAACGCAGGGCTCGCCACACGCTCTGTAGCTATGGGGCGCTTGGCAACTCCGCCAGCAAAAGTATCGAAGCCAGACTCTCTGGCTATTGCGAACTCGCCCCCCAGCCGAGCAAGGCCACGCCCTCCATCGGCTGAGCGATGCCGTAACCCTGCGCGAGTTGGCAGCCAAGCCGGAACAGCAATTGCTGATCCTCATCGGTTTCGACGCCTTCTGCGACTGAGTCGATCTTCAGCTTTCTGGCCATGTCGAGGCTGGATTTGAGGATCACCCGGGCCGATTGCTGCCGAGCAGCATTGGCCACGAATGACTGGTCGATCTTGAGCTCAGTGAAGGCAATGCGCGTCAACTGCTGCATCGAGGAATAGCCGGTACCGTAGTCGTCGATTGACAGCCCGAAGCCATTCATCCGCAAACGCGCGAGATTCTCCAGCGCCGGACCGATGTCTGTGGCGGCGGAGGATTCGGTGAGTTCGAGAATCATATGGCGCGGATCCAGCTCCGCGCTGCGCACCAGTTCAGTGACGCGCGCTGCTAGTTGCGGGTCTGCCAGCGACTTGATCGAAAGGTTGACAGAGACGCTCACATCAAGTGCGCGGGCTGCGCGCCATTCGCTGCAAAACACAGCGGACTTTTTGAGCATCGCCCAGGTGAGTCGGTCGATGAGGCCATGGTTTTCCAACTGCCCAATGAAGGCCTGGGGCAAGATGATTCCGGCTTGCGGATGGCGCCAACGCGCGAGCGCTTCGGCACCTTTGACTTGGCCGGTCGCCAAGTCAATCTTGGGCTGAAACCAGGGTTCGAATTGATCCCCGTCCAGCCCCGCGATGATCTCGTCGATGCCGAATGCGCGTCCCGGTGCTGGCGGCAGATCGACCGTGGGCACCCCCGGCACGTGCTGTTTGATCAGCGTTTCCAACTTGGTCCGTGTGATCGGCTTTTCGATCACCCCGAGGATGCTCACGCCATAAGCGCGGCTCATGGTCTCAACCGAGGCAAGCAGTGAGCGCTCAAGCACACTGGCAAGAATGATCGAAACCGCCAAGCCGGCTTGCCCCAGATGACGCATGAACTCCATGCCATCCATGCCCGGCATGTTAAGGTCGCTGATGATGATGTCCACCGTCGATTCCGGCGACAGCACAATATCCAACGCCGCCACTCCATCTGTGGCCACGGCCACGCGGGTCGCCCCCATAGCAGCCAGGATGGCGAGCAACACCTCGCGCTGCGCCGGATGGTCTTCAACGGCGAGGAAACTCAATTCGCTGATGTGCATGCGAACTCCTCGAAATACGCGTTCAGTCTCGCCAGTTCGCGCTGGAATAAAGCCATATTTGCGTGGATTTTCTGCCAGTCGCCTTCACGGCAGGCACCCTCCAGGCGCTGACACACACCAGATAGCGCGGTAGCGCCGACCATCCGGCTGGCACCGTCGATTCGATGGGCGGCGCTCGTGAGGTTCGCCAGTTCGCCCGCTTCTGCGGCGATGGTGAGTGTCTCAGCATCGGCATCATTGACGCGCCGGAATTCCGCCATGAATGCGCGCTCCTTTGCCAAGTCGTCGCCGAATAGCGGCGCGAGCAGGGATCGATCCACCGGCGAGACCGCGAGCGGAATCGGCAGCCAGCGATCCAGCGCCTTCAGCAGACTCTTTAACATCACCGGTTTGGCGAGATAGTCGTCCATGCCTGCGGCCAAACAGATTTCTCGCTCACTTTCGAGTGCATTCGCAGTGCAGGCGATGATCGGAATGCGCTTGCCGCTGGCCACGTTGGACTCGATCTGACGAATGCTGCGCGCGAGTTCGTAGCCACTCATCTCCGGCATATTGCAGTCGGTAATGACCAAGCTAAAAGCGCCGGATCGCCACTTCGCCAGCGCTTCCACGCCGTTACTGGCGCTTTCAGCGGCGTAGCCCAGCAAATTAACTTGGCGCTCAATCAGAGAGCGGTTAGTCGGATGGTCGTCGGCGATCAGAATCAAAGTTCCTTCGGCCTGTGCTACGGCTACGAGCGGTGCCGCACGCCGCTGTATCGCAGTCGAGACCAGCCACTCCTGTGGGTTGACCGTCTCGGCTGCGAGGATGCTGTGCGGATCTGCGCGCGCCAGTGACAACTCGAAGCTCACCGTGGTCCCGGCGCCGGATGCGCTCACCAGTTTGATGGTACCGCCCATCATGTGCGCCAGACGTTGGCAGATCGTGAGCCCGAGGCCGGTCCCGCCGAAGCGAGGCGAGGCGTCGCTGGCGGCCTGCACGAAGGGCTGAAACAGCTTCGCCTGATCCTCAGCGGAGATGCCGATTCCGGAATCGCGCACGCTGAAGCATATGCGGTCGCCATTGTCGGTTTGCGCAACCAGTTCAGCTTCAATCTCAACTTGCCCTCGGTCGGTAAACTTGAGCGCATTACTGACCAGATTGTTGAGAATCTGGCGTAGACGCATGGGATCGACCACCAGCGCAGGGCTGATGTGCGTGTCGTACTTGCATTCAAGCGCGACACCCTTGCTGCTGGCGATTCCAGAATAGATATCGCGCACCGCCTCCAGCACCGCGCGGATCGACGTTGCTTCCGGGCGCACTTCGAGCTTGCCGGCCTCGATCTTGGAAAAATCCAAGATGTCGTCGATGATTCTCTGCAGCGAGGTGCCGGATTCGCGAATGACTTCGAGCGTGGCGCGCTGCGCGGCGCTGAGCTCCGTGACGCTCAGCAACTCGAGCATCCCGAGCACGCCATTCATCGGCGTGCGGATTTCGTGGCTCATGGTGGCGAGGAAGACACTCTTGGCACGATTGGCCGAATCAGCAATCAGACCCGTCTCTTGCAACTTAGCTTCCAGCAACTTCTGGACGGTGATGTCCGCCCAGTAGCCATTGCAGACGTAGCTGCCGTTGGCCTCTTTGCGCACCGCAGCAGTATCGCAAATCCAGCGGGTTTCCCCACGCGAGTTACGCACGCGGAAGCTATGGCTCAACGGACTCAATGTGCGAGCGGCTATCTCGATTGCGGCAGCCAGCGCTGCGCGATCGTCGGCGAAAACTGAATCCAACAATGCTTCCGGGCTGCGCAATAGCGTTTCGCGCGAGATTCCAAACAGGTGCACAACCGAACCGCTAACAAACTCGTAGCGCTTGCGGGAGTCGCCTTGTGGCCCGCCCGAGCGGCACTGATAGATGGCGCAAGGAAGGTTCCCAGCCAAGTCCGCGAGCTTACGCTCGACGCGATCACGCGCCCTGCCCTGGCGAACAAATCCAACATAACCTGGCAGCAGGAAGGCCAGACTGATAACCACAGCCGCACCCAGCACGGCGAGCGCCCGGTCGTAGCCGAACTGCTCTTGCGCCCTGCGCAACTCGAGTAAGCGCAAAGCCTCCTGCTCCATTTCTGCCGTGAGGTCGTCGATGCGTGCACCCGCTTGCCGCCCGAGTTGCGCTGCGGCGCGCGCCCCAACCACATCCATTGACCGAATCTGACGCTGTCGCCCCTCTTCCTCCATCGTCGCAACGCGTTCGGCGAGAAGCTGTTCAAGCTGCACCATGCGCCGCTGCTGATGCGGGTTGTCGCGCGTGAGCTTGCGAACTGCGACGATGGCCTCGGCAACTTTGGCCAGGGCCTTCTCGCGATCAGGCACGTAGCTCTTATTGCGCGAGAACAAGATGCCCCGGTGCATCGACTCAGACTGGATGAGCGCGTCATTGAAATCGTCGATAGCGCCGATTTTCTCCAGGGTATGCGTCACCCGCAGCGTCGATTGTCGTGACTGCACCGTCGCGTCGTAAAGCATCCATCCCAAAACCAGGATCACGCACGCAGCTCCCCCGAAAGCCACATGCGCCAAGCTTTGCAGAAAAAGGCGCTTCAGCGGACGCTCGGGGGAAATATGTGGGAAATTCATTTCGGACGGGGCGATCAAATGTCTACGCATGGTGCAGGCGCACTCACCTGCAAAACGATCAGCTCGCTTGCGCCGAGTGGAAACGGTAAAGGCAGTCTGCAGCTTCGACCATTATCGCGAGCACGTCTGTCTGTTATCGAACATATACGACACACTCAATCCTCTCGCGGCCAGAACTTTCGCCAAAAGTCTAGCCTCCAGTCTGCGGCGTTTAGGTACTGACGCGACTTTCATCACCACTCAGGCAACTTCTTGGGCGGGGCGCACGGTGCCTCAGCTCAAGTGTAGTTACGAATCATGTGACAACCGCGGGCAAGCTCAAGGTCTGCCGTGACCTGAGATAAACCTTTTTTTAATGTTCCTCGTAGATAAGTGAGAATTCCGGTCGCCGATGATTCCGAGGTCTTTCGGGCTCTCCTTGCGGCCACATTCGAAGATCCCGGGCATTCGGTAACCAAGGTAGGCCGCGGTCTGGCCGCTCGGGAAGAACTTGCGCATACCCATTATTCGGTCTTGATTTCGGATTGAATAATACCCGGCAAGAACGGACCGGGCTTGTGTCGCGCGATTGGGGAATCGTTTGGGCTGAACTCCGTCTACATAATCTTGATCACG
>Ga0209181_10013002_pt1 | contig 10456 bp, 10 predicted proteins | sample MAT05_FD_187208 | JGI IMG/M metagenome (GOLD analysis project Ga0209181, IMG submission 187208) | Freshwater microbial communities from Lake Fryxell liftoff mats and glacier meltwater in Antarctica - MAT-05 (SPAdes) (version 2) | ecosystem: Environmental > Aquatic > Freshwater > Ice > Liftoff...
GGCGGCAGGAGTGGCGGCAGGAGTGGCGGCAGGAGTGGCGGGTAGTTATTTAGTTTGTCGGGGGCAAATTCGCTTATTGGGGCAAGCGACTTCTGGCGATCGCGTGTCTTCTATTCAGCTATTGCAAGTAGGCGATGTTTTTGGCAGTGATCGCGCTTTTGATCCAGCCGCACTGCCTTATCAAGCGATCGCGGCAAGCGAAGCGGAGGTGATCCATCTCTCTGCTGAAACGTTGGCAGCTTGGCATACTCAAATTCCCTCATTGCCAGCCTGGTTGCACAAACAAACAGCGATGCGGCAAACCCTATTGTTTTTCAAAACGGCAACATCGCTCAAAGCTTTGCCCAGCAACCAAATTCAGGAATTATTGCCTTATATCAATGAAACCAAAATTGCCGCAGGCGGCTTGTTGAATCAAGCTACATCAAGCGAACAAGCTCATTTCTGGCTGCGGCAAGGCACGATAAAAAGTGAACACGGGCGAGATGATCCTAATCAGAATGGGCAACATCCGCCGCCGCCAACCGTGGGGCAAAGCTGGGGATATCCCTCTGACATGGCGACCAATTGGATCGCTGCTACCGATCTGGTGGTGTATCAATTACTGTCGGAACATTGGGATAGCGCGATCGCGATCGCCCCAATACTTGCCCCTGGGCTTGATGTGAGTCCGGCTAGAAAACCACATCGTAAGCATTCATCTGCCGCAAAAAAAGCATCGGCTGAAAAGCAAACCAAAGTAGGCGCGATCGCTGCCGTTCCTGTAGATGCAGCCCAACCGACAGACGCGATCGCCTCAAAATTAGCTCCCGCTGGCAAAAACGTAATTGCCTTTCCGTCTCCAGTGCGGCGATACAGGCACCATCGTCTGTGGCACCGCTATCCTTTTGTAGAACAGCAAAGCTCCTCCGACTGCGGCGCGGCGTGTCTGGCAATGATCAGCCGCTTTTGGGGAAAGCATTTTCCTTTACATTTCCTGCGAGAGCAAGCAAAAGTAGGACGTAGCGGTGCCTCTTTGAAAAGCTTGGCAAAGGCGGCAGAAGAGTTGGGCTATCAGGCGCGCCCGGTTAGAGCTAGCTTTGGGCGAATGAGCGAGCAGCCTAACCCCTGGATTGCCCATTGGGAAGGCGATCACTATGTAGTGGTTTATCGCGTTAAACGCGGACAGGTGCTAATTGCTGATCCGGCGGTAGGGCGGCGATCGCTGTCCATTGCCCAATTTCAGACCCGTTGGACGGGGTACGGGCTGTTGCTGGAGCCAACCGAGCGGCTGCACGAAACCGAAAATCAGAAAGCCTCGCTAGGGCGCTATTTGGGAACTCTGTTACCCTATCGCTCTTGGATTTTTCAAGTGTTTTTGGCTTCCCTGCTAATCCAACTGTTTGGGTTGGTTACGCCGCTGTTCACTCAAATTATTTTGGATCAGGTCGTGGTGCAAAAAAGCCTCACCGCGCTGAATGTGTTTGCGATCGGGTTATTGCTGTTTACGATCTGGGGCGTGGGCATCACCGCAATCCGCCAATACTTGCTGAGCTACTTATCCAATCGGCTCGATCTGACCCTGATTAGCGGTTTTATTAACCATACGCTGACTCTGCCGCTGAAGTTTTTTGAATCGCGCCGCGTGGGCGACATCATCACTCGTGTCCAAGAAAACCAGAAGATTCAACGGTTTTTGCTGGGGCAGGTCGTGGTTGCGGTACTAGATTTTTTGACGGGTTTTGTGTTTTTGGGGCTGATGCTTTACTACAACGTGCAGTTGACGCTGTTGGTGTTAGCCCTGATTCCGCCGATTGTGTTGCTAACGCTAGCAGCTACGCCGCTGCTGCAAAAAGTATCTCGTGAAATTTTTAAGCACGCGGCAGATCAAAACTCTTATTTAGTGGAAATGATGACTGGCATTGCTACGGTAAAAACTGCCACGGTAGAGCAGGAAATGCGCTGGCAGTGGGAAGAACATTTAACCAGTCAACTCAATGCCCAGTTTCGCGGGCAACGGCTAGCCATTAATTTGCAAACAGTCAGTGGCTTGATCAATGCGATCGGGACTACTGTGCTGCTTTGGTATGGAGCCACGTTAGTGATTCAAAATCAACTCACCATTGGGCAGTTGATCGCCTTTAACATGATGATGGGCTATCTAATTCAGCCGGTTGTTGCGTTGGCAGGCCTGTGGGATGAATTGCAAGAAGTATTGATTTCTGTGGAGCGATTAAATGATGTGTTTGAAGCGGCTCCGGAGGAGTTGCCTCACCAAGCAAGGGTGGCTCTGCCTGCTTTAAGGGGAATGGTGCAGTTTGATCAGGTGACGTTCCGCTACGATGCGGATGAAGAGCGCAACACACTAGAAGCGGTCTCGTTTGAAGCGCAGGTGGGTGAGACGATCGCGATTGTGGGGCGCAGCGGTTCTGGCAAAACCACCTTAGTAAAACTGCTGTCTGCACTGTATAAACCCACCAAGGGGCGCATCGTTGTGGATGGGCATGATATCAGCCAAGTGTCTCCTACGTCGTTGCGATCGCAAATTGGAGTCGTTCCGCAAGAATGCTTCTTGTTTTCTGGCACTATTCTCGAAAATATCACCCTCCATCGACCAGAATTCTCGGTAGAGCAGGTGATTGAAGTTGCCAAGCTAGCCGAAGCTCATGCTTTTATCCAGGCGCTACCCCTCAGCTACAACACCAAAGTAGGGGAACGCGGCTCAATGCTGTCCGGGGGGCAACGTCAGCGGATTGCGATCGCTCGTGCATTATTGGGCGATCCTCGCATTCTAATTTTGGATGAGGCGACCAGTTCTCTGGATACCGAATCGGAACGGCGCTTTCAACAAAACCTGGCTCAAATTCGCCGCGATCGCACTACGTTTATCATTGCTCATCGCCTTTCTACGGTGCGAAACGCTGACAAAATTCTCGTTCTCGATCGCGGTGTTTTAGTCGAGCAAGGCACCCACGAAGCTCTAATCGCAGTGAAAGGATTGTATTTTTATCTAGCGCAGCAACAGCTTGATTTGTAGTAAGAAAGCAGTAGAGAATTCAACTCAATCAAACTTAACTATTAATTAAAAAGGAGAACCCAACCCCGATATAACTCACTTTTTCAATCAATTTAAGTGAAACAAAACCGAGCAATGAACAAAATGAAAATTAATCACCCGTATGAGTTATTTCTAAAAACTATTTCTGATGCGATCGAGATTTTGGGCTTGATTAATGCAGGCGTGAGTTGGCAAATGAGCTGCTTCTTCGGGTTCATTGGAGCCGCCTGCTGGACGATTTGCCAATAGAAATAATTCTTACTTGCGTTTGCGTTGCATCGTTGAAGCGCCAAGATCTAAGAAATGAAAAAACGAAAAAAATCTGCCAATTTGGCAGATTCCTCCTAATTGCTTGGCTAGCATAAACACTGAGATTATCATTTGGCTCATCGTCGGTTCTTTACCTAAACTTCATCTAACGGCTCACTTACTTTTAGACAAAATCTGATGTCAGATGAATCTTAATCTCCTAAAAATCAGACAGTAAGCGCATCCTAAGAATCTACCTCCAAAGACCTTCCTATTGATGACGTTAAGATGACTTGACTTCAGTCTGAATAAAAAAGAAGATTGTCCCTGTAGAACCACTGAACAGACTTATCTAAAGCTTCGCTTAAAAAACCGCAAATATTTGAGGTTTATCTCCGATGCATCGCCCCCATGCTCAAGATTCACAACCGACTTTTCAGGTGCCCCCACCTGATGACTTAGAACAAACTCAAGCGGACATTACAGCATTTGAGCATTTAGACGATAAAGCTTCTAACTATCTCTATGGCGGTACCGCCGACCGTATTCCAGCTTTTTCTAATAACACCTCCCAAGGACAATCTCGATCGCCATCTAGCTACTGGAGCCAACCTCTACAAACCCTGCTGGATCACCCTCCATCAACCCTTCCTCAAAGGCTGCTGCTGGGCGGATTAATTTTTAGCACTGCTTTTATCGCTTGGGCATGGTTTGGGCAAATATCTGATGTTAGCCATGCCAGTGGGCGGTTAGTTCCTGAAGGGGAAGTTTATAAAGTGCAGCCCGTGATGGAGGGCGAAGTTGCAAAAATTCTGGTAAAAGAAGGTCAACGAGTTAGCGCCAATCAGGTGATTGCCGAACTAGATACAAGGCTGGTTGCTGCAACGGTTGAGCGCTTAGAGAAAAGCTTGGTGGATAGCCAGCTAGAACTAACGCAGACTCAAGGATTGGTTGCCAAAACCCAATTAGAAAAGCAAACCCGCAAGGCGATCGCGGGTGCCCAAGTTGATCTTCAACAGTCGGCAATTCATCAGGCAGCAGACATCACAACCACCAATCGGCGGTTGTTAGAGCAGCTTCAAACCGATATTACTGCTTATCAAACGCGGCTAGAACGAATTCAACCTTTGGTCAAGCAAGGAGCGATTTCTGCTGAACATTTATTTGAAATTGAGCAAGCGTTGCGCGATCGCCAGCGTTCCATGACTCAAGCCCAAGGCGACCTGCAAAAAAGCCAGGGTGATACGAAGCAACTGCAAGCAAAACTCGCCCAAACCCAAGCGGAAGGAGCGCAGAGTCAGCTAGAAACCCAGCAACAGTTAGGACAGTTAGACATAAAAATCGCTGAACTACAGGAAAAGATTAACGCCGCCAGCGGATTGCTCAAAGAAGCTAATACCCGTCTAAAGCAGAGCTTTCTCCATGCGCCAGTGGCGGGTGTGGTCTCCTCGCTGAATATGCGAAACACAGGAGAGGTGGCAAAATCCGGTCAAACGGTGGCTGAGATTGCACCTGCAAAAGCGCCTTTAGTTTTGGCGGCGATCGTGCCGAGTCGAAGTGCGGGTCTGCTTAAATTGGGAATGCCGGTCAACCTCAAGCTCGATGCTTTCCCTTATCAAGATTACGGCACAATATCGGGCAAAGTTAGCACAATTTCATCTGATTCTAAATCCGATGAGCAAGCCGGAGCCGTATACCGAGTTGAAGTTTCCCTCGATCGCAACTACGTGATTCACAATCAGCAAAAAGTTTTCTTCAAAGCAGGGCAAACTGCCAATGCCGAAATTGTGACGCGCCAGCGCCGCATTGCCGACATTTTGTTAGACCCGATTCGGAAGTTGCAGCAAGACCGTCTCAGCTTGTAACCGAAGATCGCGCTTGTAAGCGATCGCCCGTGTGTTCCACCCTGATTGAATCAAAGTTCCGAGAACCCAAACCTTAACTGAGAGTTTCACATCATGAATGCAGGCTTTAATACCAAAACCGATAAAGCGATGACTACTGAGCAATTTACGCAAGTCGTCGATGCGATTTTAAATGGCAAATACTCTTGGGCGTGCGTCTTAATTTTGCGCTTTGCTGGCTACAATCCGCTTCACTACATTCCCTATCGCACGTTTAACCGTTTAACCAAGGAGAATGACCTCAGCGATCGCGCCAAGTCCAATTCCAAAAAAGACGCACTGCTAGCTCAATATCGCCCCGTTCAACCTGCTTCTACGACTGCACTAAGTTCTAGCAAAATACGCGATCTCAACTATTTAGAACCTCTAAGCCAAGGCTCATGCAACCCCAAAGGTGGCAACCGAGTTAGTTGGCTAGAGCATCTCTTAAAACTGAACTAAGCTAAGCTAATATTTGTCCACAGTTTTTGTTTATTAAAAAAAGTCTCATTCAGTTGAGGCTTTTTTAATGTCCAAATTGACTGAAAGCCTTAAAAGAAGGTTGAAAATGTGCTTTTTTAGATTTGTTAAATTTATTTTTAACGACTTTGGTTGCGGTTACAGATTAGACACTAACTATAGGATGAAGATTTTTGAAACAGCAGTTTCAATATCATATATTTTTAGAATTTTATCGATTTGAATTAAGCTTGTTTGTATCTTCACAAAAGCTAAAAAATTACTCTCTTTAAGGTGCGATCGCATCTAAATTAAACTCCTCATAAAACTCATTTAAATCTGCCAAAATGGCAACCAAAACTTTTTCAATCTTTTATTCTATTAATAACAACTCAAACGCAAGAGTTGCTCAAACAAAAAAGCCATCACTAGGAGAAAAATTATGATCATCGCAGATTTGAACTACTTGGAAATCGCTGAAGTTAACGTTGAAGGTGGTTTCAAGTTTAGCACCGCCGGTGCTAACGGGGGTGTTGCATTTTTAGGTTTAGCTGGAACTGGTGGAACAACCTCCTCTCAAAGAACTTTCAGTGGAGTTTTCACAACCCGTGGAAGCTCATCTTCTAGCAGTGGTGCAACCGTTTTTGTTGGTGGTGCAATTGCAACCTCAAGCGCTAGTGGCACCTCTTTCTCCAGCGTTATCTAGATCTAACTTACTTAATTTGTAAGCTAGATTTGCAGGCTATTGATTGGCAGAAATATTGCTGTCAATCAATAGCTTACTGCCTTAATTGATAGTCTTTTAGAGCAACCTGCTCCACATTGATTCATTGCTGATATTAAAGATTCTAAGGAGCCATCTTGTGATTAAAATTGTCGATTTAGATTACTTGAATACGCAAGAAGTGAAAGCTATTCAGGGTGGACTGCGGGCATCAGGTCGGGCATTTTCATTTGTTACAGCTTCAGGTACCGTGTTTGGCATCGTCTTCTCAAATTCAATTGTTTTTACTGGAGCGGGTGGCCTCAAAATCTAATCCTTCAGACACACCTACATTTTTGGATTAAAAGGTTGCTATGACGAATAAACTTAGGATTGAAGAGTTGAGATTTTGTGATGATCAACTCGCTTTAAACTCACCGATTAAGGGTGGTGCGATTCGCGTTCCCTCAATCGGAATTGGTACAGCAGTTGGGCTACAACCATCACTTACGTTGAAGATTGAGATTGCTCCTCGATCTGCTAACTACGCTTATGGTGTGGCAGCGGGATCTGGAGCAGCAGTCGGATTTTCAATTAATGGAAATGCGGTTGCATCGGTTGTGGTGGGCGGAGTGACGTTTTAAGGGTTGGGTGCAGGCTGCTTGAACCAAAATTTGTTGCTCTAAACTCTTTCAAGAGGTCTTCTCCCATGAGTCAACTTAATGTTTTTGCTGTGGATAGCGGTTTGGTTACGAGTGTTTCGCCTTCGGTTGCCGTGAACTTTAGTCCTGTTGCACTAGGGCAGAGTGGACTCTCAACTCCGCACTTGACAGCACTTTCTGGGAGTGGGAGTTCAGTTTCTAGTAGCAGCAGTTCCAGTTCTTTTGTGAATGATGAGGGCGCAGGAGCTTCGAGCAGTGCAGTTTCCATCTCTCCTAATGGCACTGTAAGCGACAGTGAAACGGTTTTCACTCCTAGTGCAACGTCTAGTAGTGCCAGCGCAACCGCGATCGCGTCATCCACAGAACCGGGGAGCGCGATCGCAACTGCGGTTACAGCGAATAGTGGAAAAGTGTTTGCGATCGTGCCTGCAAATCTTGATCAGCCATTCCTGATCGTCAATCTTACGCCAGATATATTGTCTGGATTAATCGATATCCGGTCAATCAATCCCTTATTTCTGACTGTTAATGTAGTTCCAGATCTCGTGTCTGGGTTATCAACGGTGCAGTTCAGTTCTGGGTTATCAACGGTGCAGTTCGGCGATCGCGCTAACGTTCTGTTTGAGGTCAGTTCTACTGTTCTATCTTCATCGTCAGATACGTCTGCGTCTCAAAACCCTATTTCGATTCCGGTTCAAGATCTCAACGTTAGTATTAGCCTGATTCAACAAGAGTCTAGTCAACCTGCATTTTCGACTTACGAAGTGGTGAGATTATCAGAGCCGATAGGGTTTGATCCTATATCGCTTGAGTTTAGTCTTGAGTTAAAATTATCGTTTGTTCCTGTCACTGCTGTTGATTGATAAAATTCTCGGTTAAAAGCCTGCTGTTATGGCTGAACTCATTGAGTCTGAAACTCAAAATTCAGAGGTGGACTTTCTTGGGATACCCATAGAAGCTCACGAAATCATCAATGCCTTAAGGTACGGAATTGGGCTGAAACAAGTCTGTCAGCAGGTTGTAGAGAGAAAAGTGATTGAGCAAGCGGCTCAAGAGCGGGAAATAATTGTTTCACCGGATCAGGTTCAGGCAGAAGCTGATCGAGTGCGGCATGAAATGCACCTTGAGCGGACCTCAGATACGCTGGATTGGCTTTCCGGTCATCTGCTGACTCCAGATGATTGGGAAACGAGCATTCGCGATCGCTTATTAAAACAGGCACTACAAGAGTCGCTTTTTTTGGGCGAGGTTGATCGCTATTTTGCTCAAAACCGATTGGATTTTGAGCAGGCTATCTTATACCAAATTACGGTTCCCTATCCTCAGTTAGCTCAAGAGATTTATTATCAAATTGAGGAAGCGGAAATTAGCTTTTATGAAGCGGCTCATTGGTATGATTTGAACCCTAAACAGCGCTATCAATGTGGATACTTGGGGATACTTCATCGATGGGAACTTCACCCAGATTTAGCGGTTCAAGTATTCTCAGCGAATCCGGGTGAAATTATTAGTCCGATCCAAATTGAAAATCAATATTGTGTGTTGAAGGTTGAGGAATTTATTCAAGCCCAACTTACGCCTGAAAATCACCAAACTATTTTGACAAAACTGTTTGAGGAATGGTTGCAAGGCGAGGTTAACTACCTGCTTCACCAATAACTTCATTAATGAGGCAAGACTATGCAGCGAATTTGGGTTCAACGGGCAGTTTCAGAGGATGGCAGAGCGATCGCCACAGCGATCAATAGCATTAGCATTCCAGATGACACTAAAGCGAGAGTGCGGCGTTCTGCGATCGTGCGTGCTGGCAGCGATCGTAACGGCAGCTACTCTAGCAGCCATTCCAGCATTCAGGTTGAGTGGTCGCCACGAACCCCTGATTCCTAAATTTAGGTTACGGGGTACAGATTTATATTGTTCCCTGTTCCTCCTTCCCTGCCCTCTAACTCCTACTATCAAGTTGCCGACTGTCTGCGCTTGAGTGCCCAACCGATCGCCCCTGAGATCAGCGCAGCAAGAGCAGTGGTGGGTTCAGGAACAGCTTCAGCACTGGCTACGTTAGACTTAGCTTCTACCAAAGTAATGTAGGTTTCACCGTCAAACAGACGACGATATGAACCATTGATGGAGGCTTTGGCTGATTCTTGCAGTCCCCCGAAGTTGCTTGAAAGGATGTTGTTCGCCAAGGTGATATTCGCCGTTTGATCAAGTTCTAATACGTCGTCGTTACCAGCCGTGTTGACGAATGCTTTAACGGTCAAAAAGTCTAGCAGGCTTAGATTAGCGGGATCAGAGCCGCCATATACCAAAAATGCGATCGCCCCGATTGCACTAGCAGATTCAAAGGTGGCATCATCAATTTCAGCGAATAGGCTCAAGTTCAGGGCAAAATCGAACGAAAACGCTTTATCTTTTGCATCTTGAGGGATAAAAAAGCTGCCTAGCACTTTAGCCTGACTGGATGCAACTCCGCGATATTCCGCTCCATTGCCTTCCACTTTGCTGAAGGAAAAATTAGCGGCTTCGGGAGGTGTTGCAAAAAATATTGCTTCAGCATCGCTATTCGCGGATACCTCCCCGTCTGTAGCGATCGTGTTGGTATCTGTATTCGTAGAGACTTCCTGTAATTCAGGAATCAAGCTGAACTGAGTAAATGCTGCGCTTGCGTCGGAGAACGCCAACGTCGCTGCATTTGCCGCTGGAGCAACCATCGCAGAACTTGCCACAATGGGAGCGATCGCCAGCCATTTTCCTGCCAACCTTAAATTTTTCATGGTGCGTTTCCTAAATGGGTGGTAATGGTAGTCAAAAGAATCTGTTGTCCATCGCTCAAGGCTGTGGACACGATTTGACCTATTTGATAATCAATAAAAATTACAGTCGAGTGGAAAAATATACTGACTATTGCCACACTGGCTAGTCAGATACCTAATGGTTCACGGATAAGCAGCGGAGTTGGTCAACGCACCCAATCCAGCTTAAAGAGGGCTTTTAAGTTGTCTCAATCTTAAGCTGAGTTCTATAAAGATTCAGGGTGGAAGACGGGGCTGATCTACAAAGAAAGTATAAATATTACGTCAATTCACGTAAGTATACTTAAGGAATCAACACTTAGGCACTTCAGTTACGTGAGCCATTGCTGTTTTGTGAAATTGTAGACCCGTTGCCATACTTGATCTACTAGGTTGGGGTCATCGGCGTTGAACCATTCGATTTCAGGGTAAGCGCGAAACCAAGTACGCTGGCGTTTGGCGAATTGGCGTGTGTGGAGAATAGTGGCTGCGATCGCCTCCGTTTGGGAAATTTCACCTGTCAGAAATTGCCTGAACTCGGCATAGCCCAACGTATCCAGTAACGGTAAGTCAGCCCCGTATTTTTGACATAGAAACTCTACTTCTGCCACAAAACCATTGGCAACCATTTGGCTTGTGCGCTGGGTAATCCGATCGTGCAGTTGAACCCG
>Ga0209181_10013004_pt1 | contig 10454 bp, 9 predicted proteins | sample MAT05_FD_187208 | JGI IMG/M metagenome (GOLD analysis project Ga0209181, IMG submission 187208) | Freshwater microbial communities from Lake Fryxell liftoff mats and glacier meltwater in Antarctica - MAT-05 (SPAdes) (version 2) | ecosystem: Environmental > Aquatic > Freshwater > Ice > Liftoff...
CTCCCCCACTCCCTCGCGAACTTCTACCGCGCAGGCTTCGCAGCGGTGATGAGCACCGCGGGCATGGGCAGCACATAGCGTATTTCAGCCCCATCGCCGATGGCGTATGCCGCTACTTTGGCTTCCATGTGTTCCCGGATTTTGTCCGGCGCGATGAATGGCTCCCAATCTTCTTTAAGTGGTCTGTCCTCTCAAACCAAAGATGGCTACCGCCGTCTCACGCATTGATCCTGTTCATGCGGCGAGCTCAAGCAGGGCACGCTGGGCGAGGAGACCTACACCAACAAGGCCGACACCTACGGCCTGATGCTGACCATCGATCGCCGCGACATCATCAACGACAACTGGGCGCGATCACCACGGTCCCCCGCAAGCTCGGACGTGGCTCGGGCCTGAAGATCAACGACGTCTTCTGGTCGGCGTTCATGAACAACGCGGCGTTCTTCAGCGCCGGCAACAAGAACTTTATCTCCGGCGCGGACACAGCGCTCGGCATCGACGGGTTGACGAAGGGCGAGCAGACGTTCATGGACCTCGTGGACACCGACGGCAAGCCCACGGGGGTGATGCCGTCGATCATGCTGGTGCCCACGGCGCTCTCGGCGATGGGCACGCAGCTCTACAAGAGCGTCGAGCTCCGGGACACGACCGCGAACACCAAGTTCCCCGTCGTTAACCCGCACCAGGGCAAGTTCCGCATCGAGGTCAGCCGCTATCTGGCCAACGCCCTCTACACCGGCAACTCGGCCAAGGCGTGGTACCTCCTTGCTGACCCCAGCGATCTGCCCGTCATCGAGATGGCATTCCTGAACGGGCAGGAGGCACCGACGGTCGAGACTTCCGACGCCGACTTCAACCCCCCCACATGCTCGGCATCCGGATGCGTGGGGACCACGACTTCCCCCCCACGGCGTCAACCTGCAGGACCCGCGCGGCGGTGTCAAGAGCAAGGGCGAGGTGTAAACCGTGCCCCCCGGAGTGCAATCGGGAGTCGGGGGGCTCGGCGACGAGCTTCCTGGCAACCCCGGCGGCGGAATCGATCAGCGAGCGGGCATCCGACCCCTTCACACAACCTTTATCACGCGGGAGGATTGACAGAGCCTCTCCGATGTGCTAGTCTGGAATATGTTCAGAAATCCCATGTTGCGTAATCTCGCGATTGCCGTTCTTTCTCTCTCCCCCGTCGGCATGGCCTTTGCATAGCAGCAGTCGGCGCTCTCCGATGCCGAGCGTCAGGCAATGCGAGAAGCCGCCAGCGTTTACTGGTCGTGGAGTGACAGCGGCGACATCCCCGCTGATTTTCCGACCAGCCCCGAAGTCTGCACATGCTCGGCTTCCTTCTGGTGGGAGGGGCTTATGTTATTCAACTTCATCTATGCCGACCGTCTCGACGGGCGTCGCGGCTTCGGCATTGAGGAGTTGATCGAACAGGATGAGAAAGTGCGTGATGCGTTCCGGTGGTACACGCTGACCGGCGAACTGAAATCCAACGCGATCACCGATCCCGACGGCTTTATGAAGCAATGGATCGCACTGCAAGACGCGATGTTTGTCAATGACAAGTTTGATCTTGAGAACCTGTACTCGTTTGTGGTCGATGGGGGCGAACTGAAAATTCGCGGGTTGAAACTGAGCACTAGCGCGTACAGCCCTCCCCCGGTACCTGTCCCAGTGCCGATCATTCCTCCGAACCTGCCCGACGATATCCGCGAGTTCTGGGAGCAGGTTCGCCGCGAGTGGGAAGCTCTGCACATGTTCGATTGGTTCGACAAGGTTGAAGAACCAGACGGGATGTACTGGTGGGGCAATAATGGCATCGAGTGTGACGACTTTGCCGACATGCTCGCGGCGTGGTATCTTCGTCGGCTGGGACCCGAGGCGGCCATTGAGAACGCATGGGCGTATTGGTGGAAAGACGGTCACGTCGTGCTGGTGATCCATTACCGCGGATACACGATCGTCATTGATCCGCAGACGGGTCACCAGGAGATTATTCAGGGCGACGTGACCGACGAGTACATCTACAAATTTATCTGCCGGGCTGGATACTTCCAAGGTCGGAACTGCGACGATATCCCGTGGCTCTTCCGCGCCCGGTATCGCAAGCCGTTCGACCATCCGTGGACGGAGCCCGCTCCGTGGTGGGAAGATCCTGACAACGTCGATCGCCTGAGGCAGAAGCTGCCGCCCGGCGTTACACCAGAAGACATGATCCCGACGCCGACCGAACGCGAGAATCTCCCGGTTTGGGTGCCGTGAAGCAGAACATCTTCATTGCGGCGATTGTGACAATGGTCGTAGCCGCTGTGGCTGTGTTTGTCGGTACGCGAAACCCGTTCCCCGCCGTCAACATTCAACCGACGCCAAGCGTCGTGTTGGTGCCGGCGGGGAACGGGCTGTCGCTCCCGAGCGTTTCGTATGGGTGCGGAACTCGCCCCGTCGTGATATCAAAGGAAGGATGGTTGTTTGATTCTCGTAGCGCGGGTGTCTCTGAGTTTTTGTCATCATTTGAAGTCAGCACGCTCGGCAAGGCTCCGGACAAACCCGATTTTCAGTTGTTAAACGCGGTTACCGGAGGCGGTTGGGACGGTTCATCGCGGCCGTTTCCATTTGAGGCCAAGGTAAAGGAAGTTACAGCAGTATCGACGCCTATTGTCGTTCTTCCGTCATCGTCAGATATTAGTGTCCTGCTGAAATCGCTTCCAGCGGTTCCCCCGACTGAACCGAACGCGGTGACCAAGTTGTGCGGAACGCCTCGCGTTCATGTAGTTTACTCCCCCGGACTTCGCACACGGGCAGAGCGGAGGTGGGTGCCGCGACCGTGGCTTCCCACGACGCACGTGGCAACGCTCATGCCGGAAGCAACCGGGGAAGCGATTGCAGATTGGCCAACCGGATATGAAGCCATCATCCGTGATCTTGGCATTGGGGAGTTCGCTGGAGCTGGGGCGGTTGCCGAAACAGTTGTTTCCGCGACGAGCGAACCGGGCATGTGGGCTGTGTGGCGTCGTGCGCCGGCACTTGACCCACTCTGGAAGAAGTCTGTGTTCTTTCCCCTGACCGATGCGCATGGGGTCGCGAGGTTTGAACTCAGCGCTCGCGACAAGATGCGAGGGATGGCGACCGCAAATCTCACGAGGAGCGACCCGCAGCTGGGGCAAAAGCTCGGTGTCTGCCCGGTTCCCGATGCACAGAATCCCTGGGCCGCAATAGGTATCGAGTGCGATGAGAGCGCCGCGGTCGTGCCGCCGTTCGGCGTGTTTGAGGCACGAGGCTCAAAGCCATTTGCGATGGATTTTGTCGCGGCACCACTTGATTCATCACCCAAAGTCGGCGGTGGCCACGCTGGCGTGTTGCAATGGGTCGTGATCCAAAGGTCAGGCGAAGCGGGTTCGCTCTCGTCACTACTTCTCGGCGTGAGTGAAAAGATCAAGTCAAGGACTCGAACGGGTAATGAGGGCCCCTGATCGCAGCCATCCATCATGCCCGTACCATTGTGGCGAGGGCACGCGTAATCGCAGGTGATATGTCAGCAATAGCCGCTCCCGTGATCGCCAACTTCTAGTCTTTGCTCGCCGACGCTGACCCAGCGCTCTTCATCTTTGCCCCTGCGCTCTCCATATTTTGGTCAGCGCCCGCGATCTCTTTGTCCACGTCAGCGATATCCGCGCTCAAGTCGGCCCGATTTCTCGCCGAAGTCGAGGATGGAAACGGCGTTGGGGCGTTCTTCAGCGTGCGGGGGGCCGGCAACAAGAACTTCGTCTCGGGGGCCGACACCGCCCTCGGCATCGACGGCCTCACCAAGGGCGAGGTCGCGTTCATGGACCTCGTGGATTCCGACGGCAAGCCCACGGGCGTGATGCCGTCGATCATGCTGGTGCCCACGGCGCTCTCGGCGATGGGCACGCAGCTCTACGAGAGCGTCGAACTCCGCCCCCCGGCACGACCGCGAACACCAAGCTCCCCGTCGCCAACCCGCATCAGGGCAAGGGGGGGTTCCGCATCGAGGTCAGCCGCTATCTCTCCAACGCCCTCTACACCGGCAACTCGGCCAAGGCGTGGTACCTCCTCGCTGACCCCAGCGATCTGCCCGTCATCGAGATGGCATTCCTGAACGGGCAGGAGGCACCGACGGTCGAGACTTCCGACGCCGACTTCAACATGCTCGGCATCCGGATGCGTGGGTACCACGACTTCGGCGTCAACCTGCAGGACCCGCGCGGCGGTGTCAAGAGCAAGGGCGAAGTCTGAGGGGGCGAAGGCACCGGCGGCAGCAGTGGCGGCGGCTCCCACACTGTGAACGCCAGTCGCCCGCCGGGCCTGAGCACTCGCCACGCTTCCGCGAGGGCCCGGTCGGGGTCGGCCAGGTGCAGGATGCCGAAGTTCATCACGACCGCATCGAAAGTCGCATCGGGCAGGTCCAGGTTCTCGGCATCGCCCTCGCGGAACTCGACGCTGGGCCATTTTCGCCCCGCCAGCGCGACCATCTCCGCGGCAAAGTCCAGGCCCAGCACGCTGGCTCCTTGCGCGGCCGCGGCGGCTGCAACATACCCCGGCCCGCACGCCACATCCAGCACGCGCACCCCGGGGCCGATGCGGGCGGCATCGAGCATCGTCGCGATTGCCTGGCCGGTCGCGCCGCCGAAGGCCGTGTCGTAGCGCTCGGCGACATCCCGCCATCCGCGGAGTTCAAAGTTCTTGAAGGGCTGCAACGCTCGCTCGGAGGCTTGGGGCATGAATGGATCTCAGATCGGCCTGGCGTGACGCTTCACATACTCCCGCGCGATCGGCTCGTAGCGCGGGTCCACCATCTGCATCGCCTTGGCCTCGCCGACCGCCTGCTCGATCGGCACGCCCTGATCCAGCACGCGCCACGCAATCCACCCCGGCCCGACGCGGTTGCCTGTGCGGCAGTGCAGCGCGAGTGTCTGCCCCTTGGCATCGCCGTCGCGCAGGGCGGCTCGGGCCGCATCGATGAGTTCGTCGGTGAGTTCGCTCGCGTCCTTGTACGGCAGCGCGCAGTACGTGATGCCCGCATCCGCGGCCGCTCTCGATTCGTCGTAGTCCGCGTGCTCGGCGGGCTTGCGGAAGTTTACCAGGCCGTTCACGCCCGAGGCCTTCAGCGCGGCGACCTGAGCCGCATCGGGCTGGCTAAGCAGCACGCGATGCTTCACGCCCCCGATGGCAACCTCCGGCGGCGGCGCGGGTGAACCGGCCTTGATGCGAGGTGTTTCTCGACGTCCCGCGGCGTGCCCCTCGCGCACAAAGTCGCTCACACCCGCCGCGTGCGACCAGAGCAGGGCGACGGCCTCGGGGTCATCGCTCGACTCAATGATGCTCACACCCTTGTCGGTGGGCGTGACGGCCAGGCGGACCGCGCCGTGCTTCTTGAAGAGTTCGGCAAAGACCGGGTCCCACACTCGCACCTGCGCGCCCGTCTTCATGCGGGCCTGCATCGCGGCGGCGTGCTCCTTGATGCGGGCCGCCACGGCGGCATCGTCGCTTTCGGTGGTCGCCTCGACGCCGGTCGCGGTGTAGACCACGGTACGACGAAGTTTCGTGTGGTCGCTGAGGAGTTGCTGCCAGATGTCGCGGTCGTGGGCCACGGAGTTCACGCCGGGGTATGGGTTGTTTGTTGCCTGGGCGCTGGCCGGTGGAGACATCGGCGCAGGAGACGTATCGGTCGTGCTCGCCGCGCGAGGTTGGCCCGCACACGAGGCGAGCAAGGCAGTCGCGGAGAGAGCCGCCAATGTAATGATGTTGACGAGAGGCGTGGATGTGCGAGAGTGGATCATGGTCTGCTCCGGGGCTGGTTGGGTGCCATCGTTGGCCTAGGCGTGGGTGGGGGCGATCGGGTTCATCTCAAAGTGCTCCAGCGCGGCGGCGACGATGCTGATGTACGTGTACACCGGTCCGCCGCCCATCATGACCGCGACGCCCGCGGCATCCATCACTTCCTTGGGCGTGGCCCCGGCCTTAAGGCACTTCTCAACGTGCGTGTAGATGCACGGCTCGCAGCGCAAGACCACGCCGCAGGCCAGCGCGATGAGTTCCTTGTGCTTGACGGAGAGGCCACCCTCGCCGCCATCCTTCATCAGGCCCTGAAAGAACGGCCCGAAGGCCTTGCCGATATCAGGACCTTTGGCCTTGGCAATGTTCATGCGGGCGGGCCAGGATTCGTAGAACGAAGATGCGGTGCTCGACATGGTGAGGTTCCTGAGTGGAGGAGATCGGATCGTCGTGAAGCCGTAACGAACACGCGTCGCGTGCATCCCTTGGAGGCGCGCGGCCGTGGAGAGGTTCCCAATGTTTCCCGACGCCATGTCGGCCACATGACCAGCCGGTCACTCGTTGGTACGGTTCGCCTGTCGCTGGGCCTTGGCCACCGCCCGCACGATCCACGCGATGCTGCCCACGCCGATGATGGCGAACGCGAGGAAGATCACCAGCCCCGCGAGCGTGCCGACGCGCTCGTGGCGAGCGAAGACCGCCTCGCTCGCGATGATTGAAAGGCGGGCCGCCTCGCGGGCCACCAGCACGCCCAGCCACGCGAGCGCCATCCCTGCCGACGCGATCCACAGCGGAACGGTGCGCAGCGGCCGACCGACCGCGCCCACCAGCCACACGCCCAGTTGCAGCAGCACGCCGATGCCCGCGATCACCATGCCGGCCCACATGCTGGACTGCTGGGTGCCCGCGCCGCCCGGGGGTAGTACGCCACTGACCACCGGCCACGCCAGCGCGGCGGCGACGATCAGCCCAAGGGACGCGACGATCGCCAGCGGGCGCTGGGCACGCTGCGCCGATTCTGCTCCGCTGCCCGAGGCCCCCGCGCGCAGTTGCCACGCGAGCAAGAGGCACGCCGTCGGCAGCGCCGAAGCGATCCAGAACGCCAGACGCGGCGCGATCGCGGCGTTCACGTAGACCATCGCCTTGGTCTCGTATTGCTTGGCCCAGGCGGCTTTGTCCAGCGAGAGCAGGTGGTTCTCCACCCACGACCAGCCAACGAAGAGGATGCACACCATCACGACCATCGCCACCACGCCCTGCACGGCGGTCTTGCCCTCGATACGGTGGGCCTTCAAGAGGTAGAGCAGGTAGAAGGCCACGATGAGCACCGGCAGGATCGCCATCCAGCGATGGAACGAGAGCAGGTTGGCGGTGTAGAACTCCTGCTGGTAGAGGATCTGGACAAACAGCAGCGGCGCGATGCCCGCGGTGATCGCCGCCGAGAGCGCGAAAGGCATCCAGTCCGTCAGGACTGTCGTGACCGCCGACCACGCGCTGGGCGATGCGGGCCTGCCCAGCATCCCGCGCAGCCCCGCAACGCCGAGCATGATCGACCCCGCGAGCACGTAGGACATGAAGACCGCGTGCATGAGGAGCGTGACGACATACAGCACGGCGTACCACGCGGTGGGGGCGGGGAGGTTGAAGGGGAAGAACTGGTCCATGGTGTGCTCCGCTCAGCGCGGCTCCTGAGCGAGTGCGGGCCAGGTGCCCGAGGCATCCGCCGCGCTGGCGGGGCGCGGCTCGGTGGCGGGGCGGGTTCCGGCCTCATCCATCCACGCCTTGATCTGCACCAGCACGCGATCATCATCGCTCGCTGGCCACGAGGCCGGGCGCTTGTCGGTCTCCCACTTGATGTACTGCACCAGCGATTCGAGTTCCTTGGGTGTACCCGCGAAGGGCGGCATGAAGCCCTTGGTCCACTGCAGTTTCGCCACGTTCATCCGCTGCTGGTCGGTGGTCCACGCGCCCATGAGGTGCGTCAGGCCGTTGACGCCGCTGACGGTGTGGCAGACGGCGCACTGATTGCGGAACGTGAGCGCACCGATCTGGAGCTGCGCATTGGGGAATGCCGCGGCATCGCGCAGCGGGAATGGGTCGCCCGTGGTGCAGCCGACCTCGCGGAGGTGCCCCACCTGCGCGGGCATGATCGAGTTGCTGTAGAGCACATCGCGGATGGTGTAGGGCTTGCGCACGCCCTCGCGGACAAACTCGCCCCCGGCCGAAGCCCCGAAGGCCAGCGCCAGCAGGAGCGTCGCGGTCGCTCCGTTGATGTAGAGTTTCTGCCGCCACAGGCCCACGACGATGTACCCGCCGATGAGCAGGCTCGCGCCCGCGGCGATATTCATGAAGAGCGTCATGGTGGCGCTCCCGCCCATCACCCACGCCCGGCTGTCGTCGGGCATCGCGGCCAGGAACCACACGCCCAGCACCGGCATCGCCACGATCCCCAGCATGAACTTGGCCGTCCGGTTGATGAGGCGCGTCCGCTCTTCGCGTGAAACATCGGGCATGATGTTGACGATCACCGCCGCGACCAGCCCGGCGATCACCATGCACGCGACGGTCCGGTAGAGCAGACTGGGCCAGAAGGTGGCGTTGAAGAACCCGGCCCAGATGTTGCCGGTGCGCACCCATTCGCCGGGCGTGAGCTGCCACGACAGGATGCCGTTGATCCAGAAGAGCGAGCCCCAGCCGGCCACGCTGTAGATGAGCAGGAGCGACAGCCGCGTGCGGTCGGGGAGAATCTTGCCGTAGCGATAGAAGGCGTAGCCCGCGACCACCTCGACCCAAAAGAAGAGCCACTCGGTGGCCCAGACCCAGTGGAAGACATCGACCATCTTGCCGATCGTTCCGGGGGAGATCTGGATGCTTGTGAACCACATCCCCACGCCCGTGAGCGCGCCGATGACGAAGGAGATGAGCACAAGGTACTTGAAGTACGAGTCGAGCACGCGCCGGGCGGCGGGCTCCTTGCCCGTCATGGCGAGCCACTGGAAGTACGCCATGAGCATCCCGCCCCCGATGGCGAACTGCGCAAGGAAGACGTGGAAGATCCCCAGCCCGCCGATGATCATGCCCTTCATGGCCGGGCCGAAGTCGTTGATGGGGTAGGAAACAAAGGTGGACAGGGATGGATCAGCCATGGAAAATCTCCTGTCCGCGTGCCCGCCCACTTGCCCGTGCGGGCAAAGAAGCAAGACTGCGCGAGCGGCCACCGATGGCACGGCACACGCCTTTGAGGCGGCCGGGGCGGACCAGGTTCCCAATGCCGCGCGGAATATTCCGGCCGTCCGCCGGGCGGCGCGTCGCGTGCGATAGGTCGCTTGTCAGCCGCGACGACCCACCCGTCGCGTGCGACAGATGACTTGTCGCATCCGCCGTTTCGCCCGTCGCACGCGATTTCTCGATTGTCGCGCCCGCCAAGTGAAGTGTCGCGGCTGACGGGCCGATGATCGCGTCTGACGACCGGGCCGTCGCGTCGCGGATGCGGCGCATGCAAGCCCCGGGCTTGGATTTGGACGGTCGGCGGCAATTCACCCGCACGAGCCGGTGCTGCACGAGCCGGAGCTCATCGCGCCCTTGTTCCACGGCATCATGCCCAGAAGCGAGGCCAGAGCGCAGGTGCCGCTCGCGCCGGCGAAGGTCAGGCCCGCGCCGAAGAAGGCTGGGACGGCGATGAACCTTGGGTCTACGAACCACGCGAGGGCCGACCCGGCGAGCACGCCCAGGCCGATGACCATCTGCACCTGGCGCATCACACTGATGCCCGAGACCTTGGTGTTGACCTCGACGGGCAGGGCATCTTTCTTCCAGGCCTCGATGCCGCCGGTCATGTTGACGATCTCCACCCCGGCATCGCCGAGCGATGCGGCCATGCGGCAGGCATCCGATGAACGCGTGCCGCTGCGGCAGTGCAGGACGAGTTTCTGGCCGGGCATGATCCCCGCCGCGGCGTGCTGCGGGTCAAAGCGTGAGAGCGGGACCAGCCGCGCACCGGCGATCTTCTCACGGGCGTGCTCATCAGGCTCGCGGACATCGACGAGGATGGCCGTACCGCTGCGGAGCCACTGCTGGACCTCGCGGGGCGTGGCCTGCTGAACGCCGGTGGACATCGTGTGGCTGGTGGGACTGGTCTGCTGGGTCGTGGTCATGTTGCGTTCCTTGTTCGTCTCGATCGGCTCGGGGCCGAGTTGGGTGCGGGGTATCTGATTGGGTCATCATTTGAGAGGCGCGGCGGGGGACTCGGGTTCCCAATGTGCTGGTGCAGTCGTCGCCGCGGGGCCGAAGATGCCCGGCATCACGCGCGGGGCCTGCCTGACCAGGATGTACCCCGCCATGACAACGAGGAAGACGGCGAAGATCCGCTTGAGCGTGCCCTGATTGATGCGGCCCGCGAGGAGGTTCCCCACCAAGCTCCCCGCCACGCCCAGCACGATGAACACGCCGATGATGTTCCAATCTACCTTGAGCGTCACGCCGCTTGCGCCGACTTGCTCGCCGAGCATCGAGAGGGACTTGAGGAACCCGGTTGCGCTGTTGACGGAGATGATCGCGAGGCTCGTGCCGATCGCGGTGGGCATCGGGAGTTTGCGAAAGAGCACCAGCACCGGGACGATGAGGAAGCCCCCGCCGACGCCGACCAGGCCAGTCGCCAGGCCCAG
>Ga0209181_10013007_pt1 | contig 10454 bp, 10 predicted proteins | sample MAT05_FD_187208 | JGI IMG/M metagenome (GOLD analysis project Ga0209181, IMG submission 187208) | Freshwater microbial communities from Lake Fryxell liftoff mats and glacier meltwater in Antarctica - MAT-05 (SPAdes) (version 2) | ecosystem: Environmental > Aquatic > Freshwater > Ice > Liftoff...
CCATTTGCTTCTGCCGGTTGGGCTGGTACAAGTATTACCCAAGCAGGTGCCACAACCTTTACCACCGATGCGGGCTTCGACGGAACCATCCCCCTTGGGAACTCAAGCACCAATTTTTTGCTGATCAGAGGATACGACTACAATGGTTCAGGAAACGGCTACCAGATCGCAGACGCGGACTTAGTCTATGCAGAGTCTTTGACTTTTGAAATTTCCTTAACCAGCGGGGGAAGTTTCGCTGCAAACACAGCCTTCACGATCTCCATGGATGGTCAGCAATTCAGCAACGTCAACAATGCCATCCCTGAACCCACCGCAGGCGTTCTGGTTGGGCTGGCTGTTCTTGGTGGCCTGATCGGGTGGAGACGCCGACGGACTGCCTGAATTTTGCATGGGTGTGATTAAAAGCGGGTGATTCAGGGGGAATGGTGCGTGTCGCCCGTTGCAAGTTTGATTTCCCAAGCGCAGCGAACACCCACACGGTCGAGACGACCATGCCCCCTAGACTCATGGCAAACTCACACATTTTTAATGACACCCGTTTTGCAGGGGCGCATTTCTGATGTGCAAGATCTCAAGATCGAGCGCACGGCGTGCGGAGGGAAGGAACACGGCAGCAGACATGTCCTCCATAGGCTTGGCGAAGGAGGAGTGCCGTGGCTAAAACGCGAGGCGCGCCTCACGCTTGCGCTGGTTGTAGCCGCACCACTCTGCCGGGGCGTTTTCGCAGCGAAACCGCCATCTGTTGCCCGTTTTGCAGCTCGCTGCAAGTTAAGCCGTGACCGACAGACAGCAAGGGGATAAAGAGTCGCTGATCAGCGAAGTGCCTCATCTTTCTTCTTCTCAACTGCTGCCGGAAAGCGGCGGTAAAAAGCCGCAAGTCTTCCCGCGATGGCTTCAGGCATCCTGTCTTATCCTCCTTGTGTTGGCGGTGACGGTCATTTACGGGCAGACGCTGTGGTTTGATTTTGTCCCTTATGATGACCCCGCGATCATCACAGGCAACGGTTACGTGGCGCCGGGGCTGACGTGGAAGGGCATTGTCTGGGCCTTCACTTACCGGGATGGCAATGCTGAACTGGCCCACGATGGCGTGGAAAATCTTTGGCATCCCCTCACATGGCTTTCCCACATGCTCGATGCACAGATTTTTGGTATTGAGCAGGCTGGCGGGCATCATTTCACGAATGTTTTGCTGCATACGCTCAATGCGTTTTTGGTGTGTATTTTTGTGCGGGAGCTGACCCGCTCCGGCCTTGCCGGGCTTGTGGCAGCGTTGCTTTTTGTGGTCCACCCCCTGAGGGTGGAATCCGTGGCGTGGGTCAGTGAGCGAAAAGACGTCCTGAGTGGACTCTTTTTCTTTTTGTCCCTGATCTTTGTGATGCGTGGAAACCGGACGGTGGCTTTTGCGGCCTACATTGCCGCGATGATGGGTAAACCCTCGACGGTGGTGCTGCCGGTGATTGCCATGCTCGCGCTGGGCTGGCGGGACGGCGAGCGGAGTTGGGCCCTCAAGTTTTGGTGGGATCGGGTAGTCGAGTGGCGGTGGTGGCTGGGCGCTGGCGCGGCCGTCGCGCTAACCACGATTTTCTTCCAAGGCAAAGGAACCCATGCCGAACTCATGGGAAACCTGCCAACCGAACTCCGATTGCTAACCCTTGGCACAGGTCTCCTGTTTTTTATCTGGAGATCGATTGTGCCATGGGACCTGACTTTTCATTATGCTTATCCGCCAGCCGTCCCACTGATCCACCTCCTCGCATGGGCCATCGTCGGCGTGCTTCTTCTCACAGTATGGCTCTACCGTAAATCTCACCCCAATGTGTTTTTCACCGCCGTGTGGTTTTTGGTCTGCCTGCTGCCTTCGTCGGGAATCGTGTATGTGGGAACAAGCTTCACCGCTGATCGCTACACGTATCTCGCACTCACCGGGGGGTTTGCGATGATTGGACTCTGGACCGCACAAGAGGGCAAATTTCGTGGGGTGCGATTCGGAGTTGTCGGTCTGACGATGGTGGTCATGACACTTCTTTCCATCAAACAATGCGCAACATGGCGCAATGGCTGGACGCTGTTTGCTCATGCGGTCGAAGTGCAGCCCCGCAACACGGTGCCCTTGGGGAATCTTGGCGGAATGTATCAACAAGCCGGGAACCATCAGGAAGCTATGACGCTTTATCGGCGGGTTTTGGGGTTATATCCTTCGGATGCGATGGCGTGGTTCAACCTCGGCAACAGTCTGCGCGATACCGGCGATGCGGCAGGAGCGGTGGAGGCCTTCCGAAAGTCCAGCGAATCCCGTCCGGGCTTCTCAAATGCCTGGCGCAATCTGGGATTGATGCTTGGTTCCAGCGACCCGATGGTGGCCGACCCGCTTGGTGCCAGAAAAGCTTTTCAACAGGCTGTGACGGCTTCCAACCGCAGAGATCCCATTGCAATCCTTCTCTTGGCTGAAGCCGAGTTTCAGCTTGGCCAAACCGAACAGGCTGCAGAATTACTCAAAGCCTTGGAAAAATTCCAGCCCACCGATCCAAAGGTGATGAAGCATCTTTCCAAACTCCGCGATCAAGTAAAAAACCGTCCCACTTCAGGTTCGACAGAGTAACGAAAAACGGTATGTTTTCGATGCCCGTTTGGAATCGAAATAGTTCCATCTATCACGATGCACCCGCTTGTTTCGCAGACTGAGAGGGCGGACAACCTCGGATTACCCTAAATTCAGAGATGAGAACCACAGCCGACCAACGGGAGACAGACTGCCATGAGGCAGCCCGCAAGGGTGAGCAAAGCGAATCAAATTACACAGAACACACGGATAAAGAGGGACTTATGTTCGAATTTCAGATCACCCGACAGGTTGCTTATGAAACAAGCGCAACTCTCTGGTAATCCGTGGTCTCCGCGTGATCCGTGGTTTCTATTTTCCTTTCCCGGATTAAGGCTCAACCAAAAAGCGGAAGGCCCGATCCGGGAAGCCAGGCAGTCCCTCATGTCCGAAGTCCGGGTAGATCGCAGCGTCTTTGTCTGTGGTTAAATTGTTGTAAACCGCAAACTGGGTTGAAGGCGGGCAAATATTGTCCATGAGGGTGAGGGCCATCAGAACTTTTGTTTTGATCCTTGGAGCAAGATGGTGCACGTCGATGTAACCGAGGGTCTCGAAAATCTCCTCACGGCGGACTTGAAGAGGGTCAATCGTGCGCAGGAACGTCCGCAGCTCACTGTAGGCATCCTTCGCAAGGTCCATTTCCCAGACTCGTTGGTAGTCGGAAAGAAATGGAAACACAGACACGCAGCGGCTGATTTTTGGCTCCAAGGCCGCACACGCAATGGCAAGCCCGCCACCTTGAGACCCGCCCATGCAATAAAGGTCGGTGGATTCCGGAAAGCTCGCGACCACGCGGGCCAGTTGAACGGTATCCAAAAAGATCTGACGGAAGAGCAGTTTTTCCGGGGAATCGTTCAGCCCGCGGATGAAATGGCCGTGATGCGTGTTTCCCCGCACAATGCCCACATCCTCGCTGCGTCCGCCTTGCCCCCGACAATCAAGTGCGGCCACGGAGAGACCCTCCGAGACATAAGACAGTTTGTCCTGCCAGTCTCCGCTGGCACCGGTGTATCCATGAAAAAGCAAAACGGCAGGAGCGGGTTTGGCCGGTTGGCGGGGCCGGAGGTACTTTGCGTAGATGCGCGCACCACCCGCGCCTGTGAAAAAGAGATCAAAGGTCTCGGCGTTGCGCGTGCCGATGGCATCGACGGGGATCAGTTCCTGCTCGGGAGGTGTATTGTCCAACTCCTCAATCGCCCGGCTCCAGTAGTCATCGAAGTCGGACGGTTTAGGATTGATTCCAAAGTAGGTTTTGAGTTCGGCAAGAGGTTTGTCCAAAACTGGCATGGAATCCTCCTACTTGATCCTCAAACGTTCGACAAGCGAAGGCTCTCAATTCTCAGCAATTCTAATTTTTGGTGAGCAGTCTCTACTGGGAGCCGCGAATTTATTTGCAGGACCAAAAGAGTGCCGGGCGAAGCCCGTGAAGCATAGGAACGGCGAATAAATTCGCCGCTCCCAGTGGGGCAGGCTCGTGATTTTTACAAAATGAGAATTGCCTCTCGATTCTTGCCAAACAATCCGGATTCTGAAAGCTTCAGCCATGCCCTCACGACCGCTCAGCTCTGGATATTCCACCTCGCGAAATGGCCGTCGTAAAAAAGGGGGTTCCGCCGAAATCTGGAATGTGGTCAACCGGATTTTGACGCTCCTTGTGATCGCGGGCTTCTTGGTGATGCTTGCCCTCTGGTTTTATCCGGAGGTCCAAAAGCGCAATGCTCTCGCTGCTAACTTGGAACAAAAAAACGAAGACCTTTCCAAGGAGCAACTTCTCCGGAAGAAACGCGAGCGCGAAAAATTTCTCCTCGAAAATGATCCGGATTATATTGAGGCGATTGCCCGGGACCGGCTGGACCTTATGAAAGAGGGAGAGACCATCTTCCGTTTGGATGGCGAGACCGCAGCGGAAGTTCCCCCGGCCATTATCCCAAAAAACTGAGGCCCCCCAATGGCAACCATCCTGATCCCCGCCCGCTGGGCCTCAACCCGGTTCCCCGGCAAACCGCTGGCCCTCCTAGCTGGCAAACCGCTCATCCAACATGTCTGGGAAAAATGCACCCGGTCCAAACTCGCCTCGCGCATCATCATTGCCACCGATGACATGTGTATTGCCGAAGCAGCGTTTCATTTTGGAGCGGAGGTCGCCCTCACCAGGAACAACCACCCTAGCGGCACGGACAGAGCGGCCGAAGTGGCAGTCTTGCTCAAGAAGGAACGTGTGCTCGTCAATGTTCAGGGCGACGAACCATTTGTGGAACCCAAACTGATCGACCGGCTCATTCGCGAATTCCAAAACGACCGCCGCCTCGAAATGGCCACCGCCGCCAGCCCAATCCAAGAACCCTCCGAATTTCTCGACCCGAATATCGTTAAGGTCGTCGTCAATTGCGCAGGAAACGCGCTCTATTTCTCAAGAGCCCCGATTCCCGTCGATCGTGACCGCGAGGGAACCGCGCTGGGCCTCCGCCACCACGGGATTTACGGTTACACAAAAAGATTTCTTTTGCAGTTTGTGACCTGGAAACCCACCGCCCTTGAAAAATCAGAAAAACTGGAGCAACTCCGCGCCTTGGAACATGGCACCACGATCCGTGTGCTCAAAACCAAGCACTCCTCGCCGGGCATCGACACTCCTGAGCAGGCCGAGGCCGCCACCCGCCGCCTTAAAGCGGATAGGTGATGGGGGGGCACACCCAGAGGGCGCATGCCTGAAAGTTGCAAAGGGGCAATACGTGGCGGCTTCGCCGCGATTACGCCCCAGCAGAGTGGGGCGGCTACAACGAGCGCAAGCGTGATCGGCACGACTCGCGTTGTAGCTGTGTTTCTCCCTCCCGACTAATCTTGGAGTCGATTGTTTACCGCTTCCGCTTGCGCAGGTGCGCAAATGCCAGCAGTCCCAGCGCGGCCAGACCCAACGCGGTGGGTTCCGGTATGACAGAGGTTGAGAAGGCGTCATACGTGGTTCCCGTGACTGTCACGTTGGACCCGTTCAGGATGTGATTACTCACGGCGGGCCGCATGGTGGCTAGTTCGATAGCATCCAAACTCGACGCAACCGTTCTCGACCCAAGATTTTGCGTGGACTGCAGGGTGTTGGTACCCAAGGCAGGGTTCGAGATATAGGTCGTTAGGAGGGTGGAGACTTTGAAGTTCGCCAAGTTGCTGGTGTATCCCATGTTCTCAAACGTGAGCTCAAACATGTAGTAATAGTAGGCTCCAGCAGCTGGCGGCATGGAGAAGAAATCCTGAGATCCATAATTTGCCAAATCGGAAGCCGTGGCATTCGCCGTGAGACTGTTTCGAATTTCCATGGTGGACCTGGAATATTGGTTGGTGCCTACATTGGTCCCGCCGGTTTCCCGAAGCGCAAAAAATAACGAAGGTGAGGAACCAAGGTACATGCCTTGCAGGCTTGCCGGAGTCGGAACGGAGACCATTCCCATCATCGCGATCAGATTCCCGACATTCGATCCTGGGGCCTGGAGTGTCCTCGCCGGGTTGGGCGTCCAGCCAAGCGACATTTTGAACGTGGCACCCACTCCGCTCAAATCCAACGACAAAGTCGTTGAAGGGACGGACGTGGTGCTCCCGTTGTAAATCCCTGTGATTGTCCCGTTCCCGTTGTCTGCCCGTGAACGCATTGTCAGGCCAAATGAGCCTCCCGGGATACCGTCCTGCAAACCGTAACTGGCGCGGACACGCCTTTGCCAGTCTTGGGTGGAATTGTAAACCCAGGGACCCGGTGAAGAGGTGTATCCTATATTCTCGTTATCATTGGCGCCACCATCCGTGGGATTATTATAGTTGTAGCTGAAGGAGGCGGCAAAAGCTCCCTGTGCCAAAATTACAAACAGCCCAAAGAACACTCCCGCATTTTTTTCTTGGCCCGATTTACCATTGTCATAGTATTAATTCTTGATTCGAGTGCAACAGATTGCACGCTAAACGTATTATTTCTCATGTCAAGCGCTCCAATGAAAATAATTATGTGGAAAGTTTTTCTTGTGGGCGAATCGGGGCAAACCGTTGGTTTTCGCTGATATGATCAATGTGCTGAATCAGCCCTTGGCCTCGGGCAGCCGCTGGCTTGGATCCGAGCATTTGGTTCCATTGGTTTTGGCCACAGTTGCCATGCTGCCATACCTTCAGACGACGCAATTTCTTTGGGTTAATCTCGATGACCCCCAGTTTTTTGGCCCTGGAGCGATTGCTTCCTCCCCTGTGACGGGTGACGCATTGATGCGGTCCCTGACGCATGGGGGGGGGCGCTGAATCTGTGGCATCCCGTGACAAATTGGTCTCATCAGATCGATACCATTCTTGTGGGATGAGCGGGGTGGGGGTGGCGTCATTTTGTGAACACGGTGTTGCATGGGGTGGTTGCAGCGATTTTGTATGGGGTTGTGCGCGGACTGGGGGTAAGTCGGGTTTCCTCGGTGGCAGGGGTTCTCTTATTCGCCCTGCATCCTCAGCGGGTGGAAGCTGTTGCGTGGTTGACGGCGAGGAAGGAGCTTCTTGGGGCGATTGGATTTTTGTTGGCGGTGGGATTTTGGGTTCATTGGAGGCGATTGGGCGTGGGGTGGGCATTGGCCGCGTCGTATGTCTCGGCCCTTGCGGCCGTGGCCTCGCATCCGGGCACGGTGGTCTTGCCGGGGGTGCTTTGGGCTGTCGATACGTTTGTCTTTTCGCCGCAAAGCGGGGCAAGACACCGCTGGTGGCCAAGTCCGGCATTGATCCCTCCCTTGCTCATGGGGCTCGTCGTGGCGGCAATGACTTACCTCATGCACCAGCATGGCGGGCACGGCGAGGTGGAGGCAGGTCAGGGGATCGTGGATCGTTTGAGCCGGGGGCTTCTAGGGTTGTGGTTTTATGTGGCGAATACGGTATGGCCGTGGCCAAGCCGCCTCTTTTCGATTCCCCCGGAATCCCTGATGGTACGTCAGGTCATGGCCATCGGTTCTCTGGCGGTTTTGGGCGGAGGGATCTGGCTGTGGGGCAAGCTGGAAGAATCCCGCTGTGGGGTCATTCGTTGCGGGCTGGCCTGGGCGGGTTTTGCGCTGTTGCCTGTGGTTGGGGTCGTGGCAGCTGGTCCCTATCTCGGGGCAGATCGCCATGCCTACCTCGCGCAGGCTGGCATCGCTCTGAGCCTCGCTGCAGGGATCGACCTCGTGTCAGGCCCCCTGCGCAAGGGCCTTCTGGTCCTCGCGTTTGGGACCTCAGTGATTTTTGCCGGGCTGTCTACCGTGCGCTGTGCCGACTGGCGCGACAGCTTCAGCCTGTTTGCTGCCGAAATGCGACGATCCCCGCAAAGCAAGATTGCCCCTCTGCATCTCGGGGCAGCATGGCTGGATGCCGGGCATCCCCGCGAAGCTCTCGTCTTCTTTGAAAAGTCCTTGGAGATCGATCCGCACTTCGAGCTTGCCCTGCGAAACGCAGCAAAGGCCCGTGCCCAACTAGATTCTCAAGGAGTTGAAAACCTTCCGTAACCAGACTAGTTTCAGGGTCAGTCCTTTTTTCTTGCACTAATAGAATTATTTGCCTCGTATCAAAAAGCAATTAAAAAGGACTGACCCCACTCGACTGGTTGCGTGTGACGAGCGATGAGCTACCATTCCCGAAAGCTGAGACTTCCAAGGAGCCATCACTTCCGGATTTCTCTCCGATGATCACGGAGGCGTAGTCAGCATTGGTGATGACATTGACATTGCTCCCAAGGCCCAAGACCACTTCTCCTGTCCCTTCATAGGCGACTCGAAGATAACCGGTCAGCGTCCATTCCGTGAAAGAGGCCGAGACCGATCCGAAGGAGGATGCTTCGAATCCCACGTTTAAGGAACCGGTTGTTGCATCGACATCCTCCATCGCAGTTTTGGGGTCAGTCCTTTTTTCTTGCACTAATAGAGTTATTTGCCTCGTCTTAAAAAGCAATTAAAAAGGACTGACCCCAATCATGACCCCAATCATGGCTGGTATTTCATGCCTCTGGGCTTTACGAAACTGCTTGCCAGCGGTGTTGCGCTTGAGATGCTAGGAAGCGAATTATGTCTGACACTATCATCACATCCATCATCGCCCGCCAAATCCTTGATTCCCGGGGAAATCCGACCGTTGAAGCCGACGTTGAACTTGCCGGCGGAGCCATTGGACGCGCCGCTGTTCCCAGCGGAGCCTCCACCGGAGAACACGAAGCCGTGGAGCTTCGTGATGGGGTGAAGAATCGATATCTCGGCAAAGGGGTCACGAAAGCCGTCAGCAACGTCACGAAATTTCTTGCTCCCGAGTTGGTCGGTTTTGATGCGCTTGATCAAGTCTCGCTCGACAAACGTATGATCGCGATTGACGGCACTCCGACTAAAAAGAAAATTGGAGCCAATGCGATTCTGGCTGTTTCGATGGCTGCCGCGAAGGCCGCCGCCCAACAAATCGGGCAGCCCCTGTTTCGTTATCTTGGTGGACCTAACGCGAAAGTCCTTCCTGTTCCGATGATGAATATTGTCAACGGTGGCGCTCACAGTGATGCGCCGATTGACTTTCAGGAATTCATGATCGTTCCCAAAGATTTCCCAACCTTTTCGGAAGCGCTTCGTGCCGGCACGGAGATTTTCCATGCCCTCAAGGACGGTCTCAAAAAACGCGGCCTCTCCACGGCCATCGGGGATGAAGGCGGGTTTGCTCCCGCCTTTGCATCCGCTGAGGACGCCTTGGACACCATCGCGGCCGCTGTCAAAGCCGCCGGTTACAAGTTCGGGAGTCAGGTTTTTATTGCCCTCGATGTCGCCGCCAGCGAGTTCTACGACTCCACCAAAAAATCTTACATCTTCAAAAAATCTGACGGTTCAAAACGTAGCGCTGCCGAGCTTGTTGAGTATTACGAAAAGCTTGTTGCCAAATATCCGATCATCTCCATCGAAGACGGATGTGATGAAAACGATTGGGCTGGGTGGAAGCTGCTCACAGACGCCATCGGAGAAAAGGTCCAACTCGTGGGAGATGACCTCTTTGTCACCAATGTGGATTTCCTTCGCAAGGGCATCGACACTGGTGTCGCCAATTCCATCCTCGTGAAGGTGAACCAAATCGGCTCCCTCACCGAGACATTTGACGCCATCGAACTCGCCAAGGAACATTCCTACACCGCCGTCATCAGTCACCGCTCCGGCGAAACCGAAGATGCCACCATTGCGGATATCGCCGTGGCGACCAACGCCGGCCAAATCAAAACTGGCTCGCTCTGTCGCACTGACCGCGTCGCTAAATACAATCAGCTCCTCCGCATTGAGGAATTCCTCGGCGACAACGCCATCTACGGCGGAAAAATGCGGTAGTCCCGCAAACCGGTGGATCGCCATCTTGGAGCGGGATGACAAATCTTATTCGGCGAAGCCGAGTCGCTATGCAGGATCTTGAGCGCCTTGTCAACGTCTCTCGAAATTAGACAAGCCTGAGGCGACCCAGTCCACAACTGGCGAATCGTCCAACAGATATGCCATAGCATCCATACCCTCCATTTTTCGTATCGCCCATCGACGACCTCCGGGTTTTCTTGGGAAATTTGGAAAACTGGGGTTGACCCCCTTAAGTTGGAGTAGTACGCATATTGCTGCATCCAATTGAAATCCTCTGAGAAAATTTATCATACTCAGATTCATTGCCGCTCAAGCCATTGTTCTATCGATCAGCCAAGCGCAGACGACCTCGGCTCCCAACATTGAAGGTGGGCTGGCTTATGGTCCTGGGAATGTGCTTTTTTACGCAGGCTTCCCCAACAATGTGATCGGTCAGATCAAACCAGGAAGCACAACCCCTGATAAAATCACGGCTCTAACAGCATTGGGGGTTACAGCCAGCA
>Ga0209181_10013008_pt1 | contig 10454 bp, 3 predicted proteins | sample MAT05_FD_187208 | JGI IMG/M metagenome (GOLD analysis project Ga0209181, IMG submission 187208) | Freshwater microbial communities from Lake Fryxell liftoff mats and glacier meltwater in Antarctica - MAT-05 (SPAdes) (version 2) | ecosystem: Environmental > Aquatic > Freshwater > Ice > Liftoff...
CATCTGCACCCGCCACCAAGCTCTGATAGTCTTCAACCGTAGAGTCAACAAAAATTAGTTCACGGGAGAACCGCTGCTGAGTCGAGTTCGCAGCAAACAGACTGTCACCCATCAAGCTGTCGCCCATCAGTCCACCCATCGATAGGTCGGATCGCTGACCCACCCATTGATCAGAAACTTCTTTACCCGTGAGGGAATCGGCAGAAGGAGGAAAAACCCGTGGATTGACTAACCATGGATTCGTACCCACAACAGCAGGTAAACGACCCGCCAAGTCTAAGAAATCAGTCCCTGGGTCGAGCGAGGCACTAAACGAACCCTCTTTGAACTGAAGTATCTGACCTGCTTTGAGGCTGTCAGGATTGGAATATGGGTGAAGCGGGTTGCCCTCCTCTGCAAAGGCAGAGAGGGATAGTTGCAGCGGGTTCACTTGATTGAAATCCACGGGTTCGGCTCCTGACGGACAAAGTATTGAGGTTTTAGATAGTGCTTTAGGCCAACCACAGCGCAGAGGCTGATGATCTGACTTGTCAAAGGCGATCGCTGACAGGCACAAGCCAGTATCGATTGACACAATCATGCATTAAAAATGGAGAATACTCGCTCGCTCGATATACCTAAAGACAGGGCATCCCAGTCTTTGAACTCAGTATTTCTTCGGATTAACTTGTATCTTTTCAAGGCTGTAACGTTCAGTAAATTAGAGCGCCAGATCATTAGCTCCGCTCACTGCTAAGCATCTGTGCGCTTGCCCAGGGAAAAGCAGTCTGATTTGTCAAAGAAAAGCTCCTAGGCAATCTAACTACCTAGAAGCTGATACGTTTACTCCGATCTAGCCTCAGTAGATCGCAAATTAGGGTTTTGTGGGGCGCTCCGCGCCCCACAAAACCCTAAAAAGTTGATATTCAAAGGCTCACTGCGCCTTTGAATGACTTAGCTCATGGCAAACGCGATCGGCGTCTGCTGAACTTTCTGGTTCAGCCATTGCTTAAAGAATTCTGTTTCAAGCTGCTGCTTCAACCCACCTTCGAGTTGGGCTGTAGTCACCTCTTCGACTTTGATCACCCACCAGCGCTGATCAATCTCGACGGGACCGACAATCCAATTTGCCACTGCGCCTTCCAGGGCTGCCTGAAGTTCAGGACGAACTTGACCACGACGAACTGATTCTTTCTTGAAGCTAACTGTTTCTGAATGGTTGAACAGCGCCTCATTGACGCATTCACGAGCAATGTCGTCAAAGTTGGCTTGTCCTGCATCAATTCGACGGCGGAACTCTTCTGCCTTTTCCTTCTCGGTTGTCACCACATAGGTGAGATTGAACTCGTCTAGAGCCGCGTGGTTTTCTGCAAAGTAGCTGGTCGCGTCCTGTTCACTCACCGCAACTCTCAACTTCTTCAGCTTTAAAGCCTCGCTAATCTGATTGATAAATGCAGTGTAGTTTAGCCCAGATTTCGTCAGCCATTGCTCGAAAGCAGCCGATTCTTGAAGCTGATTGCGAACGCGGAAATCTTGTACAGACTCTTCTAGTTCAGTTACGCCAATCTCTAGATCATTGCGAGACTGCAACTCTTGCAGCAAAAGATGCTGGCTGGCAATTTCGCTGACGACTGTATTAAGCTGTCCTGAGCGCTGTAAATATTGCAATGCCTGTGCCAGAGAGATTGCTTGACCGTTGATTGTCATGAACGCAAGAGAATTGAAATTCGTCATAGGTTTCACCTGTTGTTGTTAACGCATAGCTGTGAGGCATGGGTCAATCGGAGGATGATTTTTGTGAGAAGGTCACGGAGCGCCCCGCTCACAAAAAATCTAGCTGTGATGTTGATGGCAAATTGATTAGCCGATCGCTAGCTGAATCGGCATTGTTTGCATCCGCTCATTCAACCACTGCTTGAAGAAGTCGGCTTCTAACTGCTGCTTCAAATCCCCCTCTAGCTTGGCGGTCTGGACATCCTCGACTTTAATAATCCACCACCGCTGCTCTACCTCGATCGGGCCAACTAGATCACCGGGTGATGCCTGATCGAGGGCTTGTTTTAGCTCTTGCCGTAGCTGTCCGCGTCGCAGGGTTTCCTTCTTCAAACTGAGCTGATTAGATTCATGCAAGAAAACCTGATTGATACATTCGGCAGCAATCACATCAAAGTTTGATTTTTTGCGCCCAATGCGCTTTCGCAGTTCATCTGCCACACTTTGCTCATTGGCAACGATGTAGGTCAGCTTAATCTGATCCAGCGCTGCATGGTTACTCTCGAAATAGGCGGACAAATTCTGTTCGCTGATATGCGACTTCAATTTTTCGATTTTTAACTCATCTGCAACGCGAGTACAGAATGCACCATAGCTCAAGCCTTGACCCACAAGCCACTGCTGGAAGCGATCGGGATCACTCAACTGTTGATTGGCACGAAATGTTTCAACTGCCTTTTCTAGTTCCGCAACCCCAACTTCTAAATCAGCGCGGGACTGAATTTCCTCAAACATGAGATGCTGACCGACAATTTCGCTCATAAACGGCATCAATTTGCCAGAGCGTTGTAGGTAGCGCAGTGCCTGACCCAAGGAGATCGATCGGTTTCCAACATTTAGAAAGGCAAGTGAATCAATATCTGTCATGAAATTTATTCCTCATGAACTATCTGGATGAACGAGAGCGGGCTTTCTGAACTATCCTGAAGCGTTGAACGCTTTGTGTTCTGTGCCAAGAATTATGGATTCAATAAAATCTAATATTTTTTGGAAGTGCTGTGCGGAATGCGGTGCTTCCAAAAAATATTGCAGGTTAATGAATTCGCGATCCTCAAGGTTAACTGTTTAGGCGTAAGGCGCGTGAAGAGTCAACTTTTAACAAAGGCTTGAAAACGCACTCTAGACAGAACTACGTAAGGGGTCTAATAAACTATCTTCTAGTTTTCTCAGGCTCCTGCTTCAAAAGGTTTGAGTCGCTTCTTCTCGAAGAATGCCCAAAAAAATTAAAGTTGAAACAGATGATGTGAATGATAATGGGTCACTCCTATCACGAGTAGGTAGTTCTCAAAAAATCATTACCTGAATACCACTATCTACGAATAAATTCCGAGCTGACCTGAGGGTTATTACGGTTGCTGCTTGCTTAAGTTCAGCAGCTTTGAACCATTTCTCAACATAATTACTGTTTCCACTGCCCGTATCTCCTAGAACATACTTAAACGAGCCTGCTGAAGCTGAAAATCGGCTCTGGCAGGTCGATGCAATGTTTAGAAAATTATTGAGGCTAGGTAGCTTTGACCCAGCCTTAACAATATCCTGAACTTTGAATGAAGCTGGACATAACAGTTCCTTTTACGAAGTTTTAGGGAATTCCTAAATTTAGATGCGTAAGCAAAATCAGCAGTTATGGTTCGATCGCGCCATTGCATCGACACTATTGAAAATTTTATTGACCATCAGCACTTCATCTATCAGATTTTAAAAGAGCCATGAACCCAACACAGTGTTTGTCCCAAGCCGTTAGCTCAGCGATCGTTTTTGTTGATGCCAATGTTGAAAATCATGAGTTTTTTGTCAGTAACGTTGGTAGTTCGGCGATCGTCAAGGTTATCGCAGCGGATAAAGATGGTGTTGCTCAAATCACGCAGGCTTTGGCAGGAAGCCAAGCTGATAGCGTTCACCTTATCTGTCACGGTGCCCCTGGATTGCTGAAACTGGGTAACGCTGAGTTGAGTTTGGAGACGCTCGATCGCTATGCTTGGGATTTGCAGTCTTGGTTTGCTGATAACTCGACTGCAACTTCTCTGGTGCTCTACAGCTGTAATGCGGCGACTGGCGACGCAGGATCAGAATTGATCGGGCGACTGCATCAGCTAACAGGGGCAACTGTCCATGCTTCCAAGCAACCTGTGGGCAACGCCACTCTGGGAGGCAATTGGGCGCTAGATGTCAAGGTGGGTTCTCAAACCAAGCCGCCTGCTGTGTTTGAATCTGAAGTTTTGGCGACCTATGCAGGGGTGTTAACAACGGGCACCGATGGCAACTATCGCTACATTGACTCCAAGGAATCCGGCGGCTACGTTGCCTTTACCGATATCAGCACAACAGGCACCCGGTATGACCTAATCGACGATGCAGAACAAGGCATCGATCTACCCTTCACGTTCAACTTCTACAGTACCAACTCCACATCAATCACCCTTGCTGATAATGGCGGGATTGTTTTTAATACCAAGTCAGGCAATCTCTCCCCCAATAACGGAGCGCTGCCCAAAAGCAGCTTGGGTGGTACCGGAACAGTGATGGGGATTTTGCCCTTTTGGACAGATTTGGGGGGTGGGCAGATCTACACGGCAACCCAGGGAAGCGGTTCTAACCGTCGCTTCATTGTGCAATGGAATAATGTGCCCCACAGTGATGTCGGCGATGGCGTTACGTTCCAGATTGTTTTGTATGAAGGCAGCAACAATATTGATTTTGTTTATTCAGATACCTCGTTAGGAAATTCGCAATATGACAATGGTGCAGCCGCAACCATTGGACTCAACAAGAACGGCTCGACTGCGCTGCAATATTCATCGGATACCTCTAGCCTCAACGGTGTCTCCTCGATTCGGTTCTTTGCTGAGCCACGCATTGTCAACAATACCCTGACCATTCAAGAAGAACAGACCGTTACGCTAACCAATGCCAATCTACTGGCAACCGATGTCGATAGCAGCGACCCGACAAAAATTCTCTTTATCGTTAGCAACGTTCAGAATGGGCAATTTTTAGTCAACAATTCGCCTGGAACCAGCTTTACCCAGGCACAAGTCAATGCAGCACAGGTAAAATTTGTCCACAACGGCGGCGAGTTAGCCCCCGCCTATACCGTTACAGTTTCCGATAACTTCAATACGGCTCCTGCAAAAACGGCAACTATCAATTTCACGAGCATTAACGATATTCCAGTGCTGTCGGGCTTGGCGAGTTCGGTCACGGTTGAGGAGAATGCGCTCAATACGGCGGCTGCCAACCTCTACAGCAATGTCACCGTTGCTGACGTTGACTCTCCTGACTTTGAGGGGGGCAGTCTCACGGTCAGCTACACGGGCGGCGCGATCGCCGCCGATCAGCTTGCTGTTCAGAGCGGTGGGTCAATTAGCGTAAACAATAGAATTGTCAGCTTTAACGGCAATGCCATTGGCGCGATCGACATCACCAACAACGGCAGCGGCGGCAAAACTCTGCTTATCAGCTTTACCAGCCCCAATGCAACGCTGGCGGCTGTAAAAGCATTGATTGAAAAACTCACCTACCAAAATACTTCGGATACGCCCGTCGCAGCCCGAACTATTTCAGTCGTGGTTAACGATGGGGATGGAGGGACGAGCAGTACAGTTTCAACGACGATCAACGTCTCTGCCAATAATGATGCTCCTTTTAATACAGGTCCACTTGCCCAAACCATCGATGAAGATACGGTTCTCACCTTTGCCAACAGCACGCTGATCTCCATTGGAGATCCTGATGCGGGCAGCGGTCAAGTGCGTGTCACCTTGACCGCAACAAACGGGGTGCTGACCCTCAGCGGCACGAGCGGCCTGATCTTCTCTCAGGGCAACGGGACTGCCAATCCCACCATGGTAATCACAGGAACCATTAGCGCCATCAACATCGCTCTTAATGGTATGACCTTTATGCCTACTGCCAACTTTAACGGGGCGGCATCGGTGCAGGTTTTCACAGAAGACCGGGGCAATAGCGGTAGCGGGGGAAATCTTTCTGCAAATAACACGATCAACATTACTGTTGCAGCCGTGAACGATGCTCCCATTAACGCAGTTCCAACCAGTCAAAGCATCAATGAAGACACAAATCTTGTCTTCAATTCAGGAAATGGCAACGCCATCAGCATCAGCGATGTGGATGTGAGTGAAGGAGACGGCATTGCCCAAGTCACCCTTTCTGTCACCAAAGGTGTCCTAACCCTCTCACAAACGACTGGGTTAAGTTTCTCAGAGGGAATCGGGACGGGCGACAGCATTGTCACCTTTAGTGGCTCTATCGCCAACATCAACGCTGCGCTGAGTGGTTTGATCTATCGAGGTAATCTCAATTTTAACGGGGTGGATACCCTGACTGTACTGACGAGCGATCGCGGCAACCAAGGCAGTGGCGGCATCAAAACAGATACAGATCTGATTAATATTACGGTTAACCCGGTGAACGATGCTCCTATCAACACAGTGCCCGGTGTTCAAACCGTCAATGAAGACACGAATCTAGTCTTTAATACCCTTGGCAGCAACCTGATTAGCGCTAGCGATCTAGATGTAGGTGAAGGCAACGGACAAGCTCAAATCACCTTATCTGTGAACGATGGGGTGTTGTCTTTATCACGCACTACAGGGCTAACCTTTACCAGCGGTAATGGTACAGCCAACAAGGTGATGACCTTCAAAGGCACCCTGGAAAATCTTAATGCTGCTCTCAATGGTTTAACCTACCGAGGCAATCAGGACTTCAACGGTAATGACATATTAACTATCACAACAAATGATTTGGGTAACTTTGGTAGTGGGGGTGCAAAGGCAGATACAGACACGATCAACATTACCGTCAATCCAGTCAACGATATTCCTATCATTACTGATCTGGCTGGATCGGTAACGTTCAACGAGAATGATCTCAATGCTGCTTTCAAAGTCATTGATGATGTTGTAACGGTTGTAGATGTAGATTCTACCAACTTTGAAGATGGGAATCTCACAATTAGCTATACCAGTGGCGGTGGTCCCGAAGACCAGCTTTCCGTTCGTACTCAGGGCACTGGAACCGGGCAGATCGGGTTTAATGGCACAACTGTGACATTTTCTGGAACGGCAATTGGCACGATCGATGCCATCCAAGATGGGCGAAATGGCAATGGGTTGATGATTCAACTCAGCAATAATTCAACTGCTGCCAACGTTAAAGCGCTGATTCAAAATCTCGTCTATCAGGATATTTCAGACACGCCCATTCTTAGCCGGACGATCGCCATCACACTCAACGACGGCGATGGCGGTACAAGTAATCCAGTCAGCACTATCATCAACGTTACGGCTCAAAATGATCCGCCTATTTTAGTCAATAATAATTTGACTTTGCTGGAAGGAGAAACCGTTGTTCTCAACTCCAGCAACTTTAGTGCCACTGATGTGGACAACAACGTTACTGCTCTGATCTTCACAGTCAGCAACGTTCAAAATGGTAGTTTTCGGATCAATGGCATCACAGGAACCAGCTTTACTCAAGCCCAGATAGCAGCCGGACAGGTGCGTTTCATTCATGATGGAGGTGAGGCAGCACCCTCCTATAAAGTCAGCGTCAGCGATGGTGTAGCGACAACGACGGCTCAGTCTGCAAACATTAGCTTCACCAACGTCAATGATGCGCCCACAATAGCAGGGTTAGTGAGTTTAGTTTACTTTGCAGGGACAGAAGTAAACACCACGCCAGAGTTGATTGATGAAAGCGTAACAGTTACGGATGTAGACTCAGTCGACTTCGATGGCGGCACTGCCACCATTCTCTATAGCGATGGTGGCAGTGCCGAAGATCAATTGTCGTTCCGCAACCAAGGCAACGGCTCAGGGCAGATTGGTTTTGATGGCACCTCCGTCACGTTTGGGGGCGTAACCATTGGCACGGTTAATTTAGCCAATAATGGCAGCGATGGGAAAAAGCTCGTCGTCAATTTTAACAGCAGTGCCACACCAGCCGCCGTCAAGGCATTGATCCAGAATTTAAACTACCGCAATACCTCAGATACGCCGATCGGCAGCCGCACCATTTCTATCACCCTGGATGATGGTGATGGCGGTGTGAGCAACCCGGTCAACACCATCATTGAAGTGGCTTCAGAAAATGATCCACCTGAGATCACCGTTCCAAACGAACAAACCATTAACGAAGATACGACCTTTGTCTTCGATAGCAATGCCCGTCTGAGCATTGCCGACCCCGACGCCGGAGACAGCCCGATTCAAGTCAAGCTGACGGTCACTCAAGGGACACTGACCCTCAGCCGCACGAATGGCTTAAACTTCTCGACTGGCGATGGTGTAGAGGATGCCGTTATTAATTTGACAGGGAACTTGACGGACATTAATGCTGCTTTAGAGGGGGCATTATTCAAACCAACTGCCAACTTTAACGGTAAAGCCTCTATTCAAATTGAGGTGAATGATCTCGGCAATAGCGGCAGTGGTGGAACTAAGTCTGCGATTAATCTAGTGGATATCAATGTTGATGCCATTAATGATGCACCTGTAATCACCAGTTCTAATACCCAAACAGTTGCTGAAGACACAGTCTTAAGCTTTACCGGAAACAATCGCATTTCGATTAGCGATGTTGATGCTGGCAGCAGTCCCCTGTTGGTGACGCTAACGGTTAACAATGGCTCACTCGCTTTGGGAGCAACGGCGGGTCTAACGTTCGCCCAAGGTAGTAGCGAGACGGGCATCACGATGACCTTCTCTGGTACGCTGGCAGCCATTAATACTGCCCTGGAGAGTTTGACGTATCAAGGGAATGCTAATTATCACGGGCTAGACAAGCTGACAATTACTGCCAATGATCAGGGAAATAGCGGTGCTGGAGGCACTTTAACTACCAGTAAATTGGTTGGTATCTCCGTCACGGCAGTCAATGATGCGCCTGTCAACTCAGTGCCATCGTCTCAGACAGTAGATGAAGACACCGATCTGGTCTTCAATAGTCTCAAGGGCAATGCCATCAGCATTAGCGACATAGATGTCAATGAAGGCACAGGTTTAGCAGAAGTCACCCTATCGGTTACGAAGGGCAAGCTGTCCTTAGCGCAAACGACCGGATTAACCTTTGCCCAGGGATCGGCGACAGCAGCATCAAATATGACGTTTAGCGGTACGATCGCCGAAATCAATGCTGCGCTAAATGGCTTAGCTTACCGGGGCAACTTAAACTACAACGGTAAAGATACGCTGGTGATCACAACCAACGATCGCGGCAATGCTGGTGATGGCGGTGTCCGTTCAGATAACGATGCCATTGATATTACCGTCAAATCTATCAATGATGCTCCCACAATTACTGGAACGCCTAAACTCAGTATTGACGAAGAATTCTCCTATGAATTTATTCCATTTGCACAGGATGTTGATAGCAGTGCGTTAACTTTTTCGATCAAAAATAAACCTGCTTGGGCAGTATTTAATCCTGCAACTGGTAAATTGAGCGGTACTCCGGTACAGGGTAACGCAGGAACCACTAAAGATATTATGATTAGTGTTTCTGATGGTCTGCTAACCACTGGCTTACCTGCCTTTAACTTGACAGTTATCGCTAAAGCAATCATTGGCTCAACTCTGCCGGATCAAATCATAGGGCGAGACAAGAATGATATCATCAATGGTCTTGATGGAGATGATATTTTAAGCGGCGGTGACGGAGATGATGTTATTTACGGTGGGACGGGCAATGACATCATTTCTGGTGAGAATGGTAGTGACACCTTGTACGGTGAAGATGGTGATGACGTACTCTATGGTGGCAATGGCAATGATGTACTGTACGGTGGGAATGGCAACGATAAAATTTATGGTCTTGAAGGCAAAGATAAGCTTTATGGTGGTAAAGACAACGATCTGATTTTGGGTGGACAAGATAATGATGAACTCTATGGTGAATCCGGAAACGATAAACTTGTGGGTGAATCCGGTAATGACTTGTTAGTTGGAAATACTGGAAATGACCAGCTAGTCGGAGGGATTGGGAGCGATCGCTGCATCGGTGGAGATGGGAATGATATCCTGATGGGCGGTAGAGATAATGATATTCTTGACGGTGGGAAAGGTAAAAATCAACTCAGGGGCGGTGTCGGAAAAGATATATTTATTCTGAGCCGTCAGGGCCTTGCTTTAATACAAGATTTTGGCGATGGCTCGGATAAAATCGCGATCGCTGGATTGAATGTCAAGAAATTTCTGGGTCAGGGAGAGATAATTCAAAGCGGCAAAAATACTAAAATTGAGTTCCAGAATAAAACCATTGCAGTGCTGATGGGAGTGAACTCCAACCAAATTAGCCAAGCAGATTTTATCCGGGTTGACTGACACAAAGCAGCAAAGTCATTGCTCTGAACGATTCATTGAGAACGCTAGGAAGTATAAATCTGGAATTCTAAACGGAATCGACGTTGCTCATCTTGGTTTCGAGATCGCCTTCATGGTCGGGTAGAGAGGACTCCTTCTGATGTTTAGGCTTGCTTCGTATTCCCCGTTACTCTCACCTTTCGGAACACGAGAGTGTCACAAGATTCAGCCTTGCACAGTCAGGAGCCTCACCCCCACAGAAGCCTGCCTGCGGTTTTCCCGCACAAGCCTCTTCATTCAGTCTTTTACCAAGTGGGATTGACGGACACTAAGCGACCAGGCTTAGGCAGAGGATACCGGGCTTGGTAGCGCCGGAAG
>Ga0209181_10013012_pt1 | contig 10452 bp, 14 predicted proteins | sample MAT05_FD_187208 | JGI IMG/M metagenome (GOLD analysis project Ga0209181, IMG submission 187208) | Freshwater microbial communities from Lake Fryxell liftoff mats and glacier meltwater in Antarctica - MAT-05 (SPAdes) (version 2) | ecosystem: Environmental > Aquatic > Freshwater > Ice > Liftoff...
CACAACGCCCGCCGCGCGCTCTGCACCAAGCAACTCGAGCAGGCCGAGTACGAAGCGAGGCGCGCCTTCGAGCAATACGATCAGGTCGACGCGCGCAACCGGCTCGTTGCCACCGAGCTCGAGGCGCACTGGAGCTTGAGCTTCAGCACCCTCTCGATGCGACCCGGGCGCGGCCTTCGCAGCGCCTCGTACCAGCAGGCCCGTTCCCACGACCTCACGATCCCAATTATCGGAGCGAGCGCAAGCATGGCATGGGCCTCTCCTACAACGGCATCTGGGGCTACCACCCGCTCCTCGTCTCGCTGGGCAACATGGGGGAGCCGCTCTTCATCGCGAATCGCAGCGGCAACTGCCAGTCGCAGGAGGGGGCCCAGCTAGCTGCCTCAGACGATCTCGAGCTGCGGGAGGTGTTGAAAATCCGCGTCGCGCGTGCAGAGCTTGAGGCCGTGCTCCAGGCTGAGTGCGGCGATCCAGATGTCCTGCACCCCGATCGGCGTGCCCTGACGTCTGAGCTGCAGAAACAACCTCACGTACCAGGAAGCAGTTGCTTCTGCTGGGTTGATGACCTCGACCCCGGGATCGTCGAGGAACCGCGCGAGCCGTCTTTCGTTGTCGGCGGCGCGCCGACCCAACGCAAAGCCGACCTGCAGCTCCGCGATCACGAAGAGCGGCAAGTAAACCTGCTCCGCGAATCTCACGATCGACGCGACGACTTCGTCCCCTGAAGTGAGGGCCGAGTAGCCGCTCGTGTCCAGCGCGATCCTCATCGCCACAGCTTGGGATCCACTGCTCGCATCGCGGCGAGCGCGGCGAGCGCCTCGGGCTCGGGTTCCCACGAGTCGACCAGGTAGTCGACCTCGCGCCGCGCGACGGGCTCACCGCCTTCCGTCACCCCGGCTGCACGGGCCAGTGCCTCCACCGCGATCTGGTTGAGACTCTTCTTGGAATCCTTTGCGAGCTGGCGCAGTCGTCGATCTACCGATCGTGGGATCGCTCGGACCGTGTACTGAACCTTTGCCTGCGGACTCATGCATGCACTGTAGGCTGGTCCAATGCCTGCGGCAACCGCGCAGCGGTTGGCGCTCAGCGGTCGGCGGTCAGCGGACGCTCATTGCTCAGTCGGCGCCACAGTGGCCTATCCAACGCCCGCGTGATCGAACTCGCGAACGAGCTCCTCGCGGACGGCACGTGAAGGGTCGTCCAGCGCCGAGTCGGTGGTGGTCACGTGCAGGATCAGGTCGCTGTCCTCGTTCAGCCCGGAAACGCACTCGACTGTCGGCGGGTCCGTCTGTGGCATGCACGTCAGGAGCGCGCTCGAGCCGGTGCCGCGATGGTCGGGAATGAAGAGATCCAGTTCAGGGTGGGCCGCATGCATGTCGCTGGCGCCAGCGAGCATCCAGCTTCCCGGCGAGCCAGGTCCGCCTTCGAGCAGCCACAGCGAGCCGCGCACTGCTGTTGTCGCCGCGACGTGGCGCACGAAGACGGTGATCGCGCGGCCATTGGGTTCGGTCCAATCGAGTGGCACGGGCACATCCGCGCACACCATCGCGTCGAGACCCTGCTCGGGGCAGGGGACCCAGTCGATGTCTGGTGCCGGAGGCGTGACGTAGCCGCCGCCACTGCCGCCGATGGGGCCGCCGCCACCACCACCCTCAGGGGTCGCGCCGCCGCGGCAGCCTCCCTCGCAAGCGGATGAGAACGCGAAGGAAGCGGCGAGCGCGAGTGAACCAAGTACGCGCAAAGACATCGCCTGAGCGTAGAGCAGACCTGCAACCAGTCCCCTGCCCGCAAGCAAGTTTGCGAATGATTGAGGCGCAGGGCCCTTCTGGTTCGTCTGCTACCATCGCGAGTGCTCGGTCATGGATGTCGTTCGTGCGGATGCAAACGCAGCGCCGCGCGCGATGATGTCCGACGCGTCCACAATTCTCGGTGCTCGACGATGGCAACGACGTGGCCGCGAAGTCGCAGCGTAAGGTCAATGGACGCGCTATGGAGTCCGTTTGGCGGCCACCCTCATCTGTGCCACCGCCTCGAGGTTGCGCGCGTGCCTCGCCCCGGCGTTCAGCCGGGCTTTGGAAAACGTAAGGCGGACTACTGCCTATCCGGTTGAGTCACCAGCATACAACATCTGGTAGCTGGTGGGTGCACCCCGGGTCGCGAGGCCGAGTAGAGACTGAAAGGAACAAGTGGAGAGCGGAGCAATGAGCAAGCACACCGCAAGGGTTCGCTGGCTTCGCGCAATGATGTGCTTGGCTGCGGTCGCCACAGCGCAGAGCGCCGAAGCAACCTGCATCGAGCTCGAGAGCTACGGTTGCGAGATCATCCCCACCTTCGGCGATTGCAGCTCGCCAACCGAGAATGTCTGGGCACCCGATACGCTGTTCACCTACCGCATCGGCTGCGAGCCACGCAGCGGTCAGACAGCTGACCTCGCGCTGAAGGACGGGACGATACTGAAGGCCAAGCCAGAGCCACTTCGACAATGTGAGCAATGGTCGCTGTGGGTGCTGGAAGAGCCGCTGCCGGGCGCGGGGGGCGAGGGCCTCACGCTGCAGGCGCACGGCACCGACAAGCCGCTGTACACCAATCTCACGATCGTCGCCGACGCGGCGAAAGCAGCTCGATCGCAGCGAGAGCCGCGCAAAGACTTCGTGTGCAATGTAGCTCCCGGCGAGGGTCCGGGCGTGCTCGCGCGACCGCAGGCGCCTTCCGGTTGCGCGAGCTGCTCCGTCGGCAGCGCGCCCGAGAACGGCGCAGTCGATAGCGCGAGCCTGAGCCTGCTCGCGCTGGTCTGGGCTTGGCGCCGCAGAAGAGCGGGCAGCCGTGTCGCCCGGACTGGACGAAGCGCCGAGGTGCGTGCAGAGTTGAGCCGATGAACACGTTCGGTGACGTGCTCGCGCAGATCGCTGCCTTGCTCGCGACCCAGCTCGCCGACGAGAACGCCAGCGCGACCGAGCGGGAGAGCGCACGCGGTCCGGCGTGCTCAGCTCGCACGCCAAGGCTCGGAGCGAGGTCGTGCCCCATCCCGACGTAGCGGCTTCGCCTGGACGTGTGGTGCAGCTCGAGCTGTTCGGCGATGGCCAGATCAGCACCGACAGCGAGCCCCGCAGAAAGCCCTGGGACTGGCTGCTCCGGCATGTCTTTGGGGAGGACCTTCAAAGCTGCCCCCACTGCGCCGGTCCCATGCGCTGGCTCGAGGCCGCCACAGCACCCGACGGGTCTCGGGCCAGGGTCCGCGAGGGTGGTCATGGGCTTGTGGAAGTGCATGCGCTCGACGCTGCCTGTGGCCCGAACGGTCAGACGTTGGCCATGAAATGAGAGGGCCAACTACGGCATGCGTGCTGCGGCTTCCATGCGCCCCTCGTGAAACGCCGCAATGGCGCGGTTCGCGGCGGCGATCGTGGACAGTTTCCCGACGATCGCGTCGAGGCTAGCGCCCGGCAACGTGTGCCACATCTCGCCGTCCGGCAGCCCCGTGTAGAGGCGATTGCCCATGCAGCCGAAGCTGGTGGCAGCGCGCGCTGACGCGAGTACCTGCGGAAGCATCGCGCATGCCGGTCGCATCACCGGCGCTGTGTCGGCGCGGGCCGCCGCGGCATGAACGGCTTCCGAAAGCAGCATCGATGCGCGTGCGGTGCAGCGGATGAGGACGAGATCGGGCTGCGCGGGCGTGCTGGTCAGCGGCGCATAGGTGACGAAGGCGAGCTTGCCCGGCCGGACAGGGATGCTCGGCACCTCTTCCGCGGCGATGTAGCCGACCTCCGTCATCAGCGCGAGCATTCGTTCCAGCTCTGCCTTGTTGGACGGCTCGAGCTCCGCGCCATGGGTATGGGCGCCGATGGCGCAGCCGAGGTGGTCCGCTGCCGCGGTGTAAAAAACGTGACCCTCGGCTGCCTGCTTCCAGTACGCGCATCCGGCGAGCGCCGCGGAGCCGACGCGCGTGACCCCCGCCGGCGGTTCCTCGGAGAACACTACGGCTACCGGGGGCGAGTCGAGAGAGAGAACGCTGGTGAGCGTGGCGACTTGGTAGGCGTAGGAGAACATGGTCGACCCTACTCCAAGGGCCCGAGCGCGTCATCGCGTTCGTTGCTGCCTCTGATCCGGCGCCCCAAGCTCGACGCGGGGTCGCCGCTGGACTACAAAAAGGAAATGGCACGAATGGTTCACTGCGTGAAGTTGGGCAAGGAACTTGAGGGGTTCGAGAAAGCGCCACTCAAGGGCCTCGTGGGCCAGCGCATCTTTGACAGCGTCTCGAGGGAAGCGTGGCGTCTCTGGCTCGAGCACTCGAAGATGATCATCAACGAGTACCGGATCGATGTGGTGTCGCCGGCAGGCCAAAAGATCTGGATGGACGAGCTCGATAAGTACTTCTTTGGAGAAGGTTCCCAGCTGCCGCCCGATTTCAATCCCCAAAAGGCCAAGTAAGACGGCCATGCAAGACCTACCAGGTCGCAGCAGGCGCTCGACTAGAGGCCGGGTGCTGATCGTGTCTTGCTACGAGCTCGGGCACCAGTCTTTCGCGGTTGCCTCGGCCTGGGCGGGGCTCGCGAGCGCAGGTCTCGGCGTAGTGGGGGTCGACGCTTCGATCGAGCCTCCTTCGGATGAGGCCCTAGCCGGCGCCGAGCTTGTCGCTATCTCGGTGCCGATGCACACCGCGCTACGCCTGGGCGTCGAGATCGCGAGGCGCGTTCGCGAGAAAAATCGGGCCGCGCACATCTGCTTCTTCGGCGTCTACGCAACGCTCAACGCCAGCTACTTGCTGGACGAGCTTGCCGATTCAGTGATCGGAGGCGAGTTCGAAACGGCGCTCGTCGAGCTGGCCCTTGGTTTGGGCGGGACGACGCCCGCCCCTCGCCGGGACGAGCGGGATGTGCCGAAGCCAATCTTGCGCCGGCTCACCTTCCATCGGCCGAGGCGCGACGGCCTGCCTCCGCTCGAGAAGTACGCTCGTCTGGTCGGGCCGAGTCGGGGTGAACAGCGTCTGGTGGCGTACGTGGAAGCGAGTCGCGGGTGCCTCCACCGGTGTCTGCATTGCCCGATCACGCCCGTCTACGAGGGGCGCTTTTTCGTGGTGCCGAAAGAGATCGTCCTTGCCGACGCGAGGCAGCAGATCGAGGTCGGAGCACGCCATGTCACCTTCGGCGATCCGGATTTTCTGAATGGCCCCGGGCACTCCATGGCGATCGCGCGCGCGCTTCACGCCGAGCACCCGGCGGTGACCTTCGACATGACTGCCAAGGTGGAGCACATCCTCGAGCACCGAGAGCTCTTTGGGGAGCTCGCCCAGCTCGGCTGCATCTTCGTCGTCTCTGCCGTGGAGTCGCTCAGCGAGCGCGTTCTCGAGGAGCTCGTGAAAGGTCACACGCGCGCCGACATCGTCGAGGCGCTCCGCGTCGCTCGGAGCGCCGGAATTGCCTTGCGGCCGTCACTGCTTGCCTTCACGCCGTGGACGACGCTCACCGACTACATCGAGCTTTGCGACTTCATCTTCGAGCAGGGTCTCATCGACAACGTCGATCCCATCCAGCTCGCGATTCGGCTGCTCATCCCGCCAGGGTCGGCCCTCTTGTCGCGGGACGAGCCCCGCCCCTGGCTCGGCCCTCTCATCGCGTCGGAGTTCAGCTACGCGTGGACGCACCCCGATCCGGCGATGGACCTGCTCTACGCCGAGGTGAGCCGAATCGTCGCGCTGGCTGCGGAACAGAGCGCAGACGCACTCCACACTTTCCGTCGCATTCGCGAGGCCGCCCACCGTGCAGCGGGTCGGCAGCTGGGCGACGAGCCCGCTTTAAGCTCCCGGGCATTCGTTCCGAGGCTGACGGAGCCGTGGTTCTGCTGTGCCGAACCGAGCGCCGCGCAGCTCGGACGTGTCACCACGTGTCAGCCCGCTTCGCTACATTCCCCTGGGTGCGAGGTCGAGGAGGGGCGATAGCTCGAACCTCAGCTCGGCGAACGACGCGCGGAGCGTACGCTCGACTTCGGCCGGCGAGGAGCCGCGCGCGAAGATGAACCCGAGGTAGCTCGACCCTTCCGGCAGTGCTCGAATCGCGTCGCCCGGTTGGATGGCCACCGTCACGCCCTCCACCCCGGGCACAGTGCGCGCGGCCTCGACGCCCGTCACCTTGCGGAGCACACCACTGCGGGGAATCGGCATCATCATGACTCCGGCCGCCTCACGACCGGCCGCCGCCGATCGAACCGGGTAGGGCACCGGGAGCCCCGCCGCGTGCGAGAGGACGATGTCCTCGAGCGGCCCGATCACCCCCTCGAACGCGCGCGAGCAGAGCCCGCCGATCGATCGTCCCGCGATTTCGACCGCCGCCACGCGCGCCCCATCGACCCTGAGCTCCGCATGCACCGGACCGTGCGAGAGCCCGAGCGCCCGAGCCGCCCGGGTCGTGACATCGAGGACCGCCGCTTGCTCTTCTCTCGATAGACGCGAGGGGCTCACGTAAAGCGTCTCCTCGAAATACGGACCGACCAGCTCATCCGGCTTGTCGAACATGGCGAGCACGCGGATCTCGCCGCCAGTGGCCATGGCTTCGACGGCGACCTCGCGACCCGGTAGGTAGTCCTCGACGAGCACGTGATAGAAGTCGGGATCCGAGCTCGCATCGCTGCTGTGGCCAGCGAGAATGCCCCGCACGCGCCTGACCGCCGCTAGCAAACTGGCCGGATCGTCGGCGCGAATCACGCCCTGGCTCCCGGTGAGCATCGTCGGCTTGACCACGCAGGGAAACGTGACCTCTCGCAGCGCGTCGCGTGGGTCGTCGTTCGGTCCAATGGCGATCGCGCGCGGGCTCGGCACGCCGCTGTCGGCGAAAATGGCGCGCATCTGGCGCTTGTTGCGAGCGGCGTAAGCAGCGCCGACCGGAGCGTGCGGCAGGCCGAGCCGCGCGGCGGCCAGCGCCGCTACGACGGCCGAAGTCTCGTTGGTGGGGACGATACCGTCGAGCGGTGCCGTGTCGGCCGCCGTGGTGATGGCCGCGCCGGCGGCTTCAGGATCGCGCATGTCCAAGGTGATGATCGGCAGGCCGTGTCGGATGAATGGACCGGGGAGGTCAGTGCCGAGAACGAGCTCGATTCCGAGCCGCCGGGCAGCCGCCACATAGGCGTCGACCCGATAGCTCTGGGCGGGAAAAACGAGGAGCAGCCGTTTCGCCTGAGGGTTGGGCCGGGTGGAGTTTTCGTGCATCGGGGCGGGCGCGCTTCGTCGCGTTGGGTAACTGTACTACGCGGGGGCAAAACTCCCATCGGCCGTGGAAGTCGCTCGCTTTATCTGGTGTCCAACGGCCGCGTCGTACTTCGACGCGTTGGTCGCCGCTCGTCGAACAGAGGCTGTCAGCAGGAGCAGGTGGATGTAGAGCTTCTTCAGGGCGAGGACTCCCTCACTCGTTCATTGACAAGTTCCGCTCATTGATCGAGCCGCTGCACCCCCTGAGCCCCGTCGTAGAACTGCCTTCAGACCTGCTGCGCGCTTGATGTCGGCTGAGACATCGGGCTGGCCCATCAGCCAAGCCACGAGCCCCTCTGCAATGGCGTGCTCACCCTTCACTCGGGCCGTGTGGCAACGCCGAAGCGCTGCGGCAAACTGCGGCTGCGTCGCGCTCACCGATGCGAGACGGCGCTCGAGCAATTCACCGACAGCGCGGCCGACAGCGTCCGCATCGTTGGCGTCGGTCTTGGCTTCGCCGAGCACTTCCTCCTCGAGGTTGTAGAACCAGCGATCGACGAGCGAGCGGAAAGCGCCATTGGATCATTCCTTGGTCTGCGCCAAAGCGGGCTGGCAGCCTTACGGCGCCGCGTTCAGCTCGCGGATGACACGTGCGAGCAGCCCAGGCACGAGCCGGTCGCCACAATCGGCGAGCGCGCTCGCGACACCATGATTCGAGCAGCGCAAATACGGGGCTGCGGCTTGCGCGTCACCACCGACGAGGTCGTAGCTCCCGTCCGGCGTGAGCACGTAGCCAGCGTCGCGGCCGGAGATGGCGCGCAAGGTGACGGCCACGTGACCGCCTGGGCGCTCGAGGATCTCGACGCTGCCGTCCCCAGTCGCGCGCGCGAACCAGCGCGGTGCCCACGTGAAGAGCAGGCGCTCATCCTCGGTCGCGCTCCCGCGCCCGAGCGGCTTGGGACCTGCGATCAGCGCGAACGGCTTGGTACCTGCTCGAAGCTCGACCTCCTCGTCGGAACCAATCGCTACGCGAGCGCCATCGGGCGAGACGCGGACCCATTTGACCGACCCCACCGTCGTGGGCACGCGCTCGGCTGTGTCGTCCGGCTGGTCGGCCGTCGTTTTTCGACGCAGAGTGCGATTGTAAATGCCGAAAAAAGCTTGCTTCGAGAAGTCGCCGCGCGCCGCGCGCCGCGCCCGCCACGGAACGCCAGCGACCGTCTTTCTCCATTGGCAGGCTGCTCCGACGGCTGTCGACGATGACGCTATCGCCGTTCGGCGAGATGTTGATCGCCGCTTCGTCCAGCTCGCGGTGAGAGCTGCACCTCGCGTTGGCGAGCTGTTGCAACTTCCCCTGGACCTCAGTGAGGGTGGTGACGCCGGATGAACGAGTCGAGTAGGCGAAGGCGTCGAGCGCAGACGACATGGTGCCGCGGCGCAGGTCCCACATTCGCACCGCGCCGTCGTGCGCCGCCGTCGCGATGAGCTGGCCGCCGGCGCTGCGCGCGAGCGCGACCAGTCGCGAGGTGTGTCGGCTGACTTCGGTCGTCACCTGCTGGGGCGTGCCGGTCGCCGCATCCCAGACGCACAGGCTCTCGCCCTCGCATATCGCCGCAATGCGCGTGCCATTGGGTGAAGCCGTCGCGCCAAACACCGGGCCAGGCGTGTCTCGCCACCAGAGGAGCTTCACCTCCCCGCCGCGGAGCTCAGCTACACCAATGCCTTGCCAGCTGCCAAGACGGATCATTCGGTCGCCCGTTGCCCAGATGTCGGCAGCATACCGGCGGCAGTCGAGCTCGGGAGCCTCGGCTGCGGTAGCGAGCGGCTTGGAGCGTTTCGTGTCCCAGCGCAACAGGCTCTCATTCACGGTCATCGCCAGCGTGTTGCCGGTGGGCGGGCGCGAAAGCGTTCCGCAGAAATCCACCTTGGAGAGAACGCGTGTGGTGCTCGAGCCGACTCGACCGAGGCGAACGGCTTGCTGATCGCAGAACGCGAGCGTGTCGTCGGCGAGCCAAACGGAAGAGGACGGGTAGCTGCCCGGCGCAAACGACGAGACCACACCGCCAGCCAACGTCATCACCTGCAGGCCATTATCTCGCACGCCCAGCGCGAGCTGTCTGCCGCTCGGAGATAGCTGGTATTCGCTCGGGCTTAGCTCGCTCAGCGCACCTGCGTTGCGCTCGCTGAGATCCATGCCGTCAAGCAGTCGCCAATGGCGTTCGTCGTCGATCAGGACGATCGCTGTTCCGCTGGCGTTCCCCCCGAGATAGTCGATGCTGCTGGGCAGACCCGCGTCCACACGACGACGCTCAATCAGCGAGCTGTCCAGAATGCGCAGCTCTTTCCCGCACGCGAGAGCGATGTCACCGTTGGCGAGCCAAGCCGAGCGCAGGTCATCGGTACAGCCGTTGGGTGCCGACACCACCGCGGTGGGGGCCGCCAGGCTGGGTGCTGCGCTCGCAGAGGAGCTGCCGATCGGATTCGGGTGGCCGGGGTTGCTCGAAGGCGGCCCGCACGCCGCCAGCGCTAGCGCCACGAGCAGCTGCTGCCGGCGGCCGCTCAAGGAGACTTCCCGGAGTGCATCGGGTCCTTGAGGTCGGGCGTCACGAGATCTCCTGTGCCACGGTGGTCTTTGGTGAGCAGTCGCAGCAGCTTGAATTTCGTGCGCGTCGCCACGCCGCCGACATCGTACTTTCCGGCAGGCGTTTTGACGAACTTGGTGACCGTCAGCTCGTAGGCGGGGATGGGGTTGGGCCACAACTTGCGCTTGATTTTCGCGTCGTCCCGCTGGCCAGTGGCATCGAGAACGTCCCCTGCGTCCAAGCCATCGAAGGTGTTTTCCAGCGGCTCGACCTGGGGGGGGAAAACGCACGCTCGAACCATCTGTGCTCGTACCGCTGATTTCGCCCACCTTGCTCCAGTCACTGGTGGTGAAACTGGAGTAGAGTTCCTTCACGCGCTTCGTCGGCGCGTCGTCGTTCTGGTCCGGCGTGTAAGCCGATTCGAGGTAGGTACCTATCTCCGAGTCGCTTGGGTACGGCTTGTCGCCCGGAATCGAGAAGCGCCAGATCTGCGCCAAGAGCTCGAGCGGCTCCCCCTTCTTACTCGTTTGGAACACGAGCTCGTAGCGCGGCGCGTAAACAGTGGGCTCACCATTGTAACCGCTGCGCGGACCCCATCATGTGGTCGCGGTACGCCGACTTAGAATGTCGGAATGGCGCGAGCGCGAAGTAAGAACGAACGACTGCGTGAGGTGGAGCTGTGGCACGCAAGTGGGG
>Ga0209181_10013015_pt1 | contig 10451 bp, 11 predicted proteins | sample MAT05_FD_187208 | JGI IMG/M metagenome (GOLD analysis project Ga0209181, IMG submission 187208) | Freshwater microbial communities from Lake Fryxell liftoff mats and glacier meltwater in Antarctica - MAT-05 (SPAdes) (version 2) | ecosystem: Environmental > Aquatic > Freshwater > Ice > Liftoff...
TGGAGAAGGCAGACGGCCCCCTCCGGTTGAGGAAAGTAAATGGCCCGGCCGGGAGGGCAACTGTGACGGCACAACCGACTATGCTGGAAGAACTTAGAAAACACCCGCGCTGTAGTGCTAGGCCCACCCCGCCTATTTCTTACCCCAGTTGCGGGGGTGACCGATGTGCTTCGGAATGAGTTGAAGCAAGTCGTCCAAGTGCTGCGCCGTGAACCAGACCTTGTCTCGCAGGTGGAAAATCCAGTCCACGAGTTCACTGTGGGTGCGCTCGTCGGCGGGCAGGACGGGGCCGTAGGTGGAACCGTCACCCTCGTTGAGCAAGAACCCGTCTAGCTTCTCGTCCCACCAAACGAGATTCCGCTTCTTGATGGACGCAAGCACGGTCGCCTCTGCCTTGAACGCCGCTTCAGCCAGTTCTTCAAAGTTCACGTCTCTCTCCGGTCGCGGTGAATCAGGGGGATTGTACCCGAATGCCGACCTGGCTTCAAGCGTTCTGAACCGAAGTAGCCGCCCGAATGCGGTCGCCGGATACCTTCTTCGCATGGCGGAAGTGTGCGAAGAGGAAGGGGCAGACGATGGATACCCTTGCTGCGGAGTTTGACGGAATCGGATACTTGTGTACACTTGTCCTACGCCAGCCACGGAGATGAACCATGCGATACCCCCGACCGATTACGCTGCTGACTGGTGGAATGATGGCAGGCATGTTGGTGGCGGAAGCGACGCACAAGGCGAAGCATGACCACGCCCACGAAGACAGCCAGCCGCCGAGACCGGAAGAAGTGCGGCAACCCTACTTCGCTGCCATGACCGCGCCCGCACCCTTACAGGCAATCGACCACACACAGATCCCGGGCGGCGTGACGGGGGTGGGTACTTCGGGCTTCTTCTGACCTTACGCGACGATACCGCTTCAAAGTATGCGCCGTCGCACCTTGCCGTCTGCCGAGTTGCTGGCTTTTAACCACTGGGCCTAGAACTGAGGGTGTGAACAATGTCAGTTGATAAATGCTGCACTTGCGGGAAGAAGTTAACCGAGCAGGAAAAGGAACGCTACTTCAACGAGCAGAAGGACTGGATGCGAAAGCACCCCAACTGGGCGTCCGATGATTGTGATTCTTGTGCTGTCAAGCGACTTAACATTGAAAAGAAGTTTGATTCTACAACTTTCATGGAACGAGTTGCGGAAGGTAAGCCAGAGGTGTATTGGCTGGTTGCCGTGATATTCCTCATCATGCTGGTATTCCTCATGGCTTCCGGTCGTTAATTTGGGATTGCCACCCTTCAACACGTCCGCCAACCCGCATCAACTCGCATCAACTCGCGGCAAATCGGATCACGGGCTCAAGCCGACGCGAATCTCTTGACTAGTGAACGCCCGTTCCATACAGTGCGGTCGAGGTGCCCGGGGTGTTCCCGCCGGCGCTGTCCGCCGCCCGGAATGCGGACAGGCAACTCCCGAAGAGGGTTAACACGCCGGCTCGCCAGTCCCTTCAGCGCGCCGCGTGGTCTCGTCCCCGTTTACCGGGCGACGCACGGACGGCCGTGCCGTCGGCCATCACCGCGACCAGCTCGCCGCCGCGTGCTACCAGCGCTACCACTCGCGCCGGCACCGTGAGCGCCGTCGCAGCCCGCGGGAGGAGCGTCGTGCCACAGCCGCACCCGCGGCTCGCGCGCGCCCGCGTGGGTGAAGGTGAACAGCCGCCGGCCGTCGCGGCTGAACACCACCCGCACCACGACGGGGTGCGGCAGGATCGCGCGGACGGTGCCGTCGGCCGGGTCGAGGAGCGCGACGGTAGTCGGCTCGTTGTTGAACCCGCGGGCGAGCGGCGGCATCAGCCGCAGCGCCAGCGTGTGACCGCCGGGGCTCGGGAACAGGTCGGCCCAGGCGTCGAACGTCAGATCGAGCCGCGGGCGGTTCGGCGGCGGCAGCTCCCACAGGTGCGCCTTCCCGTGCTCGCTCACCGCCGCGAGCTTGCGATCGCCAGCCCCAAACGCCACCGCGTGCATCTTCTGGCTCTGCCCCGGCGCCGGGTCGAAGTGCGGGGCGACGAGGAGCGTGGCGGTCTCGGTGTCCCACACGCGCACGGTGCCGGTGCCGGCGCGGACTCCCGGCTCGTGGTGCCCGGCCGAGGTCGCCAGCATGTCGCCGGTCGCACTGAACCGCAACCCGGTGAGCGGGTCGGCGTGGCGCAGCAACTTCGGCATCAGCTTCGCCTCGGGCATGTTCCAGAACCGCACCAGCCCGTCGCGGCAGCCGGTCGCCAGCGTCTTGCCGTTCGGGTGGAAGCCGACCGCCGACACCGTGTCGCCGTGCGGCAGCGTCAGAGGCATGACGGCGGCGCGGCTCGCGTCGAAGAACAAAACCGCGCCGCCGGCGCCGGTGCCTGCCTTCGCGGAGTCGGTGCCGCCGACGGCGAGGGTGCGGCCGTCCGGGTGCCAGGCCAGCGCCTGCACGCGCACCGGCAGCTGCACCGCCGGGCCGAGCGCGGCGCCGGTGTGGGCGTTCCACAGCCGCAGCTCGCCGGCGCCGGTCGGTGGCTGCGTCGGGTCGGTTGACCGCGCCGCCGACAGCCAGCGTGTTTCCGTCGGGGCTGAACGCCACCCCGTACACCCAGCCGGGGTGCGGCAGCGGCGGGAAGCGGTCGCGGCCTGAGGCGCCGTCGAGGACGCGGGCGGTGTCGTCGAACCCGCCGACCGCGACGCGGGTTCCGTCCGGGGAGAAGGCGACGGACCACACCGCCTTGAACCGGTTCTTCGTCTCCGCGACCGGGTGGCCGGTCGTCCAGCGCGGCTCGCCGCCGAACCGGGCCGCGTCCCACAGCTGAATCTTCGCCGGACCCGGGTCGCCGTTGTGGTTCCCCCAGTTGCCGGTCAGCTCGCCGCCGCCGTCCGGGCTGAACGCCACGGACACCACCGGCGTGCCGTGGTGCGGGCCGACCGTTTCCGGGCAGCGGCGCTCGCGCCACGCCCCGATGTTGGCCCGGATGGCGAACTCCATGTCCGGCTCCTCCGGCGGCAGGAGTTCGAGGGCGCGCACCATTTGAAGCAGCCCGGCGCGCACGTCGCCGGCGCGGCACTCGGCGGTGCCCTGGTCGAGGGCGTAGCCGGCGGTGATAACCTGGGCCTCGCGCCGCGCCTTCGCCTCGGCCTGCTTCGCGCCCGCCTCGGCGTTCGCGCGCTCGGCCTCCCGACCGCGCGCGCCCTCGGCCGCGTACCACTGCCAGCTCACCAGCACCAGCGCGACCAGCACCACGCCGGCGAGCGTGGCGGCGAGCCCGGCCACGGCCGGGTTGCGGGCGGCCCACTTCCACACGCGCTCCATCTCGGTCACCCGCCGGGCGGCGATCGGCTCGCCGGCGAGGAAGTGGCGCAGGTCGTCGGCCAGTGCCTCCGCGCTGGCGTAGCGGCGGGCGGGGTTCTTCTGAAGACAGCGGAGGCACACGACCGCCAGGTCGCGCGGGACGCCGCGGGCGTAGGTCGCGGGCGACACCGGCTCGGCGCGGCGGACCTGGTCGAGGGTGTCGAGCTGGGTGACGGCGGCGAACGGCGGGCGGCCGGCGAGGAGGAAGTACAGCACCGCCCCGAGCGCGTGCACGTCCACGCCGGGGCCGACGGCGGCGGCCGGGTCGAGTTGCTCGGGGGCCATGTAGTCGGGGGTGCCGAGGAACGCGCCGGTCTGCGTGAGACCGGCGCCGCCGTCGAAGTGCTTGGCGAGGCCGAAGTCGGTGACCAGCGGCACGGGGGCGGCACCCTCGCGCTCGCGGAGCAGCACGTTGACCGGCTTCAGGTCGCGGTGGACGACGCCGCGGGCGTGGGCGGCGTGCATCGCCCGCGCCAGTTGCTCGACGACCGCGGCGGCGTCGCGGGGCGTGAACGGGGTGCGGCGGGCGCGCTCGGCGAGGGTGCCGCCGGGGACGTACTCCATCGCGTAGAACGGCAACCCATCGTACCGGCCGACCTCGTACACCGGCACGATGTTCTCGTGCCGCAGGCCGGCGCACGTCTGCGCTTCCGCCAGGAAGCGGATCACCTGCTCGGTCGTCGCGTGCCGGCCGGCGAGGGTCATCTTCAGCGCGACCGGCCGGTTCAGCTCGGTCTGCCGGGCGAGGTACACGACGCCCATGCCGCCGCGGCCGATCTCGCGCTCGATCTCGTAACCGGGGATGACCGGCAGGTCGGCGTTCGGCGGCACCGGCTCATGCGGCTGCGACACGGTGAGCGGCAGCAGGTCGCGCAGACGGGACAGCCCGGACCGCGGCACCGCTGGACGTTCGGAGCGGAGCGACACCGTGAGCGGCAGCGGCGCGGCGGCGGGGGCGGTGAGGTGTTCGAGCGCCTGGACGCAGAGCGAACAGCTTTCGAGGTGGAGCGAGAGGGCGGCCTCGTCGGCCGGCGGGAGGGAGTCGTCGAGGAGCCGGGCGAGGTGGTCGGCGGGCGGGCAGGCGGGCGTGAAGGGGTGAAGGGGTGATGGGGCGAGCCGACCGCCGTCAGGCGGCGGGTGGCGCTTCGAACGACTTTCGCGTGCGTGATCGGGGGCGCCACCCGCCGCCTGACGGCGGTCGGCTCGCCCCGGTTTCACACCCCCGGCGCGTCGAGCCGGCGGACTTCCTCGTGCAGCCACTTCTGCACGTTGCTCTTGGCCTTGAACACCGACGCCACCGGCATCCCGAGCTCGGCCGCCACCTCCGCCGCCGCCGCCCCCAGCAGCGCCGTGCGGCGGAACGCCTCCCACGTCTTCGGCTCCACCCGCTTCCGCACCAGCGCCGTCGCCTCCTCCAATAGTTCCAGGTCGAACGCCTCCGCCAACCGCGCCTCCAGGTCGTCGCGGGCCTGCGCGGTGTGAAGCACGGCGCTGGCATCGGCCGCCCCGGCGCGCTTCTGCCGGTCGGCCACGAAGTCGGCCCAGGCGTGCCGGGCCAGGGTGCGGAGCCAGCCGCGGAAGCTCTGCGACGGGTCGTACACCAGCACCCGCAGCTTCGCCGCCAGCCGCACCAGGACCGTCTGGCACACGTCCTCGGCGTCGGCGTCCTGCAACCCCCAGCCGCGGCCCCACGCCAGCAGCCGCGGCTGGCAGCGGCGCACGAACTCGCCCCACGCCGACTGGTCGTCGGGCGTGTCGCGGAGCCGGCCGAGCAGGCTCGGCGACGTGACCAGCGACGAATCCGCGCTCATGCAGTACCGCGACACGGGGGGGAACCTGAATCGCATTCTCGCCCGCCGCCGCGGTTTGTCCAGAAGTTTGTGACCGCCGGCCGGCTTGAAAGAAATCCGCCCGCCCGATTCCACCTTCCGCCGCGCCGCCGGTAAGGCCGGTGTTCCCCCCGATCACTCACCCGCCCCTCGTCTCCGTTCGGGAGTCGGCGATGGCTCGTTTCACTCTCCGCAGCTGGTCCGCCCGCCTGCTCGCGTCGTGCCTCCGCGGCCGCCGCGCCCCCACACCCGTCCGGCCGAGGAAGCGCGGCCGGCTGGGGCTGGAGGCGATGGAAGACCGCACCGTGCCGGCCGTGGCCCTCACCCTCAACGCGGTCGCCGCCGTGCCCGAGGGGACGCCCACGGCCCTCACCGGCAGCGTGTCCGGCCTCGCCGCGAGCAACAACTTCAACCTGACGATCGACTGGGGCGCGGGCGGCACCGCGCAGGTCGTGACGCTCACCGGCAACGCGGCCGGGAACGCCACCTTCTCCGTCCCGCACACGTACGCCCAGGACGCGACGTACCCCGTGGGCGTCAGCCTCGAGGAGTCGCCGCTGATCGTCGGCACCGACGCCGTGTTCATCATCGACCAGTCGGGGAGCACGAACTCCCGGTTTTCCGGCACCCCGGTCGGCGACGTGAACGGCGACGGGTATGCCAACGAAATCATCGACGCCGAGATCGCCGCGTTCATCGCGCTGAACCAGAACCTCATCGACCGCGGCCTCGGCAACACCGCCAAGGTCTCGGTCGTCTCGTTCGCCACGGAGGCCACGCTCCACGACCTGAACCCGGTCCTGGCCGGCAGCCAGACGTTCACCACCCCCCTGGCCGACGCGGACGGCAACGGCGTCCGCGACGTGGACCAGATCCTGCGGTCGCTCCGGCCCGAGGGCTTGACCTACTACCGGGAGGCGATCGCCGCCGCCAACACCGCGATCCTCAACGCCGGCACCCCGCCGGGCGGGGGCAACGTCATCTTCCTCTCGGACGGGGAGCCGAACCCGATCACCCAGCGGCCCACGGCGGCGGACGCCAACCTGATCCGGTTCACCCGCGGCCAGAACCTCCGCGCCTTCGGCGTCGGGGCGAGCGTCCCGCTGACGTACCTCCGGGTGCTCGACCCGACCGCCCGCGTGTTCACCAGCACCGACCAGATCCTCGACGTGTTCAACGGCACCGGACCGACCGGCGGCGGCAACACCTCCGCGTCCACCAGCATCCAGGTGAACAACGTCGCCCCGTCGAACGCCGCCGTGAGTCTGAGCGCGACGACGATCGACGAGAACGGCTCGACGACGCTGAGCGGCACCTTCGCCGACCCCGGCACGCAGGACACGCACACCGTCACCGTGGACTGGGGCGACGGCACCACCAGCACGGTGAACCTTGCCGCGGGCGTCACGACGTTCAGCTACCCGCACCAGTACCTCCAGGACGGCAGCTACGCGATCAGCGTCGTCGTGGCCGACGAGGACAACGCGGCCGCCGCGGCCGCCACGACCGCCGTGACCGTGGGCAACGTCGCCCCGTCCGGCACGGCGGTGAGCCTGAGCGCCGGCACGATCGGCGAGAACGGCAGCACCACCCTCTCGGGCAGCTTCACCGACCCGGGGTCGCTCGACACCCACACCGTCACGATCACCTGGGGCGACGGCAGCAGCAGCACCCTGAACCTCCCCGCGGGCGTGACCACCTTCAGTACCCCGCACCAGTACACCCAGGACGGCAGCTTCCCGATCGGCGTCGTCGTCACCGACAGCGACGGCAGCGCCGCGGCGGGCGTCGCCACGTCGGTCACGGTGTCCAACGTCGCGCCGTCGGGCCTGACGCTGGCGCTCGCGGCGGCGACGATCGACGAGGGCGGCGCGGCGGCGCTGTCCGGGTCGGTGGTCGATCCGGGCGGGCAGGACGCCCACACGGTCACGATCAACTGGGGCGACGGCTCGGCCCCGCAGACGATCACCCTCGCCCCCGGCGTCCTCGCCTTCGACGCCGCCCACACCTACGCCGACAGCCGGGCCGCGGCCTACGTCGTCACCGTCACCGTCGCCGACGAGGACAACGCCAGCACGTCCGCGACCACCAGCGTTTCGGTGAACAACGTCGCCCCCGTCGCCGCGATCGGCGGACCGACCTCCGGCAACGTCGGGCAGGCGCTCGTGTTCACCCTCACCGCCGCGGACGCCCCCGCCGACGCCGCCCGCCCCTTCACCTTCGCCATCGACTGGGACGGCGACGGGATCGACGACAGACCGTGACCGGCCCGAGCGGGATGACCGTGTCGCACACGTTCACCGAGGCCGACGCCTACGACGTGGGCGTGACCGCCACCGACCACGAGGGCGCCGAGGGCGACGTGGTCAGCCGGGTCGTCACGATCCAGACCGCGACCGGCGGCGCCGGCAGTGCCGCGATGGTCGGCAACGACCTGGTCGTGTACGGCACCAACGCCGACGACGTGATCAAGTTCACCGAGCGCAACCGCTGCGGGAGCGGGGCCGACGACGTGTACGTCCGCATCAACGGCCACCGCTTCGGCCCGTTCCGCCCGACGGGTCGGATCATCGCCTACGGCCTCGACGGCAACGACCGAATCACGGTGAGCGACCGCATCACGCTGCCCTCGACGCTCGACGGCGGCAACGGCAACGACCGCCTCCAGGGTGGCGGCGGCAGCGACCTCCTCCTCGGCGGCGCCGGGTGCGACCGGCTCACCGCCCACAAGGGGAACGACACCCTCCGCGGCGGCGACGGGACCGACGTGCTCGACGGCGGGGCCGGGAACGACGTGCTGCGGGCCGGCACCGGCAACGACGTGCTGCTCGGCGGCGACGGCAACGACGACCTCCGCGGCGGCACCGGCAACGACGTGCTGTTCGGCGGCGCCGGGTGCGACGAGCTGAGCGGGGGTGCGGGAACGACGTGCTCGTCGGCGGGGCCGGCGACGACGAGCTGGACGGCGGCGAGGGGCGCGACGTCCTCATCGGCGGCCTCGGCTCCGACCACCTGCACGGGAACCCGGACGACGACATCCTGGTCGCCGGGTGGGTGACGTTCGAGACGGACCTGACCGCCCTCGGGGCGATTCAGCTCGAGTGGTCGTCGTGCCGGAGCTACGCCGACCGGGTGGCGAACCTGAGCGGCACCGGCTGCGGCCCGCGGCAGAACGGCTCGGTGTTCCTGACGGCGAGCGGGTCGAACGCGACGGTGCAGGACGACGGGGCGCGCGACGTGCTGGAGGGCGACCAGGGCCGCGACTGGTTCTTCGCCAACACCGATTCCGGAGTCCGCGACAGCATCCGCGACCGCGACGGGAACGAGATCGTCCTCGACGCGGACTGACTCGGCATCCGGGTGAGCTGCCGGTTCACGTCTACCCCAACTCGCCCATCTCAACGGGCAGGTGTGAACTCGCACCAACCCAGCAGTTAACACCAACACCCCGGGGTGAGACGCCCCGGGGTGTTCGCGTTTCTCCGCCTTGTTCCGCAAGGGTTAGGCGATTCCTGGACGTGAAGGAAAGTCTCAGATCACGTGGTCGGTTGGCGTGGCGAGGGCGGTCGGTAGGATGGTTCGGGGGTGGGAGGGACGGATAGTCTCGCGTTCTCGGGAGTGTGGGGAGTGGCGAGTTATACTCCGCACGCCCCTGGATGAGCCATTTCGGCCGGGCCGGTGTACACCATCCGCGTGAGCTGCCTCCGGCAGCGACGTCGGTGGAGGGTCACGGATGGCCTGGTTTCGGATCGCTCTCACCGACGCCGAGCAGGCGGTCGTCAACGCCGAGCGGGACGCCCACCCCGAGGCCCACGTCCGCCGCAAGATGCTCGTCCTGTGGCTCCTCCACTGCGGCGTCACCCGGGCCAAGGCGTCCGAAATCGCGTGCCTCGGGCGGGCCACCGCCCAGCGGTACGTGGCCGCCTACCGCGAGGGCGGGTTGGACGGCATCCGGCGGTGGGAGGTGGTCGGCCCGGTCGGCGCCCCGGCCGACCACGCGGCGGCGATCCGGGACTCGTTGACGGCATCCCCCGTGCGGACCGTGGCCGAGGCGTGCGACCGGATCGAGGCGCTGACCGGCATCCGCCGCCGGCCGACGCGGGTCCGGGAGTTCCTGGCCGGCCTGGGGTTCCGGTGGCGGCGCACCTGGGCCATCCCGATCCCCCCAAAAAAGACCTCCCGGACCACGTCCGGGTCCAGAAGGCGTTCCTCGACTCCGAGTTGAAACCCCGGCTCGACCGGGCCGTCGCCGGCCGCGGCCACGTCCTGTTCGTGGACGCCGCCCACTTCGTGTTCGGGACGTACCTGTGCTGCCGGTGGTCGATCGCCCGGGTGTTCGTCCGGGCCGCCTCGGGCCGTCAGCGGTTCAACGTCCTGGGGGCGTGGGACGCGGTCGCCCGGACGCTCGTGACGGTGACCAACACGACGGTCGTGAACACCGACACGACGTGCGACCTGCTCCGGGCCGTCGCGGCCCGGGGGTTGGTGGGGCCGGTCACCCTGGGCCTGGACAACGCCCGCTACCAGCGGAACAAGGTCGTGATCGGGTTGGCCGAGGTGTTGGGGATCGAACTCCTGTTCCTGCCGAGTGACTCGCCGAACCTGAACCTGATCGAGCGGCTGTGGCGGTTCACCACGCGGAAGGCGGCATACGGCCGTTACCACCCGACCTTCGCCGACTTCCGGGCGGCCGTTCAGGACGTGCTGGACCGGGTGCCGACGACCCAGGCGGACAAGCTGGCGTCGCTGACGACGCTTAAGTTCCAGGAGTTTGACGATGTCTCACCCCTCGCCGCGTGAAGTACGACACCTCTCCACCCACGGACAACGAGCCGATCCGTCTACGACAGGGATGCGGTCACCCGACGTACACCCCGTCGGCCAGGACCGCCCCGCCGAGTACGTCGAAGTCGGTCACGGGCGGCTCCCCCTGGGGAAAACCTTGTCAAGGTACAGGCGTACCCCGGCCGGCTACCGACCCTGCGGACGAATGAAGTCGTGTGGGCGAGCCCAAGCCGGTCAGAGGGGTGGCCGAAAAGGGTCGGCATGACGGAGCACCGAGCGATGACCCGAGGCCATACCGCCGAGGGGCGTGGCGCCGGCCGTGACCTGAGTGGTGTTTGGGGCGGCACGAAGATTGTCACTGCCGGGACCACATCCAGGAATCCCGACCCGAGAGACACGGGCGCAGACTTTCCCCCGCAAAAACCGTGAGTTCGGAATAATCGCTACGGACGGGACGACCGCTTCGACAATTC
>Ga0209181_10013019_pt1 | contig 10449 bp, 8 predicted proteins | sample MAT05_FD_187208 | JGI IMG/M metagenome (GOLD analysis project Ga0209181, IMG submission 187208) | Freshwater microbial communities from Lake Fryxell liftoff mats and glacier meltwater in Antarctica - MAT-05 (SPAdes) (version 2) | ecosystem: Environmental > Aquatic > Freshwater > Ice > Liftoff...
GGCGCGCCTTTCAACTGGTTTACCGACGGCGGCACGGGTACCAATGCCGTCATGGTGCTTTCGGACAGCGGCAATCTGGGCATTGGCATTACAAACCCGACGGAGCGGCTTTCCGTTGCGGGTCATGCCAACATTGCCGGGAGGCTTTCCGTCGCGGGTGATGCCGTCATCACCGGCAGGTTTGGCGTAAATATGCTTTATTCCAACGTTACCGCCATCATCCGTGGAGCGGCAGCCAGCGATTTCCCCATAATTGTTGAACGAAGCAACGGCACGAATGCCTTCGGCATCGCCTCCTCAGGCAATGCCACCTTCTTTGGCAGCCTCTCCAAGGCGGGTGGGTCATTTCAGATTGACCACCCACTGGATCCAGAGAACAAGTTTCTCTATCACTCTTTCGTCGAATCTCCCGACATGATGAATGTCTACAACGGCAACATCACGACCGATTCATCTGGGTACGCCACCATCACCATGCCCGACTACTTTGAGGCCCTCAACCGCGACTTTCGCTACCAACTTACCGTCGTGGATTCGTTTACGTTCGCACTCGTTCGCGTCTCAGAGAAGATGCGTGATGGCCACTTCACCATCGCTACCAACGTACCCAACATCGAAGTCTCGTGGCAGGTCACGGGAATACGCCACGATGCCTGGGCCAACAAGAACCGCATCCCCAACGCTGTTGATAAGGTCGGCGTAGAAAAAGGTAAGTACCTCCACCCCGAGGCATTTGGCCAATCGATCGAGAAGAGCATTCGCTACGGCACACCCGCGGAGCCACCGAGCGCGGAGTCGGCAGTCGAGGCTAATGCCGCGGCGGCGGCTGATTCACAGTAAGCAGCCCGCTTCGGGCGCGACATGTGCAAAGAGCGCGGAACGTAAATCGGCCTCACGGCATCACGCGCTGTCACCCATCCTCTTCGATCATGCCCGGGCTCTGAAAATGAACCCGGTAACGATGGGAATGCGTGGTTGGGGAAACGGGTATAACGATTCGTTGATCTTACTGTTTGTCGTTGAGTTGTTGTTCGAGTCGTTCAAGCCGAGCTTTGAGGTCGGCGTTCTCGGCGTCGCGTTTGCCGGCATCGGCCTTGAGGTCGTCGATCTGTTTCTGCTGGGCTTTGACTGCTTCCACGACGATGGGGATGACGCCAATATAATTGACCGACTTACAGCCCTGCTCATCAGTGAACACAAGATCGGGGAGAACTGCTTCGACTCCCTGAGCGAGGAAGCCGAGCTAGTTTCTTTCGCTGAAACTCATGCCGGGAATATGCTTCCAGTTGAACATGACGCCGCGCACGGCGAGAATGTCTTGCAGCGCGTTTGGTAGAGGTTGGACGTTGTCCTTGAAGCGAGCATCAGAGATGTTGGTGTAAGCGCCCGTCGCGGTGACACCAGCCTCTGCCCAAAGTTTCATTCTGCGGTCTGTCCCCGTCGTCCTTGGCGTGGGCGAGGTGCGAGCGAAAGAACGGATCATGAGACTACTCCTCAGGGTTGCATTGCGAGCGGTGACGGCTGTATGGACGAACAGGTGCGTGCGAGTTGATGAATGGACGCGTCTTGGCTGTCAGAGTGGTGACGCTGCGCTTGAAGGCTCGCCGCGGATAGCGCGGACCGCCGCTGGCGCGACGCAAACTCTTCAGGTCATTCGTAAAGTTGACACTTGACGTATTATTTTATTTAACATCCCCCCGCCTGCCAAGCCAGAAAGAATGTCTCGACATCGACCCCATCTACGCCCCCATCCTGATTCGCATCCGCCCTGGTGTCCCCCGTCTGCCACACCAGAAAAAACGCCTCGACGTCTACTCCATCCACCCCGCCGTCCTGATTGAAATCCGCGATGCAAGAGGGGGCGATCGGCCGGGTCCAGAGCAGAGCTTCATCTCGCCCGCTTGCGATGTTCCTGCCCCACCCGGCGACATAAGTGTTCGAATCATCGTTCCAGATGCCCAACGCCCATGTCTCGCCCCATGAACCCGGACCCCCCGGCACCACGAGCGAAAGATCTTCCCACGACGCCGCCGTCCCGCTCCACAGGCTGGCGTGGAACGTGCCGCCGTAGAAGGCATTGCCCACCTGCTGCGTGCCGGAGGTGGCGATCAGAGAGGCCCGTGATCGTCGATGTGTCGGCGCTGATGCTGTACGCCTCCGAGAAGCTTCCTCCGGGCAGCGTGCCAAGATCCTCAATGCCTCCCGCGTGCCAGCGAACGGCATGTGTGTCTCCCGCTGCTGTTTCGGCATGACCCACAACATGCAAGCCGTCTGCGCTGAGTCCGAATGCGCCCGACAATCCTGCGCCGGGAAGCCCACCGAGGTTCTCCATGCCACCGGCGCTCGTCCAGCGAAACGCGCGGGTGTCGAAGCCGGGAAGAGCGCTGTAGCCGGCCAATACAGAGCCATCGGCATTGATCGCCAGGCACTGCTGCCCAATCGCACCGGGGAGCGAGCCGAGGTTCGCGAGGCCCCCGCCAGCCGTCCATCGGAACACCGAGTGCCCGCCCGCGCTCTGCCCGCCGACCGCCGTTCCGTTGGAGTTGACGACAAACCCAAAAGAAGTGGTTTCGCCAGGCAGCACCCCGAGGTTGGTGATCGTCGGCTGCGCACGGGCCGCGGAGGCCAGCGATATGGCCGCGGCAGCCGCGATAAGCACAGCGGCGGAGCGAATGATGGCGAGGGACAAGCGAGGACGGGCGAGACGAGCGGTTGCGATAAGGCTGTTCATAATCAAACTCCAGAAAAAGTGGGTGATGGGTGAAAGAGGATGGGAACGAGTGGGTGATGGGGACGAGTGCGCGGACGGATGGCGCGGTAGGTGAATGCGAAAGCAACGCGCGGTGGTCAACGCGCCCCACGCCGCCGCCGAGTTGCCAATACACCACCCAGGGCAAGCACCGCCGCCGCGCCGGGGGTGGGGATGTTGATGAGGTTGAACCTAGAGTTACCGTAAGTCACCCCATTGTTGCGGACGAAGAGCTGGATGCCGTCGAGCGAGCTGCCATCGGATAAGAGCCCCGACAGCGTGTACAGGCTGCTGCCGCCCGTGCTGGGGTTGGTGAGCAGGGCCGACAGCCCGGTGCCGTAGATGTTGAGCGTTCCGCCCTCGAGGGCACGAAGCGACGCTGCGAAGACATTGCCGCCATAAAGGTTGAGGATGCCGTCATTAAGCGCATTGACTTGGCTGGTGAACGTGCCGCCGGTGATGTTGACAATGGAACTGCCGAGGACGCCACCGGACGCGTCGGTATTGCTATTGGCCGTCACGATTCCCAGCGTGCCCCCGCTGACGTTCGCCAGCCGGCCTTGGGAGTTAAGTTCGCCAATAGCTCCTCCTGTGACACGCACCTCTGCGGAAAAAAGGCCAAGCGCGTATCTCACCATTCCGCCACTCACGTGCAGGGTCGAAGTGTCGTACATCGCTGCGAAGTCCACTGAGCCGCCAGTGACGTTCACGATGCTGTGATTGAAGATGTGTGCTTCGGGGATGACGGCACCTGCGGCCACATTGACGGTGGGAGACGATGGGCCTGTGAAGTTGTTGATGAAGTTGCCGTCCATGTCGACGTCGTACATTCCGCCGGAGTATCCGACGATGGCGAAGTCAGTCGTCACGGGTGTATTGATCACCGTATTTGACGGAACAAAGGTGTAAGTAAACGGCTGGGCGAGAGCCGCGCAGGTCAGCGACATGGCCGCGACAGCCGCCATGAGAATCGCCGGGCGGAGGCGCGAGGTGGGGTTGGCACGCATGGAGGGGAACGAACGCGAGATGCGGGCGAAGGAACGGATCATGGAATGTCTCCTGAAAAGTTGATTGCCAGAGGTGACCGGGTCAATAAATGAGCGAGCGAATGCCAGTTGATGAATGGAAGTAGTGGGCGTGCTGCGGGCGGAGGTTCGCAGCGATCAGCGTGCCTTACGCCGCCGCCGAGCCGCCATCAGCCCGCCGAGCGCCAGCATCGCCGCCGCGCTGGGGGTGGGGATGGGGCGCGTCCAGAGCAGGGCGTTTGAGTTGCCGGTAGCGCTGTTGACGCCGAAGCCGGCGACGTAGAGCGTGGTCGCGTCGCTCCAGATGCTGCTGGCGATCGTGGAACTCCAAGACCCAGCGAGGGGCAAAGGCAAAGCCTCCCACGTGCCGGCCGTGCCGCTCCAGATGCCTGCACGATCCACACCCCCAATTGTGGCCGACCCGGCTTGCAGCGCACCCGTCGTGGCGTAGGCGACTGAGTCCGTCGACCCAAACGGGTTCAAGTTGACCCACGACGCGGCCGAGCCGCTCCAGATTCCCGCCTGCCGCACGCCGCCGATGATGGCGGAGCCTGCCTGCTGCACACCCGTCGTGGCCCGAGCGATTGAATCCGTTGACCCTACAGGGCTCAAACTGATCCATGATGCGGCGCTGCCGCTCCAGATCCCTGCCTCATACATGCCACCGATGAGGGCCTGCCCCGCCTGCTGGGTGCCTGTGGTGGCTTGGGCGCGGGAGTCTGTCGACCCCGCCGGGTTTAGATCGATGTACGACGCAGCTGTGCCGCTCCAGATTGCCGCACCAGTAATACCGCCGGGACCGATCCTGACCCTTCCTGCTTGCTGCATGCCCGTCGTGGCTAAAGCATCGGACACGAATGCCCCCGCCGGATTCAGATTAACGAACGACGCGGGCGTGCCGCTCCAGATCCCTGCCTGCAGCCTGTTGCTGATCACGGCAGTCCCCGCTTGTTGCGTGCCTGAAGTGGCGAAGGCTACAGATAGGTTTGCTCCCGCCGGGTGCAGACTCACCCACGACGTGGGCGTGCCGTTCCAGGAGCCCGCCACCTGAATGCCGCCGATCGTGGCAGTCCCCACCTGCTGCGTACCAGCGGCCGCTGTGATAAAGGAGCTAGTTGCCCCCGCCGGGTTGAGGTTGCTCACGGTCCATTGGGCGTGGGCTCTAGAGGTCAGCGCCATCGCCGCGGCGGCCGCGACGATGATCGCCGGGCGGAGAACAGAAGTGAGAGTTGATGCGGGGGAGGGGAACAAACGCGACATGCGAGCGGAAGAACGAATCATGGGAAAACTCCTTTGAGGGTGGTGGCCAGTGGTGAGCCGATGCATGGAAACGAGCGGTTGTATGAGGAGATCTGGACTACGCCGTGACCTCTCCGCAGCAGAAGGCGACAAAACCCATGGCCACCGGGCAGGTTCGGCAGCAAAAATCGGCAATGCCTGTTAAGTTCTCAGCGACCAAAGCCCGCAGCGATGGCGGCCCGCCCGGTTGCCGGTATTCGTTCGGACACTCAGTGGCATTCTGGGCAATCCGCCGCGACCACGCCCGCCCGAGGAATGAAACATCGCCTCTCTAGAATGAAGGGTCAGAGCGATGCTGCAACTTCCGCCTTCCCGCCTCCTCAGCCCACCCTCCGATGGATCCCCGCAACGCCGAGCAACTCCGGGCAATCTTTGACGAAGCCGCCGAGCGGCCCGAGGGGGAGCGTGCAGAATTTGTTCACTCGGCGAGTGGTGGCGATGTGGAGTTGGAGCGAGAGGTATCCTCGCTTCTCGCCGCGCTTACCACGCAATCGGGCGCGTTAGAGACCGATTCGGGGACTTGGCTTGTCGACGCGGTTGCGGGCGAAGGAGGCCAAACAAGTCAGCTAGGTCAGGAGTCGGACGCCATCCTCCCTACTCAACTCCGCGGCGAGATCGTCGGTGACTTTCGCCTGCTGCGCGAGATCGGAAGAGGGGGGATAGGGTCTGTGTACGAAGCTGAGCAGATCTCCGTAAAGCGGCGCGTTGCGGTGAAGTTGCTGCAATCGTGGACCGCCTCGCGCGAATCGCGCCGGCGCTTCATCGAAGAGTCGGCGACGCTCGCCAAGCTGACCCACCCGGGAATTGCACATGTGATCGCCGCGGGGACGCGCACGCTTGACTTGTCGGGGCCTGACCATGCGCTCGCGGAGGGAATTTTCAGCGATCTGCACTCGGTACCGTGGATCGCGATGGAACTTGTTGAGGGCGCGAGCACCATCCTCGATTGGTCGCGCGGGCAGCCGCCCCAGCAGGTGGTGCGGATATTGGCGAGTGTCTGCGATGCGCTGCACCACGGCCACCAACAGGGCATCATCCACCGCGACATCAAACCGGCCAACATTCTCGTAAACGAGCGCGGCGAACCGAAGATCATCGACTTTGGCATCGCCCGCGCCATTGGCACTAACGCTGCTACGGCGTCGAGCGACACTATGACGGGCACGCTGCTCGGCTCGCCCCGGTACATGAGCCCCGAGCAATGCGAAGGCTGCGGCAATGCCGTTGATACACGATCGGACGTGTACTCGCTGGGGGTTGTGTTGTATGAAGCACTGACGGCGGCGATGCCGTATGCCGTGGATGACACCGCGATCGCGGCGTGCATGCTGGCGATCTGCCAATCGCAAGCAGCCGATCCGCGCGGCGCGATGCCAACATTGAGTAAGGACATCGCCGCGGTGCTGCTCAAAGCGCTGCGCAAATCACCGGCGGAGCGATATCAGTCGGCATCTGACTTCGCGGCGGACCTTCGACGGGTGCTCAATCAAGAGCCCGTGATGGCTCGCGCCACTCCGTGGCCGCACCGCGTAATACTGCTCATTCGCAGGCGTCCGGTTGTGTCGCTGCTGGGGCTGGTGGCGATGCTCGGCGTGATCGCCGGTGTCGTTGGCATCACGATCGGCTTGGCAAATGAGCGCGTGGCTCGCCGCGCGGCGGATCGCGAGGCATGGCTGGCGAACTTGACGGCGGCGGACTCTTACCTGCGCGATGGCAACGGCGGTATGGCCCGGCGCCGACTGGACGCGATCCCCGAATCACGCCGCGGGTGGGAGTGGCATCTGTTGTACGCCAAGTCCGACACCAGCTCTGAAAGTTGGCGGATCACCGATGTGAAGGGTCGCACGTTCATTTCGCCGAGTGGCAAGACAGTGCTCTTTCGCGACCAGGACACGTTGCGAGCCGACGTGTACGATGTCGCGACTCGGACGCGCCTCTGCAGTTTCGAGGGGATTAACTCCGATGGAGCACCCGGTTGGAGCCCGGATGAACGTCGAATCGCCTTTGCGAAGGGCATCGAATTAGTCATTGCAGACACGCAAAGTGGTGAAGTCCTCCGACGCATTCATATGCTCGCTGGATCTGAACACATCGGCGGCTTTGCCATCGCGCCTGGCTGGAGCCCCGACGGCACGCTGATCGCCACCGGCACAACTACGCACTATGGCGTAATGGCCTTCAAGGTGGATACCGGCGAGTGCGTCTTCAAGCGAGAGGGCAACGGGTGGACTTTCAGCGTCGCGTTCAGCCCGAATGGCAGAACACTCGCTTGGTGTGGTGAGCGAGGGGTTGAGATCGTGGACACGAAGTCGTGGACGAACATCCACACCATTCCTGTGCCCCGCGCCGCACAACTGGAGCAAGGTTGGCTTGCCTTTAGCCCTGATGGCCTGACGCTCGCGCTTGGGTATGGGCGCGACGGCTATCTCATCGATCCGATAGCGGGAAGCATCCGCACCGTTCTACGTGGACACGCGCAACGCATCCACTCGGTAACGCTCGATAATGGGGGCGCAAGGCTGTTGACCACATCGATCGATCGCACGGTCCGTACATGGAACGTCGCCGACGGCTCACCCGGTCCGGTGCTGCTCGGACACGAATCGCCGACCTGGGCTGCAAGTTCCATCAAAGGTGCCGACCCGCGCGAGAAGTCTGTTGTCTCTGTGGACGTGGAGAACCGCGTCCGGTGGTGGTTCCCCGATTCGGGCACGCCCGTCTACTCCACAACGATCAACGAGTGTACAAATCACATCACGCAACTTGACTTCACCCCCGGCCAGTCGGTGCTCGCGGTGGTTGGCTTGAATGCTTACGCGGAGATTTCGCTCAAGCCTACCCCCAGACTGTCCCATGAACGAAGCATTGAGATGGGTACGCCTCGGCCCGTACTCGCTTCGCGCATGCTCATCCGGCAAAGCTCGTCGAGTGAGATCATCGCAGAGCGTTTAGAGACGGGCGAGCACATCTGGTCGGCGTCCTGCGAGCCGTTTCGGGGCGAGTTCTTCGTAAGCCCCAACGCTGAGCTCGTCGCGGTAAGTCAAAGGGCCAATATTCTGCTGTTCGACGCACGCAGCGGCCAACAGCGCGGCATCTGCAACACGGGTCACCCCGCCCACGGGGCGGTGTTCACGGATGACGGAACGCTCTTGGTCACAAAGAGTTTCGAGGGCGAGATCAATGTCTGGGACACAAAGTCGGGCACCCTCGTAGAGCAGTTTGCACCCAGTAGCGATCGCGGCTCTGGCCTCGCCTGGAACGCCGATGCGTCCTGGATCGCTTACTGCCACGCCACCGACGGCATCACTATCTGGGACCGAAACGCCCGAAAGGTAATCACACGTATCGACAATGTCGGCGGCTACGTCTGGTCACTGGCCCTCAGCCCCGACGGCAAACGTCTCGCCGTCGGCGCCCAGGACCGCATCTGCCACATCTACGACATCCCCAGCGGCGACGAAGTCCTCCAACTCCGCGACCACGTCGGCACCGTGATGAGCGTCGCCTGGAGCCCCGACGGCCAGAGCTTGGCGACGGGCGGATACGACAGACGCGTCTTCGTTTATCAAGTGTCGTCCGATCTTGGGCAAACGTCGTCGGTAAAAGTAAAATCAAATAATTGAGGAAAGCGAGATCAGAAGCCACATCGACGCTGATCGGCGTGGCCCACCTCTGGCCATCGGCCTGCCTAAGCCCGCGTCGTACTTGCCAGCCAGCAACCGTCAAAATCCGGGCTTCCGTACGCTCTACCGCCCGCCATGACAAACTTTCTTGGTGTTGTGTCATCCTCGCCTCTTCAAGAGATCAACCTCTTCGACGCCCACGTCACTGCCTTTTCTCGCGGTGATTTGACTGGACTTATGCTCTCGTAAACTGGTTCTGGCGACATCGCGGATCACCAATCAAATGTACCGGCCAACCCGCTTCAAGCTTTGACCCTCTGAGGTTTAAGTGTTATGAAAAAGATGTCGTCTTGCTTTCCAGTAGCGCGCGGTTTTGAACATCTGCCAGGATGGGAGGTCGTCGCATCACCATCGCGCCCCCACTGCTTCCAATGAAAGTTCTATCGGTGTTCTGCCATCCCCGACTCTGAATAATTGACATCCTCGGCCGGTGCCGCGGACATAAAAATTTAAACTTTATCCCGTCCCTCATGCCGCCATTCCCCCTCTATCTTTGCAACGTGGAGCTTGCGCATCGTCACCATCGCTCAAACGCTCGCGCTAGCTGTGGCGCGGCCCCATGTCGCTTAGCCCAAAAACGCCGTCGCCCGCGCGATCCGTAGCCACGAACGAAATGACGAAGGTGCTGGCCATCTCTCTTCACCTTGCACTTTTTTTCTGAGCTTTCACTCTGTACGCCATTTCCTCCTGCAAGAGGTGGGTATCAGTTATTTTCACTATTGATCCGCAATCATCAAAGCGCTTGTGCTAGCAAAAGTTATCGCGAGGCTTGAAGCATGGCAACCGCGGTCTTTGTGACTCGCTTTTGGCAGATTTTGAGCTTGGGGAGCCCGGTTTGGTTGAGGGTGAACGCTCCTGGCCTCGCTTTACTTGCAATTTGCAAGTTAATCGGTATACCCTTCCGCATGCCCACTCTAACGCCTCACTCTTTACCGCAACTCGCGCCCCCGGGCGCTGGCATCCCCGCCATCGAACGCATCATCGCCGGGCTTCTCCTCTCCCTGCGCCGGCGCTTCGCAACCCCGGCCAGCATCAACCCCCAGTTTGAGCGCGAGCAACGGGCCATCGCGGCACTGTGCGCAGGGCGCGATGAACACGCTCTCAGCACCCGCGTGCTCATTCCTCGCCTTCTCGGCCTCGAAGATAGCAGCCGCTTCTGGTCGGTTTGGATGACGCTCGACCATCTTCGCATCGTCAACGAGGCCATCGCGAACGCCGTCAGTGAACTTACACTTAACCGCGCGCCAGAAAATGCTGCGAGTACCGCCGCGGTGAAGCCAACCGAAAACGTGGGGAGCGAAGTCGTCGCGGCCTACCAATCGTCGTGCGCCAAGCTGGCCACGATCTTTCTGTCGGGCGTTGACCTTCGTACCAAACTCCGCTACCCCCACCCGTGGTTCGGTCCGCTTGATGCTTTGGGATGGTGCGTTATGTCGGCGATGCACATGAGGATTCACCGCGCACAAATCGGCCGCATACTCCGCGATGTACCCAAAGGTTCCACGTGAGCGCCCGCGCCCCACGGACCACTCACCGATCTCCCTGTCCGGTCTCTTGCACCTTGGATCTGCTCGGCGACCGCTGGACCCTACTCATCGTGCGCGACCTCTTCGCCGGCAAAGTCCGATTTCGTGATCTCGCCGCCTCGCCAGAGCGGATCGCGAGTAACGTCTTGGCGGAGCGGCTGGACCGG
>Ga0209181_10013021_pt1 | contig 10449 bp, 9 predicted proteins | sample MAT05_FD_187208 | JGI IMG/M metagenome (GOLD analysis project Ga0209181, IMG submission 187208) | Freshwater microbial communities from Lake Fryxell liftoff mats and glacier meltwater in Antarctica - MAT-05 (SPAdes) (version 2) | ecosystem: Environmental > Aquatic > Freshwater > Ice > Liftoff...
CGAAAGGGACTACTTGAACAAATTGGAAGAACGCACAAATCTGTCGCACTGTTTACCCTCCATAGAGGCTTCCGATAGCGGCTATATTCTTCTCTATCGGTTTAGAAAGGAGTTTATCTGAGCTTTCGGTAAGCTCTAACCTAGAAAAAATCCCTTACTTTTGGTTTGCAACTATAACACACCATGACCCCCGACTTCAAAACCATTTGCGCACACGCTGGCGCCACGCCTGATCCACAAACCGGTGCGGTTACTTTGCCTTTGCATTTTTCATCGACATTTCATTACCACCCTACGGGCGAATACCCTACCGGGAATTTGTATAGCCGGGAGTCAAACCCGACACGTACAACATTAGAAAATGTGTTGGCGCAACTCGAGCAAGGTGAAGATGCGGCAGCGTTTAGCAGCGGAAGTGCTGCGGCCAATGCGGTTTTCCTTAGCCTTCGCCCGGGTGATCATCTTATCATCAACTTTGATGCGTACGCAGGCATCCGCACCATGTTGCGCGATATTTTTATGCCGTGGGGATTAGAAGTTACCTTCACCGATTTGAGCAACATTGAAAATCTTTCAAAGTCGATCAAACCGAATACAAAATTAGTATGGACGGAATCGCCCACGAACCCACAATTGAAAATTGTTGATTTGATCTCGTTGATTAAAATAGGCAAGGAACACAAGATCAAAGTCGCTGCAGATAATACGTTTGCGACACCAGGGTTGCAAAATCCTATCAAGTTGGGTGCAGACATTGTGATGCATAGTACTACCAAATATTTAGGCGGTCACAGCGATTTGACAGGGGGTGCACTGATCACCGCAAAAAAAGATGAGCAGTGGGAGCGTATCCGCCACATTCAACATATACAAGGTGCCGTGCCGAGTCCGTTTGATTGTTGGCTGTTGATGCGTGGCATTAGAAGCTTTGTCCCGCGCATGGCGCACCACCTGAGTAATGCAAAAACTATTGCAGCATTTTTGTCAACCCATCCAAACGTAGAACGCGTATTGTATCCAGGGCTTGCTACCCATCCCGGTCATGAGATAGCTAAAAAGCAGATGAGTGATTTTGGTGCAATTGTTTCCTTTTTGGTGAAAGGAAATAGAGAAGATGCGATTCAAATTGCGCAGCGGGTAAAAGTGTTCACCAACGCAACTAGCTTGGGTGGTACAGAGAGTTTGTTGGAACATCGCAAAAGTGTGGAAGGCCCAGATTCTCCCACACCTGATAATTTAATTCGGTTAAGTGTTGGGTTGGAAGATGCAACGAGTCTGATTGAAGATTTAAAGCAGGCGTTGGGTTAGACTGTCTCAATTTCTCTTGCCACAAACCTCCCTGTTGCAGGCGGGTGCACGAAAGGATTTATTTGTGGCAGACCTAGCTACTTGCCAATACCTTCTTTTTCCACGCTCCTGATCGCAAATAGAAAAACGACATTGAAAACATGCTTACCCAATACACCCACTCGCTTACCCATGCCCATACAAGAGACAAGTTCCAAACTTCTAGTACAAAATAAACATAAGCGGTGTACAGCACTAGCGTAACAAACTCAATCAGCAGGTTCACTATCGTGTTTCCAGTGCCTGTTACTGCATTCAACCAGACCACCGAAAAAGATTGCATCAACAAAGCGGTGGACACTACTCGAAGTACGGGTGTAGCATAGGTAATAAAATCTTCGCCCTGCCCAAACAGAGAAAGAAGCAGCTCTGGAAACAAGTTGAAAAGAACTGTCATCAAAAACGAAAAACCAAAACTTACTTTGGAGATTCGCACGACCAACGGCATTACGTCATCCAATTTTTTTTGACCAATCATATTGCTCACCATTGTGTTAGTGGTGGCGGCAAATGCCCACGAGAAAATTCCTGCAATGCCAAATGCGTTGCGCATGGTGTTTGATACCGCTAAGTCGCGGGCACCATGGTGCTCAATTAAAATATAAAAATATTCCCAGGTAATAATGCTGAGTGCAAATTGTAAAATGAGAGGCGAAGATCTCACCAATACCAATTGAATGGTTTGCCACTCTAACTTCCAACTTTCAAAAAATGCAAACTTTTTGTGGATGCCTTTGGCATGGATTACGGCATAGATCACCAGCAGACCCATACCTTCAGCGATGATGGAGGCATAGGCAGCTCCATTGAAACCTATTTCGGGGAAGCCCAGTTTTCCATAAATAAAGACATAGTCGAAAAAGATATTCGCGATCGCCTCACTAAGGGTGCCCCACACTAAAAATTTAGTTTGGTTCGTGCCGACCAACAACGCATTGCGCATTACAAACAAATACAACAACGGCAAGCCCCAGATGCGGATGCGGATAAAGCTTATTACCTGTTCTGCAATAAGTGTGTTGTGGATAGCACTGCGCATGATCCATGGTGCGAGAATGTAGGAAGTTAAAATCCCAAGTATTGAAATTCCTAACGCCAACCACACTCCATGATAAAACAGCTTGCCGATTTCTTTGGGTTGATTTTCTCCCGCCTTGCGCGCAATCATTGATTGTAGCCCATTGTTGAGTCCACTGCCGATGACTGCGAAGATCAAATAGTAAACTCCGGTAATAGCAGCGCTCGCCAACGCTTGCTCGCCTAATCCACCTAAGAAAATATTATTAGTAATAAAGTTGATTTGCGGAACGATCAATGCCAATGAAATGGGCATGGCCAAGCCGAGAATTTGCTTGTAGCCGGTTTGGAGGCGGAGATCAGGGGTGTTCATTAAACCTCAAAGTAAAATAAAAATTAACCGTCAATAGTCTAACTTTGAAAATCAAGCGTCTATTTTTCAAAACCCACTATCATGCAAACCATCCTTGGAGCTAACGGGACTATCGCACAAGAATTATCAAAGCTCCTTCCCCAGTACACGGATAAAATCAGACAAGTAAGTCGCCATCCCAAAAGAGTTAATGCTTCAGATGAATTGGTTACTGCCGATCTGCTGAACTACGAACAAACAGAAAAGGCAGTAGCGGGTAGTGAAGTAACCTATCTATTGGCAGGGCTTACTTATAAAACGTCAACCTGGCAAGAGCAATGGCCAAAGGTGATGAAGAACACAATTGATGCGTGCAAAAAACACAACAGCAAATTGGTGTTTTTTGATAACGTGTATTCCTATGGATTGGTAAATGGGCTGATGACGGAATCAACACCTTTTAATCCTACCAGCAAAAAAGGAGAAGTGCGCGCGAAGATTGCTACTATGTTGTTAGATGAAATTAAGGCTAAGAATTTGGAGAGCCTGATTGTGCGGGCTGCCGATTTTTATGGTCCCAATGTTCCGTTGAGTCTCACGCATTCGATGGTAACAGAAAAATTGAAAGCGGGTAAGGCAGCGCAATGGATGGGAGATATTAGAAAAATACATTCGTTTACCTACACCCCCGATGCGGGGAAGAGTGTAGCGATCTTAGGCAATACTCCTAGTGCGTATAATCAAACCTGGCATGCCCTTAACAGCAGCGAAAAGATTACGGGAGAACAGTACATCAAAATCGCGTGCGAAATCATGAATCGCCCTTACAAAGTACAGGCATTGCCTAAATTTGGAGTGCGTGTATTGGGTTTGTTTGTACCGGTTCTTCGCGAGTTTGTAGAGATGATGTATCAATATGAGAACGACTACATTTTTGATAGCAGCAAATTTGAAAAGACATTTACCATTAAGGCAACTGATTATAAAACTGGTATTGCCTCGACTTTAAAAGACTAATCCATCAATGCTCAAATCACTCCTTGTGCCTGCATGGCTTTCGCCACTTTTATAAATCCGGCAATGTTGGCGCCAACCATGTAGTTGCCGGGCTTACCATATTCTTTTGCAGCGGCCAATGCAGTATCATGGATATTTTTCATAATGCTTACCAGTTTGGCATCCACTTCTTCGCGCGTCCAATTGGATCCCATAAAGTTTTGAGTCATCTCTAAACCGGAAGTGGCAACACCACCGGCATTAGAAGCTTTGCCGGGTGCATACATCACATCATTGGCTAATAAAATATTTATTCCATCAATAGTAGTAGGCATGTTCGCTCCTTCGACCAAAAGCTTCACTCCATTTTTTACCAAGTTGTTAGCATCCGTAGCATTTACCTCATTTTGGGTGGCACACGGAAATGCGCAATCAGCTTTTATATTCCAGAGTGGATTGTGATCTGCTTTCTGATCTATGACCAAGTACGTGCATTTGTATTTATCCGCATACTCTTTAATCCGACCTCTGCGATTGTTTTTCAACTCTTTCAGGAACTCTAATTTCTCTTGCGTAAATCCTACTTCGTCAATAATGATTCCATTAGAGTCGGAAGCAGAAATTACTTTACCGCCCAAGTGAAGGATTTTTTCGATGGCGTATTGAGAAACATTGCCCGAGCCCGAAACCAAACACGTTTTACCTTTAATAGAACTACCAATGTTTTGGAGCATGTTCTCTGCAAAATAAATCAGGCCATAGCCGGTTGCTTCGGTGCGGATTAAACTTCCGCCCCAACCAATGCCTTTGCCTGTAAGCACACCGGTAAATTCGTTTTTTATTTTTTTATACGCACCAAACAAATAGCCAATTTCACGACCGCCCACACCAATGTCGCCCGCGGGGACATCTAATCTATGACTGATATGCCTCGCTAACTCACCCATAAACGCCTGGCAGAATTTCATTACTTCGTTATCTGATTTTCCCTTTGGGTCAAAATCGCTTCCACCTTTTCCTCCGCCCATCGGTATCCCCGTCAGCGCATTTTTAAAAACTTGCTCAAAAGCCAAAAATTTCAAAACGCTTGGCGTAACCGAAGGATGAAAACGCAGTCCACCCTTGTATGGACCGATGGCGCTGTTCATCTGTACACGATAGCCCCGATTCACTTGCACTTCGCCTTTGTCATCTAACCACGTTACCCGAAAGGAAATCAAACGCTCGGGTTCCAGCATACGCTCCAATAATTTTAAGCGCGCGAACTCTGGATTTTTTTCAAGTACAGGTAAGACAGAAGCAATTACTTCTTCGGCTGCTTGCAAAAACTCAGGTTCATTGGGGTTGCGCTTTTTTACATTTTCAAGGATGGAGGTGTAGCTCATAACGTAGCGGTTAGTTGATCAAAAGTAAGCAACAGTTTCAAATTGCAAACGATTGGATTATTGCAATCTTAAGGCTTTTGTAAATCAGGAGAGATGAGCGGATAAATAGTGTGGAGCTAACAAAACCGCCAAAGAACTAATCTGGTAAGTATTTTTGAAAATAGGCGTAACACCACGTTCCGAATAAAGCTGCCAGTAATGTGAAGACGGTAACCAAAAAGCCAGTTCCTATCTGCGCATAGATGGGTCCTGGACAAGCACCAGTAAGCGCCCAACCAAATCCGAATAATAAACTGCCGATAATTATACCATGATGATATTCCTTTTTTGGCATCTCAATCTCTTCCCCTTCTACAGTTTTCAATTTTAGTTTTTTGATAATGAATAACAAGAGTGCACCCGTGGGTATAGCCGTCATAAAAATGCCGAACATGTGAAAACTCTCGAAGCGGAACATTTCTTGTATGCGATACCACGAAATGGCTTCTCCTTTTGTTAGCACAAGGCCAAAGAACATTCCAACAATTAAATATTTCAAATTCTTCATAAGGCTAAAATGTAAGGGAGAACAAACCGACTAAATAATATTCCACCAGCGAAAAACGAAGCGGTAGCAACAAGTGACGGCCACTGTAATGCGGACAAGCCCAAGATGCCATGGCCGGAAGTACAACCCCGTGCATAACGAGTGCCGAAGCCAACCAGAAAACCACCAAGCCCCATCAATAAAAAGCCTTTCAAGGTAAATAGCGTTGTCCAGTTAAATAATTCAGCGGGCATTAATCCAGTAGATGAAGCAATTCCAAAAGTGGTTAAGTAAGCCTGCGTATTTGCGGAAATGGCGACCGGGTTTGGATTCGCCAATAATGATCCTCCAATGAATCCACCAATGAGGACACCCACCACAAAGAACAAACTCCACGCCTCTTTTCTCCAATCGTACTTTAGTAGATTAAGATTGGCAGGAACAACGGCTGCGCAGATGTGTCTTAAAGAGGAGGAAATGCCAAGTCTTTTATTTCCAATTAGAAGAAGTAATGGAACGGCTAGGCCGATCATTGGGCCGGCTACATACCACGGCCAGGGTTCATATATCCAATTCATAGAAAAAGAATTAAATGCGCAAAGATATATTAATCTACCAATTACATAGACTATATTTAATTTACCGGTTAGTGAATTTTCAACTGATATAGTTAGCCCAACTACGTGTCTTACAATTTTCTGCCACTAGTCTCAAAAAAGCTCGTTAACTTGATGTTTTATTGTAGACTATGAATACGAAAAGGATTGCTATTATTGGCGGTGGAAATTTAGGAATGGCCATAACCGAAGGGCTTTTAAAAAGTGGCTTTGCAAGCCCTGATCAGATAACCATCACGCGCAGAACGCTCTCGCGGCTGGAAGACTTAAAACAAAAAGGGGTGACCGTTACAGACAATAATGCGGAAGCCATCCGCACCAGCGAGGTGATTATTGTGGCGTTGAAACCGTTCAATGTAAAAGAGATACTGGCTGGTTTGAAAGATTCTTTCGATCCGAACAAGCATATAATTATAAGTGTAGTCACCGGAATTTTTCTAAAAGATCTCGCAGAAATCTTTGATTCGTCCATTCCGATTTTTCGTGCAATGCCCAACACCGCTATTGCCATACAAGAATCTGTAACGTGCCTTTGCCAGCAAGGTGCCACGGACAACCAAATTAACTACGTAAAAGAATTATTTGATCAGCTCGGTATTACCATTCCTATTGAAGAAAAGCTGATGGATGCTGCTACTGTGCTAGGTGCCTGCGGCATTGCGTTTGCGCTGCGGTTTATTCGCGCTGCCACTCAAGGAGGAATTGAAATTGGTTTTGACGCCAAAACAGCGAGCTTGATTGCCGCTCAAACCGTGAAAGGCTCAGCTGAATTGTTGTTAAAACTCAATCGTCATCCCGAAGAAGAAATTGACAAAGTAACTACGCCAAAAGGATGTACTATTGTAGGCCTGAATGAAATGGAACATCAGGGTTTTAGCTCTTCGTTGATCAGGGGGATCGGGGCTTCGTATAAGAAGATTAATTCGTAAGGACAGGATTTTAATCTTCAACTAAATATTTCAAACTGAACCTTACTGGATGTTAATTTAGTCCAAGTATGATGCTTTGAATCATAGAGGAAGCCTAGCTCTTGCAGTTTTTTAGGGATATCCAGCGAAGAATAATTCAACTCATTCAATAGGTTTTCAGGCCAGCATAAAACAATCAAATCATTGAATACTTCTTCTTCTGACAATTCGTCCAAGTTTTTCTTTTCGTAGAAATAATCACTCACCACTTCTTCAAAACTTTTGCCTTTTGGGCTTTTTTTCATGATTTGAGATTTTTGCTTTTGAAATGTGAGGATAAATTCACCAGAGATAACCGTGTGCAGTCCTTTTTTCTTATGCATTGACCAAACCGTTCCTGAGCTTTGCGGTACGGAGGCAACTAATTTGCAATTTGATTGAAAGGCTGCTTCTAAAATGGCCTCAAAGTATTTTGTGTTCTTGTGTTGAAAGACTACAGATAGAAATTTTTTGTCCTTCAATGTAGCCGACATAGTTTGAATCGACTTATCAAGATTTTGAATATAACTTTCTTCTGTATGCTTACTTTCACCACCCACTATCAATTCATTTTTAAAATCTACTTCGCTAGGATTCTTCCCTAGCCAAAGATTCCACAATGTAGATAGATCAAGATAAGAAATATGCCCACCATAGGGAGGGTCTGTAAAAATATAATCTAACTCTTGATCGTAGCGCAAATTAAGATCAATAGCATTGATACTATGAGAAAAATACTTTCCAATTGATCCGTATTTCCTAATGCTTGTCTCCAACTCAGCCTGAATTTCTTGGTGCGCCTTTAATATATTCTTTATCCGCTGAGTGAAGACCTCCAAGGGATTGAGTTCTATAACCTGAGAAGCTATTTTATATCGGTAAATACTAAAGATACTTGATCCTCCACGCGATTCCTTTCTGCCTTCTGCCGACAAAAATGTTTTGTTAATTTTGCTAAGTGTTGCGGACCACGCTAGCAAGGCAATATGTTTTAGTTCTGCGTTTGAGATTTCTTCAATTTTGGATTTTATTATTGCTAAACAAATCAACTGCTTTGGTGTAAATAAATCATAATAGTACTTTACATCGGAATTTTTTGGAAGTTCGATATTTTTTGGAAGCGGGTATTGTTTTTCATAGTTACACCAATCCGATTCTATTTCAAGGTTAGTTCTATTTAGTAGATCATTTACTGGGGATACAACTTTATCAAGGGCGCCCGTGAGAATAGATTGAACTTCTTTCTCTTTATTTTTAGAAAGAAAATAAAGTCCGTCAGCTATAAAATTAGCCATCGGATTCAAATCATTTTGAATCCCAATTCGACCTGCCAAAAAAGCCTCAATTGCCGTCACGCCAGAACCACCGAAAGGGTCTAATACTTTTTCACCAGGGGAAGAATAGTGAATGATATAATCCCTAACAATATTATAAGGCCTTCTTGTGAAATATGGATGGACACCATAATGTCTCCGAGCACCCTGCCTATCAGGTTCAATTTTATTTTTTATAGGAATTATTTCGTGGAGACTTCTCATACATTGCCGATATAACTGCACATGGCATCAAGCTCGATAATATCAATATTAGGCTGAACGTACTTAATGTCGTTTACTGCGCACAAGATTACCGCTCTGCTCAACTCTTCTTTTCCGTACTTATTTTGCTGATAAGAAAACCCCTTACTGCACTTTTTGATTTCAATAGGCACAGTGTACTCTGGGTAATCATGGAAGGAAAATTGGCTTAGGCAATCATAACCTTTACCAACATACGGCCCCAAAGCCACGCCTAATAATTTTAAAGAGCCAGAGGTTCTCAATAAATCTGGCTCTTGAAGATGCGGAACTTTTTCTTTAGAAGCTGAAACAACTCGACATATTTCCTTCATTGCCCAAAGTAAATCAACTTGCTTATGATACTTTTTCAAATAGCTAAGCTGGCTTTTCCAAAACGGACTTACATATTGATGGGAAAAAGTAAGCGGTCTGTCAACCCTTGTAAGGCTTACCTCTTTTTCTTTGGAAACATATTTTGTTTTCAGAGGGGTTAGGTAAAAGCAGTCATCGAAGAATTCAATGTCGACTTCAATTTTCTCAAAATCGCCTTTCCCTAAGTTATACCATTTTCTAATAGCCTCTCCAATACTAGAATTTGCTTTACCTTGTTGTATTCTGTCGTGCCCAACACTGCCAGCAACAACTTGTCCTTTTGGACTCAACTTATGGTCTTTACTTATGGCAAAAAAGTCCGTCTTTGTTGCTCCGTACGGAGTGACTAGTGCAACTTTAACCGCACCTTTTTTTCTAAGAAAAGTCTTTACAGCATCTGACAGTTTATGAAAATAATATTGCGGCCCACCTGATTCCCTACTATCTCTTTTTGTTTGCTGTAAATGCATAATTAAAAATTTGATCTATATAAACAATTATTGAAGCTAATATTAAGCTCAAAAATACAAAAAAGAAGGATTACTCAGACAGCCCATTCCAACTTAAAAAGGTACACGGTTTAGATCAATTGACTTTGTGACTGATCATCAATAAAGCTGATATTATTTATCTTGCAATAGATTTGACTTATGAACCTCCAACAACTCGAATACATCCTTGCCGTAGATACGTGGATACATTTGTCCACTGCAGCATCCAAATGGCCCGGCACATAGCCTACGTAAAGCATGATGATTCGCAAACTGGAAGACGAATTGGAAGTGAAAATCTTCCACCGCAGCAAGCAACCTGGCGCTGTCTCCGCTCGCGAGTAGTGAATCTGTGTGGATTGAGCCGCAAGGAAGCGCTGTCGCAAAATTTAGGCTATGGAACGGATAGCATCGAAACGTTACACGAAAGTAGACGAATTGAACAATGGCATAACTATTTTACCTGAGTTGGTACTTAGCGATCTTTCTAAAGCTTAACTGAAAAATATTCGCTTTCTAATTCGCTCGTGCGCGAGGTGGGCTTTTTTACCTACCGTTATTCTGTAAGGGCAATTTAATTGAGGCACTGCAAAAAGAAATTCTTTCTAGCATACCAAAAGAGATGCTATTTGAAGAGAAAAAAGAGGTATCGCCAATAGAAATGTAAATACTCTGGAATATCCGCGAATAACCTATACCTTTCAGTTTTAACGAATGAGTATTTTCACCACCGCTAGTCGTATCATCATCACTTGCAAGAAGCGCATCACACCTTACCTAGAGCAAGAGGTAAGAGATCTTGGCTTTGAAATTGAACGAAAGTTTGTAACCGGCATAGAA
>Ga0209181_10013023_pt1 | contig 10448 bp, 7 predicted proteins | sample MAT05_FD_187208 | JGI IMG/M metagenome (GOLD analysis project Ga0209181, IMG submission 187208) | Freshwater microbial communities from Lake Fryxell liftoff mats and glacier meltwater in Antarctica - MAT-05 (SPAdes) (version 2) | ecosystem: Environmental > Aquatic > Freshwater > Ice > Liftoff...
CGCGACGATGCGCAGCGACGAGGAGAGCGCGAGATGCGCGAGTAACTCCGTTGAACCCTTCCGTGCGACGGTGGTCTTTGTCACGAACACGCTGCTGCTCCTTCCTCTCGGGTGATCAGCCGTCGCCTCGCTTGAACGGGTTCAGCGCGAGTGTACGCGACGGAGTGCGACCTACGCATCGTAAAGTCATGCGTCGTTTCGACGAGCTGTTCTTACCTTCGCACCTCATGTGCGACTAGCGCCGACATCATATCAACTATTGACCTCTCTCGAACTCGCACTCTCACGGTAGAATCTCGTAGGTGTCACTCGGCTCGACTCGTGCGAGTGTGACGGTCGCCGCCCGCCGAACCCCTCACTTCGAAAGAGAACCATGACGCCAACCAATACGCCTCCCGAGCGCTCGAGTCGCATCTCGGCCACGACGCGGCGCGCGGCAACCTCGCCGCGGGCGGTAGACGACCGCAGCGCGTTCGCGAGCGCACGTCGCCTCACGCTGCGCTTGGTCACCCTCGCTGGTGTGCTGTGTATTGGCGCATGTACGAGCGAGCCGCCGGCTCCTCCCGTGACACCTCCTGCCGGTGTGGGCTCGACGATTGTCCACAACGCTGAGCCGACGCTCACCGCCGAAGGGCTCTTCGTCGAACAACATCCGGGATATCGGTCTGAGACCGTCGTGGAAGCGGGCGAAGACACGGCGCGCCTCGCGTTCCGCTTCGAGGGCGAGAGTCCGCTCAGGGTTGGCAGCGTGATCGCCGGTGAGGCCGGGGGAGGCTACATCGCGCGCGTTACCGCCCTCGAGCCCGGCGCGGATGGAACGGTCGTGGCGAGCCTCGTGCCGGCGGCACTCGACGAGTTGTTCGCGGAGCTCGATTTCGACTTCAACTACGATCCAGTCGAGACGTCGGACACGATGGAGGCCGTTCCGGTAGACGAAGAGGTCGGCGGCAGTCGCGCAGCGCTCGGGGGCAGCTGCAACGACGTCAGCCCTTGCAAGATCAGCGGTGGTGCCTCGTTCGGTGGCGAGATCGCGAACTGTATGCTCCAAGGCGGAGCGGAAGTCCGAATCGAGCCGTACGTCACGACGAAGTTCAAGGCGGTAGGCCAGTTCAAGTTGCGGGGCCCGACGCTGCTCATCTCGCCGCGCGGCGAGGTCAAAGCGGGTATCCGTCTGTTCGGCGAGGCCAGCGGCAGCATGAGCTGCGAGGCAAATTTCGCAGAGCTCCTCGGCCGAAACTGTCCCCCCGGCTCGCCCGCCAGCTGTGTACGGGAGGTCCCGAAGATCGTCCTCGCAAAGGTGTTCATTGGCCCAGTGCCCGTCACGCTGACGGCGACGCCGATCCTCGAAGGCAGCTTCAACGCCGCGTTCGACGTCGGCGCCTACTCCGCGGAGGCCGGCGTCGTCGCGACTGCGGAGATGGACTTCGGCGTGCGCAATGGGCGCTTTGCCGACCCAACTCCGCGCACCTCGTTCGCCGCGGTGCGCAGTTTCACCACGGAGCGCCCCGGCAGCGCGAGCGCCTCCGCGGAAATTCGCGCGGGCGTTCGTCTGACCCTGACGGTCGGATACCAACTGCGCGTCGGACTCTTCCGACTCAATCTGTCGGCGAGCGGCTATGCCGAGCTGACTGGCTCGCTCGGCGCGGAGCTCGAGGCGAGTGCGGAGACGTGTGAGTGGTCGCTCGACATCCCGTGGAGCGTCGACCTGAAGTTCGGCGCAAAAATCGACCTGATCGTGTGGAGGGACTCGAAAGAGTGGCCCGCCGTGAACCTGTTCAGTGGGAGTCTCGGCTCCGCCGGCGGAACGCTCCCGCTCTGCACTCCAGCCGCTCCGGGCTGCCTCAGCGCGGCAGACTGCACCGGTGGACAGACCTGCTGTGCTGGCGCCTGCGTGGCACCGGGCTGCAATGACGGAAATGCGTGCACGGACGACGCATGTGGCGCGACCGGCTGCGCCAATACTCCGAACGCACTGCCGTGCTCCGATGGGACTTTCTGCAATGGAGTGGACCAGTGTGCGGCAGGTTCCTGCTCGTCGCATTCGGGCTCGCCTTGTAGCGGCGCGGCCACGTGCAACGAGACGCTGGGTGCGTGCGAGGGCTGCGCGGCGGACGCGGACTGCGGTGGTCCCTCGTATGGCGGCTGGGGGCCGTGCGGAGGAGGTGCCGTCTGCGGGACTGCCGGAACGTACGACCGGGACGTGACGCAGTTCACCTGCGACGCCGGCGCCTGTCGTGGGACCACCACGCCCGAGACCGCCGCGTGCGTGCGTCCGCCCGACGCTCCCGGAACTGCGTGTCCGGCCGGCGTGTGCGACGGCAGCAGCAGTTGCGTCGCCTGCGCGAGCGGCTCAGCGTGTGCGCCAGTCGCTGAGTGCCGCACTGGGACCATCGCCTGCGGTACCGGCGCGGCCGTTTGCACGGCCGCAGGGAACCTGCCGGCGGGCACCACCTGCGGCAGCGGCAGCTGCGACGGAAGCGGCAACTGCGTCGCGCCGTGCGCCGAGGGCCTTCGATGTTCGACTGGAGTGGAATGCGAGCGGGGCGCGACCAGCTGCGCGACGGGCACGGCGATCTGTGTTCGCTCCGGCGACGCCCCCAACGGGACGTCTTGCGGGGCGGGCGGCATGTGCGCGGCGGGCGCGTGTGTCGCCGCGCCGGCCTGCTGTGACCCTGGTTTGGAGTGCTGCCGGCCTGCGGGCGGATCGCCGTGCGGGGGCTGCACTTACTGCCCGTCGTCGGACTTCTGCGTCTGAGCGGATTTACCGTGCGTCGTCGGGCACCTGTGTCTGTGCGGACTCCCGACGGCCCTCGCGGGTCATCAAGGCGGCCGAAGCCGCGATGAACATGTCCGCCTGCGTGACCGGGCGGCCGCTCCGGTGTCGCGCCGCCCGAAACTCGGCGGCGCGCTCCGCGATGGATCCGTTTCACGCCTGAGCGGTGACCCCGCTCTGACCGCGCTTCAGGGCCCGCCGAAGATCGTCGACAGCAGGCCGAAGATGCCGAGCGCGAGCGCGGCGAGCGAGTCACCGGCGAGCAGGCCACCACCGACGAGCGAGGTGGTGCTCATGTCCTCCGGCAGGTCTTCGCCGTGCTCCGCCGGCGCTTCCTTCTTCACTGCGGTGCCGGCGGGCGCGGGCTTCTTCTTCGTCAGCGTGTTGAGGATGCTCGACAGGATGCCGCCACCGCCGAACCACAGCGAGGTCGGCAGCTCGACGAAGCCGCCGAACGACGACGCGTACGGGCTCGGCAAGATCACGGTATCGACGGCGAAGTCCGTCACGAAGCCGGCGCGGCCGCTGTCGACGAAGCGTTTGTACGCGGGGTTCGACTTCACGATCTTGCGCAGCAGCTCGGTGACGAAGCCGATCGCCACGCCGATCCAGATCGCGGTCTTCACGTGTCCGCCAGCCTCGGTCAGGCTGCGCAGCGCGCCGACGAACTTGTAGGTCATCGCCGCGCTCCACTGCTTGGACTGCTCGTCCTTTGGCAGCACGGTCTGATCGAGCGTGAGCTCGGGATAGGCCTGCATGAATATCTTGGCGAAGCCGACAGCGAGGATCGCGCCAACCACGATGCCGGCCACCTGATAGCGGAACTGCAGCGTGCGGTCCGTGCCGAGGCGCCAGCCCGTCGAGCGGTCTTGCTGCATGTCGCAGGCGACGCTGGTCGATACCAGCAAGATCGCGCCGGCCATCAGGCCGACGCCCGCGTCACGCAGCCCGAGCGCGCCCATCAGCACGACGGTGACGACGAACGCGGAAGAGATCGGGTTCGAGTCCGAGATGCCGAGCGAGATTCCGTTGACCATCGCGAACACGAAGCAGAGCGCGACGGCGAACAACAAGAAGCCGATCGGCACATGCAAGATCGACGAGCCGACGATCGCGATCCCGGCGCCCCAGAACACGACCCAGGCGATCAGCCGGCCGGTGCTGGTGCGCTTCCACTCTTCGCCGGGTACGACCGCTGCAGGCTTGGTCGCGCCGCTCTTCTCGCGGATCCGCTGCGCGGCTTTGTAGAAGATGATCGCGAGGTCGATGATCGCCGCGCCCATGATCATGCCGAGCGCGAAGAGGAACGTGATCTTGCGGAACGGCGCCTCCGCGTCGAGCCAGCCGATGGACACGAAATACGGGCGCAGCGCCGTCGAGACGAGCCCACCGACGATCGCGGGGATGCCGATGCGCGCACCGACGATCATCCCGGCGCCGAGGGTCGAGGTGCTCAGCTGGATGGTGCCGAGGAACGGCACGAAGTTCGCCGCCAGCCCGCCGCCGACGCCGAGCAACGTACCGCCGCCGAGCTTGGCGATCGACTGCCGCAGCAGGCGCTTGTCGGTGAGCGCGCGCAAAATGTTGGCGACCGCGAGACCCGACGGGAACGTGAGCTGCAGGCGATCGACGAGGATCGGCGTGTAGAGCATGCCGACGCCGACACCGAACATGCCAATGCACATCAAATAGATCACGAGCTGCCAAGCGGGCGGCTGCGGCAAGCCTAGCCAGACCATCGCTTGGACGAGCACGGCCATTCCGCTCATGCCGGCGACCGACGCCGCGGCCGTCTGCATGTAGTTCGCGCCGTGTTTGCCGTCGGCGCCGTAGCCGTAGGTGACGCTCGAGCCGAGGATGCCGGCGAGCACTTGTCCGCCGACGAAGAAGCCGAGCGAGAAGTTCATGTACGACGCGGTCACACCGCCGAGCGGACCGAGGATCAAGATGCCGATGCTCCCGAGCAGCAGGTGGTATTTCCACGTGCCGATGGTGGGCAGCCAGGTCTTCTTGGTCGTTGCGTACGAATCGGGAACGGCAGGCGTCGTCACGGGGGCGAACGGTACACGACGCGCGCCGCGTACGTCACGTCTCCGACACGCGCCGCATGCGTCACGCGCCGTCAGCGCCCAGCGCGCGCCTCGGCGACGGCGGCGAGCAGCGCGTCGTGGAGTGCGCCGTTCGACGCGACCGCGCGCCCAGCGTGCAGGTCGAGCGCGGCGCCGTCGTAGCCAGTCACGCGTCCGCCGGCTGCGCGCACGATCGCGGAGCCGCCCGCGAGATCCCACGGCGCGAGCTTCTGTTCCCAGTAGCCGTCGTAGGTGCCATCGGCGACGAGGCACAGATCGAGCGACGCCGCGCCGCAGCGACGCACGCCTTGCGAGCGCAGCTTGATCGCGGCGAACTCGCGCAGGTTGTTCTCTGGGCTCACCCGCCGATCGTACGGAAAGCCGGTCGCGAGCAGCGCATCGTCGAGCGTCGCCGTGCCGCTCGGCAGGCACACCTCATCGTCGCGCGTCGCCGAGAGTCGCAGTGCGCCGAGGCCAACCGCTCCGACGTACGTCGTCTGCAGCGCGGGCGCGTGTACGACGCCGAGGATCGGCTCGCCGCGCAGCGCGAGGCCGAGCGAGACGGCGAAGAACGCGTGGCCGTGCGCGAAGTTGGTCGTGCCGTCGATCGGATCGACGTACCAGACGGGGCGATCGTCGACGACGTCGCGCGCCGCGCCCTCTTCGGCGACGACGCTGTGCGCGGGAAATGCGCGCGCCAGCCGCTCGCGCAGGAGCGTCTCGCTGCGCAGATCGAAGTCGGTGACCAGATCGGTCGCGCCCTTCTTCGAGATGACCGGCCGCGTGCGCCAGCCGCTCATCAGGATCGTCCCCGCCTCGCGCGCGATCCCGAGCGCAGCGTCGCGAATCGCAGTGAGCTCGTGCGCGTCCAGCATCGCGCAACGCTGACCCGGCGCGGCGCGGATGTCAGGTCGACGTAAGCGGTTGCGCGCGTGTAGGCTGCCCGCATGGTCCTGCGTGACGACGGTGAGGCAACACGGCAGCGCATCGACGCGCTCGAGCGCGATCTGTCGGACGCCCGCGCCGACACCGCGCGCGCGCAGGCGGAGACCGAACGCGCGCAGGCGGATACCGAACGCGCGCGCCTCGAGCTCAGCCAAAGGCCTACGAAAAACGTCGCCATCGAGCGCCGCGCGCGCGCCAAGAAAGAGGCGGCGCGAGACAACGAGCCTGCCAGCGCCGCGGCGGAGCTGCTCTGGCGGCCGGGCGCGCGCTTGCGCTTCCGCTTCGCGATGCGGGTGCTCGGCGCGCTCACGTACTCCGCGACGGCGGCGTTCTTTGCATTGCGTGGCGGGCTCGACGCGATCGAGTCGACGTGGCGCGAGAGCGGCGCGGCCCTCGGCGTGATGTTGATCGGCGCGTTCGTCTTCGGAAAGATCTTCCGCGCGCCCGAGAGCTACGGTGGCGCGCTGGTCACGCTGCTGATCGCGCCGATGGTGCTCGGCGCTCTCATGTTCTTGTGGTCGACGTCGGGGTGGCCCGAGATCCTCCCTGCAGACCCGGTGCGCATGGCAATCCAGCTGCTCGGCACGGCCCTCGTGGTCGGCGTCGGGACGTTCGCTTCGGCGGCGTGGGTCGTCGACGCCGCGTCTTCGCCGATTCAAGCGGACTGAGCTCGCAGCGTCACTTCGCGTCGCGCGGTCGCCTCAGCCGACCGGCGATGTGACGTCGACGCCGGTGCGCGCCGACACGACGCGCGCCGCGAGCGCGATGAGCAGCTTCTCGTGGATGCCGCCGAACGCGCCGTTCGACATCACCAAGATGACGTCGCCCGGACGCGCTGCGCCGACACACGCGCGCACCACGCTGTCGACGTCTGCGGGCGTCTCGGCGCTGCCGCCCTGCGCGCGAATCTGCGCGGCGATCGCCGCGACATCGAGCTTGTCAGCGTCCGCGATCTCCGCGCGGCCGACCGGCGCGAGCACGCTGTGATCGGCAAAGAGAAACGCGCCCGGATATTCGTCTTGATGCGTCTTGCGCGAGGCCGTCGCGCTGCGCGGCTCGAACGTCGCGATTACGCGCGATTGCGGATGTTTGGCGCGTAGCGCCGCGATGGTCTCGCGCACGGCCGTCGGGTGATGCGCGAAGTCGTCGTAAATGCGCACGCCGTCGGCGGTGCCGCGCAGCTCTTGACGCCGCTTGATGCCGCCGAATGCCGGGAGCGCGCGCGTCAGTTGCTGCACGCCGGCGCCGGCGCCCTCCGAGCCGAGCGCGATCGCCGCGACAGCGTTGCGGATGTTGTGTCGCCCAGGGAGAGGCGACATCACGCGCCCACACGCGCTGCCTCCGAAGAACAGATCGAATGGCATCATGCCTTGCTCAGCGGGCGCTGGCAGAGCGGACCAGACCGGCGTCACGTCGCCGCAGTCGTCGCCCTCGACAGCGTAGAAGCGCACCGTGCAGCGCGCCTCTTTCGCGATCGCGCGCACCTCGGGATCGCCGGCCCACGCGACCAGCAGACCGTCCGGCGGAATGCGCTTCACGAACTCGACGAACGCCGCGCGATAGGAGTCCATCGTTGGATAGATGTCGACGTGATCGTGCTCGATCGAGGTGAGGATCGCGGCGTGTGGCTTGTAGCGCCAGAACTTCGGCGACTTCTCGAAGAACGCGCTGTCGTATTCGTCGCCTTCGATCACGAATGGCGCGTTTGGCGCGCCGAGCCGAAAGCTCTCACCGAAGTCCTTCGGAATGCCGCCGACGAGAAAGCCCGGATCTTTGCCGACCGCGTGCAGCAGATAGGCGAGCAGCGCCGTCGTCGTCGTCTTGCCGTGCGTACCCGCGACGACGAAGCCCGGCCTCTCGGCGAGGAACAGCGTCTCGATCGCGCCCGGCATCGAGGTATACGGAATGCCGCCATCGATCGCCGCGCGCGCCTCGACGTTCTCTTTGCGACAGACGTTGCCGACGACGACCAGATCCGGCCGCGGCTCGAGGTGCGCGGCGTCAAAACCCTCCATCGCCTCGACGCCCCACGCCGCGAGCGCCGGCCCGATTGGCGGATAGAACGCCGTGTCGGAGCCGGTGACGCGATGCCCCGCTTTGCGCAGCAACCCGGCGAGCGCGCCCATCCCCGTTCCTGCGACTCCGATCAGGTGAACGTGCATCGCGGCCGAGATTACGCGCGCATGGATCGCCGTGCAAAATTGAGGCTGCGCGCATGGCTCGCGCCGCTCATGTGGGTGCAGCGCCCGCACCAATGGTTGCGCGCTTACACAGCTCCGTGCGATGCCAGAGGTCGCGCGCACCCACTCCGAGGAGGCTCCCGTCATGTCACGCACCTACGCTGCCTGCGCTTTCGCGTTTCTCACTCTGCTCGTGCTCGCCGGCTGTGACTGCTCGGCGACCATCGGCCCAAGCGGCAATCCGTGTAGCGGCGATTCGCCAATTGCCGGCTGCGGCAGCACGTGCAGTGCGACGCTCCCATGCCGCACGGGCCTGTACTGCGCGGTTGACGACCGCTGCACGGCGGACTGCGTCGCCGGCATGGCGTGTACGGGCGGCACCTGCAGCAGCGATGGCCGCTGCATCGCCGGCAGCGACCTCGGCACGCGTGATGCGCAGCCGGTCGACGGGCCTGGCGTCGACAACACCTGTGCATCGGTCACCGTCGGCGCGACGCGCGTGACGCCAAACGTCATCTTGGTGATCGATCAGTCGGGCAGCATGGACGAAAATTTCGGCGGCGGCGCGACGCGCTGGGAAGCGCTGCGTGACTCGCTGCTGGCGATGCCCGACGGGCCGATCTTCTCGCTGCAGGGCTCGGTGCGCTTCGGCGTCGCGATGTACACCAGCGCGTCGAGCTGCCCGCGGCTCATCACCATCCCGGCGGCGTTCGACAACTACACCGCGATCGAGACGGAGTACGCGCGACAGGGACCGGCGAACGGTACGCCGACGGGCGACTCGATCTCCGGCGTGCTCGGCATGCTCGGCACGCTCGCGCCGGTGCGCACCGATCCGACGATCTTGATTCTCGCGACCGATGGCGAGCCCGACACCTGCGAGGACGGGGACGACGAGGTCGGCGGCCGGCGCGAGTCGATCGCAGCCGTCACCGCTGCGTTCGGCATGGGCATCGAGACGTTCGTCGTGAGCGTCGGACCCGATGTCGCGATGACGCACCTACAAGACGTCGCCAACGCGGGGCTCGGTCGCAGCGGCAGCGATCCCAACGCCGAGTTTTGGGTCGCGACCGACGCAGCTGGGCTTGTCACCGCGCTCGAGACGATCATCGGCGGCGTGACCTCGTGTCAGCTCGAACTCGCCGGGATGATCGACCCGACCGCCGCGTGTGGCGGTGAGGTGCGCTTCGCCGGAGACGCGCCGCTGACCTGCGGCACCGACTGGCGCGCCGTCGACGCGACGCACATCGAGCTACTCGGCGCTGCGTGCGACCGGCTCCAGATGACCGGCGACACGCTGAGCGCGACGTTCCCGTGCGGCGTGATCATTTTTTGAGCGCGGCGCGGCGATCGACGCGGCCGTGAGGATGACCAGCGTCACCCAGAGCAGATCGGCGTTCAGCAAGTGGAGCAGCTGCATCCACACCGGCGCGAGGAACGCGAGGTTCACGAAGCCGAACGCGATCTGCACGCCGAGCAGCACGAACATCAGCGTCGACAGGCGCTTCACCTGCGCCGTCGGGCGCATCGCGCTCGCGGCGCTGAGCGCGACGACGAGATAGACGGCGAGCGCGAGCGCGACGATCGGGTGGAACATTCGCAGCTTGAGCAGGAAATGACCGCCGGGCGTCATGTCCTGCGCGAGGCCGTGCGCGATGCTCGCGGCGGGAAAGAGCGTATCGGCGAGCGCCGCTTGCGCGCCGAAGGTCGCGACGATGAGCGTGGCGCCGAGCGCGGCGAACATCGCCTTGCCGAGCGCGCCCGACTGGCGCAGCGGCGCATGTCTGCGACCGCTGCCGTACCACGCGACCAGCGTCAGCCAGGCGAGCAAGAGGAACGTGTTGACGAGGTGCAGCGCCATCCAGATCGCACGGCCGACGGACGCGTCCTCGGCGACGTATTGGAACTTCACCAGCAGCATGCCGAGCGCAGACTCGGTGACGATGAACACCGCCGAGAGCAGCGCATAACGCCGCACGACGTGGCCGCGCGGCGTGGCGAACAGCGACGCGACCGCCAGGCCGAGCACCAGCAGCCCACAGATGCCCGAGGTGACGCGGTGTACGTATTCGATCAGCGTCGCCGTGTCGGCAAAGCTTGGGATGATGCGGCCCTTGCAGTCGGGCCAGTGATCGCCGCAGCCGGCGCCGCTCTTTGACGCGCGCACGAACGCGCCCCAGACGATCACGGCGATGGTGTAGGCGAGCACCGACCACGAGGCGCGACCGAACCAGCGCGGCAGGGCAGCGACGCTGCCTTCGCGTGGCAGCGCAGCTACGCCGCGTTCGGTTGGCAGTGCAGTAGCGACGTCGGTGGACATGCTTGCGCCGCGAATCTGAGACCGTTCGACGTCGGTCGCAAGCGCGGGAGTGGGAGAATGCCCACGGCTCGAGGGTCGTTGACTCAGAGCCGCCGCTGTCTACACTCGCGCACGATCGCGGTCCGCATCGCGGTCGAAAGCGCGCCTCGCGCTCAAAGGAT
>Ga0209181_10013025_pt1 | contig 10447 bp, 6 predicted proteins | sample MAT05_FD_187208 | JGI IMG/M metagenome (GOLD analysis project Ga0209181, IMG submission 187208) | Freshwater microbial communities from Lake Fryxell liftoff mats and glacier meltwater in Antarctica - MAT-05 (SPAdes) (version 2) | ecosystem: Environmental > Aquatic > Freshwater > Ice > Liftoff...
GCACCGCCGGCGGCCGGCGGGTGCTCGGAAGGAAGGGGATCGGCAAGTTCGCGGGCTTTGGGATCTCCCACGTCATCGAGATCGACACCACCAGCAAATCGACCGGCGAGCGGACCGTGTTCGACCTCGACGTCCGTCAACTGCGGGGCGAGGAGTACGTGTCCGGTATCGGGCGGACGATCACCGCGAAACGGCATCCACCCCATGCGAGTCGGCCGCACGGCACCCGGATCACGTTGAAGAGCCTGACCGTCAAGCGGCGGCCGTCTCAAGAGCAGTTCATCCGCAGCATGGCTAGGCGGTTCCTCCTGCTGAACAGTGCTACAGGTTTTCAGGTTCTGGTGAACAGCCAGCCGATGCCCGTTGATGAGGACGTGTCGACGGTCGAGTACGACTTCCCTGGAGCCTACACCCCCGAGCAGCGCCCAATGGGGCTGAAGACCAAGGACGGCTGGGGAATCGAAAAGCTGTCGGACGGCCACGAGTTCCGCTGGCGAATTCGATTCTTCAAGGAGCCCATCGACGACGAGGAGATGCGAGGCATCTCGGTCTTCTCGGGCATCAAGCTCGTTCAGCGACCCTTCTTCTTCAACCTGAGCGGTGGCCTCGGGGGTCAGCACGGGCAGGAGTACGTCAGCGGCCAGGTTCGCGCTGACTATCTCGACGAGCTCGGCGAGGACATCGTCGCCACGGACCGGCAGCAGGTGACATGGGAGCACGAAGGGGCTGCACCACTCCTCGACTGGGGCCGGCAGCGGGTCAAGGAACTGTTCCGTCTTTGGAAGGAGAAGCGGGGTGAAAGCAAGCGACAACTACTTGAGGCGAAGGTGGGTGTGTTCAAGTCGCGGTTGGACGGGTTGCCGAAGCATGAGCAGCGGACGGTGCGGACGGCATTAAACAAGATCGGCACGATAGAGGCCTTGAGCGACAAGCAGTTCAGCGACCTCGCGGAAGCAATTCTGAGGGCGTGGGAACAAGGGCGGCTCCACGAACTCATCAACGATCTTGCGGACCAGAAGGATTTGGATCCTGACACCTTCCTGGAACTATTGGTCGAAGCCGACGTGCTCACCGCGCTCAACGTGGCAGAGGTGGTGAGAACGAAGCTAGAGTCGATCCGTGGCCTCCGCAAACTAGTCAGCGACCGAAAGCTCGAGAACAAGATCCGCGATTACATTGCGGAGCGCCCCTACCTGCTCGACCCACAGTGGGAGACCTACGCCAAGGAGACGAAGGTCGAGCACTTGATGCAGGATGCAGCGAAGGCCGCCGGCCTGACGAGCAAAGAGTACACCGGCCGGCTGGACCTTGCACTGTCGGGATCGCGGCACCTCCTGGTGATCGAATTCATGCGCCCTGGGCTGACTCTCGATTTCGACCACGTGAACCGGTGCCAGGAGTACATCAGCATTCTTCGTGAGGACGTGAAGGCAAACTCCGCGCTGCACATCGACAATGTAACCGGGCTCCTGGTCGCGGACAGCCTTGCGAAGCGGCGCGGGATGTCAGAACGGCTGCAACAGTTGAAAGTTGCTGGTATCGAGACCTACGATTGGGAGACCCTACTCAAGGCAGCTGAGCACAAGCTCAGGGAGTTCATGGAGATCGTGGCCGACCGCGCACCAGCCGATGCGAGGCTGAAGAGTTTGGCAGCTAAAGCCAAGTAAGCCACGACGTGCCAGTCCCGACGCATGTGGTCTTGGGCGAAGGGGGCAGACGCAGCCAGCGACCGACGCATCGTGATCGGAAGCCTGGTCACACGCCGACGAGAGCGCCGGCTAAGCCGCCCGCGACCCGCTCGACTCGTCACTCGCCGGCCGGCTGCGGGCGTACGAGCTGGCGGGGCGGATGCAGGCGAGCATCCCCGAGGCGCTGGCGTTCGCGGACGAGACGGCCGAGACGCGGGCGCTGTACGGGATCGACGACCCGGTGGTCGGGCCGACCGCGCGGAACTTCCTGTTGGCGCGGCGGCTGGTCGAGCGCGGGGTGCGGTTCGTGCAGGTGTACAACGGCGGGGCGCTCGGGTCGCCGCGGATCAACTGGGACGGGCACGAGGACGTGAAGGACAACCACGACCGGCAGGGCCGCCTCCTCGACCGGCCGTGCGCCGCGCTGCTGCGCGACCTGAAGCGGCGGGGGCTGCTCGCGGACACGCTGGTGGTGTGGTCCACGGAGTTCGGCCGCACGCCGTTCACGCAGGGCGCGGCCGGGAAGGGCCGCGACCACCACCAGCACGTCTTCACCTGCTGGCTCGCCGGGGCGGGGGTGAAGGCCGGCTTCCGGTACGGCGAGTCCGACGAGGTGGGATATCAGCCGGCCCGCGACCCGGTCACGGTGTACGACTTCCACGCCACCATCCTGCACCTGCTCGGCCTCGACCACGAGAAGCTGACGTACTACCACAACGGCAGCCGCCGCCGGCTGACCGACGTCCACGGCCGGGTGGTGACCGGGCTCCTGGCCTGACCGCCCGGTGCCGCGGCCGTCGGACCCCTCCCCGTGGACGAACCGCCGGACCGACCCTCGGCGGGGACGGACGGTAGTTGAGCCCGGGGCGGTGGCGCTCGGGATCGTCCCGATGACGCCGCGACAACCGGCCGGCTTTCCCGTGGCGTAATCCCTTTCGTTGGACACGGGTCTAATCTGGAGCTAGATAATGAGTTCCCTTATTTCCCGAGCGGGTGACATGCCTCAGACCAAGACCAAGCGGCGGCGGGCCGAGGACGACGACGCGGACGACCTGCCGGCCGTCGATGCCCCGATCCCGGAGCGGCGGCCGGAGACGATGCACGACCGCGAGCACCTCGGGCACGAGGTGGCGAGTGACCTGACCCTCGGCGGTCTGACGACGTTCCTGTCGGTCACCACCCGCGGCGTCAATCTGGTGGCGGGGAACGCCGACCTGACCGCCTTCGCCCCGGTGCGGATCGTGACCCTGGCGGACGAGAGCCGCCTGGAGTTGAAGCCGGACGACGCGAAGGCGCTGTCGCTGGCGGACGGGGTGGTGGCCTTCCTGGTCGGGGACGACGACGACCGCGACCGATACTACGTGCCCATCGCCGCGTTCCTCGACCGGGCCGTGACGAGGGACGCGCGGCACACCGCCGAGTTTGATCCGTCCTGGCTCCGGCCGTTCGCCGGCCACCCCGGGGTGAAGCGGGCGTTCTCCTCGCTCATGAGGAAGCGCCCGTAAACAGGCGGAGCCGCCGGGGGCGGGTGCGGCGCGACGGCGCCGAGGGCCGGGGGAGGAAGGTGCCCTGATTCCGTGTTGCCCTGCGAGTCGGGAGGAGCGATACTGAAGGGGTTGTTCTCCCCGCCAGTGCCCCCTCGACCGGCAGCTCCGCCGCCCGGCGGCCCCAAACTGCCCGAGGCCGCGTTCCCCCCGCGGACTTGTGATGCCTCTCGACCCGAGCTACCGCCGGCGCCCGTCCGTTCACGTGTCCTGGTGCGCGGCGGTCGTGCTCGCACTGGCGTGCCCGGGAAACCCGGCGCCCGCGGCCGACGGCCGGGTCAGTTTCGCCAACGACGTAGTCCCCGTGCTGACCCGTGCCGGGTGCAACGCGGGGTCGTGCCACGCCAAGGCCGGCGGCGGGCAGAAGGGGTTTCAACTGTCGCTGTTCGGGTTCGAGCCCGCGGAAGACTACGAACACCTAGTGCTCGAAGGCCGCGGCCGGCGACTCCAGTTCGGCAGCCCCGAGAACAGCCTCCTGCTCCTCAAAGCGTCCGGTCAGGTGCCGCACGGCGGCGGGCCGCGGCTGCCGAAGGGGTCGCCGGGGTTCGCCGTCGTCCGCGACTGGATCGCCCAGGGTTCGCGCCCCGACGACGCCACCACCCCGAAGCTCGTCGGCCTGGAGATCGAGCCGAAGCAGGGGGTGCTGCAACGGCAGGCCAAGCAGCCGTTGAAGGCCGTGGCCCGCTACTCCGACGGCGGCACCCGCGACGTGACCGGCACTGCCCTGTTCGAGTCGAACGACAAGGCGATGGCCGAGGTGACGGACGGCGGGCTCGTCAGCGTGTCCGATCTACCCGGCCGGGTGTCGGTGATGGTGCGGCACCAGGGCCGCGTCGCGGTGTTCAACGCCGCCGTGCCGCTCGGCGCGCCGGTCGGCGAACTGCCGCCGGCGCGGAACTTCATTGACAGCGCCGTCTTCGCCAACCTGAAAGCCCTCGGCATCCCGCCGTCGCCGGTGTGCGACGACGCCACATTCCTCCGCCGCGTCACGCTTGATGTCGCCGGGCGGATGCCGACTGAGGCCGAGGCGAAGGCCTTCCTGGCCGACGTCGGCGCTGACAAGCGCGACCGCTGGGTCGAGGAGCTGCTGCGGAGCCCGGACTACGCCGACTTCTTCGCCGCCAAGTGGACGGCCCTGCTGAAGAACCGCCGCGACGACGCCAGCGACACGGTGTCCAACTTCGCCTTCCACGCCTGGGTCCGCGACAGCCTGCTGGCGAACAAGCCCTACGACCAGTTCGTGCGCGAGCTGCTGGCCGCGACCGGGACCATCATCGGCAACCCGCCGGTGGCGTGGTACAAGCGGGTGAAGGAGCCGAAGGACCAGATCGAGGACGTGGCCCAGCTGTTCCTCGGCGTGCGCATCCAGTGCGCCCAGTGCCACCACCACCCGTTCGAGCGCTGGAGCCAGGACGATTATTACGCCCTCGCGGCGTTCTTCGGGCAGGTCGGGCGCAAGCCGTCCGGCACCCGCGGCGAAGACCTGATCTTCCACAAGCGCGGCGTGGCGACGGCAACGAACATCCGCACGAAGGCGGCGCTTCGGCCGGCGGCGCTCGGCGACGCGGTGCCCGCGATCGCGCCGGACGAAGACCCGCGGCTGCGGCTGGCCGACTGGATGGGCTCGCCGGCCAACCCGTTCTTCGCCAAGGCGCTCGTGAACCGCTACTGGAAGCACTTCCTCGGGCGCGGGCTGATCGAGCCCGAGGACGACATCCGCGACACCAACCCGCCGTCGAACCCGGAGCTGCTCGCGGCGCTGGAGAAGCACTTCATCACGAGCGGGTTCGACCTGAAATCGCTGGTGCGCGTCATCGTCCGCTCGAACGCGTACCAGTTGAGCGCGACGCCGAACGCCTTCAACGGTGGCGACCGCCAGAACTACTCGCGCTACTACCCGCGCCGCCTGTCGGCCGAGGTGCTGCTGGACGCGATCGACCAGTTGAGCGGCACGCAGACCGACTTCCCGAACCTGCCGCCGGGCACCCGCGCGGTGGCGCTGCCGGACAACAGCTACAACCGCTCGTCGGCGTTCCTGCGCGTGTTCGGCCGGCCGGAGGGCGAGAGCGTCTGCGAGTGCGAGCGGGTGCAGTCGTCGAACCTGGCGCAGAGCCTCCACCTGCTGAACTCGCCGGACGTGCGCAACAAGCTGGCGCACCCCACCGGCCGCGCGGAGAAGCTGGCAAAGGACGCCCGGCCCGCCGAGGAGCGGGTGAATGAGCTGTACCGGGTGGCGTTCGCCCGCGAGCCTCGGCCCGACGAGCTGCGGGCGGCGCTCGGCTACCTGGCCGAAAGCCGGGCCGCCCGCGAGGGGTATCAGGACTTGCTCTGGGCGCTGATGACGAGCAAGGAGTTCCTGTTCAACCACTGACGAGGAGTGGGCTGGCGCTGTCGAAGCCCCCGGCGTGGGTCTTGAGCCCCGAAGGGGCGGCAGTCAATAGCCCAGGGCGTCAGCCCTGGGCGAGCTGGGCGGTGTCACGAGGGCCGACGACGCACGAACTCCGCCACTGGCTGCCCAGGGCTGACGCCCTGGGCTATTGACTGCCGCCCCTTCGGGGCTCAAGACCCACGCCGGGCACTCCGACAGCGCGTGCCGACGACATTCACGACACACTCTCACGGTGTCCATGACGATGACCGCACGACACCTCCGCCGCGCCGCCGTCTGGGCAGTCCTCCTGGGCGGCGCCTCGACAGCGCCGGCGCAGTCGGTAGGCCTCCCCGCCCCCCGGCTCCTCACCACGATGCCGATGGGCGGCAAGGCGGGCACCACGGTCGAGGTCGCCGTCACCGGCGAGCACCTCGACGACGCCGGCGATCTGACCTTCTCTGACCCCCGCATCACCGCAAAGCGGAAGCCCGACTCGGACCGCTACACCGTCACCATCGCCCCGGATTGCCCCGTCGGGCTGTACGAGGCCCGCGTGCTGACGCGGCTCGGCGTCTCGTCGGCGCGAGTCTTCGCGGTGGGAACGCTCGCCGAGGTGACGGTGACGGCGCCGAACCGGACGCTCGCCACGGCGGTGGAGCTGCCGCTGAACTCCGTGTGCAACGGCGCCGTCGCCGACCGCGCAATCGACTACTTTACCTTCCAGGCTCGCAAGGGGCAGCGCGTGGTGATCGACTGCGCCAGCCGCGGCATCGACTCGAAGCTGAACGCCACGGTGATCGTCGGCGACGCCGCGGGGCGCGACCTGCTCGTCGAGCGGCGCGGCGGCGTCATCGACTTCGCGCCACCCGCCGACGGCCGCTACACGATCAAGCTCCACGAGCTGACCTTCAAGGGCGGCGCTGCGTTCTACTACCGTCTCGGCGTGTGGGAGCAGCCCGCCGGGACGCCGGTCGTGCGCCAGCCGGCCACGCGGGAGGTGAACTCGTTCTCGTGGCCGCCCACCGGCCTGCCGGCGCAGGCGGCGGCGGAGGTCGAGCCCAACGACGGCACCCGCCCGCAGCGCGTCACGCTCCCGTGCGACGTGGCCGGCCGCTTCTTCCCCGCCGCGGACGTGGACGTGTACGAGTTCGAGGCGAAGAAGGGCGAGGAGTGGTGGATCGAGGTCGCGTCCGAGCGGCTCGGCCTGCCGACCGACCCGGCGGTCCTCGTGCAGCGCGTCGTGAAGGGCGAGAAGGGCGCACCCGACACGCTCGCCGACGTACTGGAACTGAGCGACATTCCGAGCCCGGTGCGGGTGTCCAGCAACGGCTACGCCTACGACGGGCCGCCGTACAACGCCGGCACCGCCGACGTCCTCGGCAAGCTGGTGGTCCCGGCCGACGGCCTGTACCGGCTCCGGCTTTCGGACCTATTCGGCGGCACGCGGAGCGAGCCGGGGCACACGTACCGGCTGGTGATCCGCCGCGCCGCGCCCGACTTCGCGCTCGTCGCGTGGCCGCTGCACATGGAGCTCCGCAACGGCGACCGCAACGCCCTGTCGAAGCCGCTCTCCCTGCGCGGCGGCGCGACGATGGCGCTGGAGGTCGTGGCCCTGCGGCGCGACGGGTTCGACGGCGACATCGAGCTGGCGATGGAGAACCTGCCGCCGGGCGTGACGGCCCACGGGCTGAAGATTCCCGCCGGCCGATCGAACGGCCTGATGCTCGTCACCGCCCGCGCGGACGCGCCCCGCGGCTACGCCAACGCCGCGTTCGTCGGCCGCGCCACCGTCGCCGGTCAGGCGGTCACGCGCCCGTGCCGGCTGGCGACGGTGGCGTGGCCGGTCCCCGACTCGTGGGGCGAGATTCCCAGCCCGCGGCTGCTCGCCGACGTGCCGGTGTCCGTGAGCGGCATCGACCGCGCCCCGCTGACCATCGCGGCGGCGTCGCCGGTCCTGGACGCGGTGGCCGGCGCGAAGCTCACCGTGTCGCTGATCCACCGGCGGACGAGCGAGTTCTCCGGCGACAAGATTCAGGTGCGCGCCGTCGGCGCGGGCTTCGACAAGGCACCGATCTTCGACCTGCCGATCCAGGCCGACAAGTCCGAGGTGGTGCTCGACCTGAAGGCGCTGAACGTGCCGCCGGGCGAGTACCGCGTCGCGTTCGTCGGCGGCGGCGTGGTCAAGTACCGCCACCAGCCCGAGGTGGTGGCGAAGGTCGAAGCCACGTCCCAGAAAATGCTCCTGGACGTGAAGGCACTGGAGGCCGAGGTGAAGCGCGTGGCTGACGACGCGCAGAGTGCGCCGCCCGAGAAGAAGGAGCAGATGACGCGGACGCTCACGGCGACGACCGCCCGCATGAAGGCCGCGACCGACGCCCTCACCGCCACGCGGAATCAACTGACCCGGGCGAAGGACGCGGCCCAGCCGCGAGACGTGGCCGACATCATCGTGTGCGAACCGTTCACCATCCGGGTCCGGCCCGCGGAGAAGAAATGACCCCTCCCGATCGCACCTGCCGAGGCCCGGTCCGGTTCAGCGCCGCGGGCCGGCGCGCGTTCCTGCAAACCGGGCTGGCGGGGTTCGCCACGCTGAGCCTCCCCGGCCTCCTCAAGCTGCGGAGCCAGCCCGCCACGCCGCCCGCCGAGCGGAAGGCGGTCATCATGGTGTGGCAGCCGGGCGGCATGTCGCACATCGACTCCTACGACCCGAAACCCGACTCCGGCAGCGAGTACCGCGGCCCGTTCAACCTCATCCCGACGAAGGTCGCAGGCTTGCAGTTCACCGAGCTGATGCCGCGGCAGGCGGCCCTCGCCGACAAGCTCGTCGTGCTGCGGTCGATGCGCCAGAGCGCGGGCGGCCACCCGGCCGGGTCGATGCAGCTCCTCAGCGGCGACCCGGACACCCGCGACAAGCCGAAGCCCAAGTACCCCGACTGGATGACCGTCTCGAACTACCTCCTCAACCAGCGCGGCCCGCGGCCGACGGCGCTGCCGGCCTACGTCGGGATCAACCCGCCGCTGGAGTACAACGGCCCGGCGTACCTCGGCGACACGTACTCGCCGTTCGTCGTCTCCGGCGACCCGAACGCCCCGTCGTTCTCGGTGCCGAACATCGGCCTGACCGACGCCGACGAGGTGCGCCGCCTCGGCCGCCGCTCCACACTCCGCCAACGGCTCGACACGCTCGACCGGAGCTTCGACCAGGCCCGCGACCTGGCGGCGCTCGACGAGTTCGAGACGCAGGCGCTGGCCCTGCTGACGAGCCCGCAGACGAAGGTGGCGTTCGACCTGACCCGCGAGGACGCCCGCACCCGCGACCGCTACGGCCGCAACGCCTGGGGGCAACAACTGCTGTTGTCGCGGCGGCTCGTAGAAGCCGGCGTGGACGTGCTGACGACGAGCCTGAGCGGCCCGCTATGCGGCCGGGTGCAGAACTGGGACGACCACGCCGTGAACATGCACGTGTTCGACGCCATGCGGTTTCGCTCCGGGGCGTACGACCAGGCGGTGTCGGCGCTGATCGAGGACGTGTACCAGCGCGGGCTCGACAAGCGCGTGCTGGTGGTGGTGACCGGCGAGTTCGGGCGGACGCCGAAGATCAGCTACGCCGCGAGCACCGGGGCCGGCGACGCGAGTGCCGCCGCGGGCACCACGCAGCCCGGCCGCGACCACTGGCCGCGCGGCTTCTCGAACATCTGGGCCGGCGGCGGCATCGCCACCGGCCGGTTCGTCGGCGCCACCGACAAGCGCGGCGAGGACTCGATCGACCGGGTGTGCGGCCCGGGCGACTTCCTGGCGACGATTTATCACCACCTGGGGATCGACTACGCCCGGACGTTCATCAAGGACTTCAACGGCCGCCCCACGGCGATCGTGGACCACGGCCGGGCGATCCCCGAACTCACCTCGTAGCTCCGGGCGGCTTGGGCCGCCGGCGGGGCTCGCGTTCCGCATGACTGTGGGTTGGTTGAGGGGTTGGCGACGGGGAACGCCGACCGGCGGCCGTCGGTCGCGCATCGCTGCGCGGGCCGACGACCGTCGGGGGCGTGGTGTCGAGTTCCGGCGCGCTCTGCCCCTCCGGTCCGCGCGTGTCTGTCGTGGGGTTGGCGGGTTTTGACCCCGCCGCGGTCGCCCGGACGACCGCCCCCCGACACCCCGGTGAACGGGGGATTAACCGCGCGGATCGCGGTTTGGGGACTCTGGGCCGGGGGCCGAAGAACGCCGGGACGGTTGCCGCGGTCCGGGCCGCGGGCGAACGCCGGCGGGGTCACCCCCCGACACCTCGGTTGCATAGTATGGAACGGGCGTACACTAGTCAAGCCCGGCCCCGATTCGGCCGGCGAATGGAGCCACGGTTGACGCCGCGTGCGGTTTGACAGCGGTTCACACGTCGGTTAGCCTGACTAGCCGACCAGCTGGGCGGCTAACCCCTGCCTCGTCGGCGCGTGCGGATGCGCACCGCGCATCCTAATCACTTGTTCGGCCCCCGGAGGCTTGCTGATGGCACGAGAGCTGAAGAGAATGCCACCGAAGCCTGTGGCCGCGCCGGAATCGCACTACTCAATCAACAAGGCCCGCCAGATGGTGGGCAAGACTGTGGCGTCCGTCGAGGCGGGCCACCGGCGGCAAATCCCGAAGGTCCACCAGAGCGAATTGATCGTCATCCACTTCACGGATGGCACCGCGCTGGCGATTGACACTGGGTAACCCTTCAGCCTCCTGAACGGGTGGCGTCGCCCGTATCCCGGCGTTTACGCAGCGATTGCGAGGGTTTTCGTTCCGTGGGGCCGCCAACTCACGTCTCCGGGTACGGGTTGGGCGTGCAGGTACGCCGCATACGCTCG
>Ga0209181_10013026_pt1 | contig 10447 bp, 10 predicted proteins | sample MAT05_FD_187208 | JGI IMG/M metagenome (GOLD analysis project Ga0209181, IMG submission 187208) | Freshwater microbial communities from Lake Fryxell liftoff mats and glacier meltwater in Antarctica - MAT-05 (SPAdes) (version 2) | ecosystem: Environmental > Aquatic > Freshwater > Ice > Liftoff...
ACCTAAGCCCCGAGCCCCGAGCCACGGCACCTAAGCCCCGGCACCTAGGCCCCGAGCCCCGGCACCTAAGTCCCGAGCCCCGGCACCTAAGCCCCGAGTCAACTACCGCGTCAGCGGCTTGTATTTCAACCGGTGCGGTTTGGCGCCTTCTTCGCCGAGGCGACGTTTCTTGTCGGCTTCGTATTCGGTGTAGTTGCCGGGGAAGAACTCGACATGCGAATCGCCTTCGAAGGCCATGATGTGCGTGGCGATGCGGTCCAGGAACCAGCGGTCATGACTGATCACCATCACGCAGCCCGGGAACTCGAGGATGGCGTCTTCGAGCGCGCGCAGCGTTTCGATGTCGAGATCGTTGGAAGGCTCGTCGAGCAGCAGCACATTGGCACCCTGCAGCAAGGTGGCCGCCAGATGCAGCCGCCCGCGCTCACCGCCCGATAGCGATCCAACGCGCTTTTGCTGATCCTGGCCGCGGAAGTTGAAACGGCCGAGATAGGCGCGTGACTGGATCTCGATCTTGCCGATGGTGAGAATGTCGAGACCGCCAGAAATGGCCTGGAAGACATTCTTGTCGGCGTCGAGATCGTCGCGCGACTGGTCGACATACGCGAGCTTGACCGATTGCCCGATCACCACTGTGCCGCTTTCTGGCTTTTCTTTGCCAATGATCATCTTGAACAGTGTCGACTTGCCGGCGCCATTCGGACCGATGATGCCGACGATCGAGCCCGGCGCCATCTTGAACGAGAGATCGTCGATCAGCAGGCGCTCGCCAAAGGCTTTGGAGACGTTCTTGAACTCGATCACCAGGTCGCCAAGGCGCTCGCCGGGCGGGATATAGATTTCGTTGGTCTCATTGCGCGCCTGATATTCGACCGAGTTGAGCTCCTCGAATTTGGCTAGGCGCGATTTGCTCTTGGCCTGGCGACCCTTGGCGTTCTGGCGCACCCATTCGAGTTCGCGAGCAATGGCTTTCTGGCGTGCCTTTTCGCTGGAGGCTTCTTGCTTGAGGCGCTCGTCCTTCTGGCCCAGCCACGAGGAATAATTGCCCTTCCACGGAATGCCGCGACCGCGATCAAGTTCGAGAATCCACTCGGCCGCGTTATCGAGGAAATAGCGATCATGGGTGACCGCGACCACCGTACCCGGAAAGCGCGCGAGAAACTGCTCCAGCCATTCGACCGATTCGGCGTCGAGATGGTTGGTCGGCTCATCGAGCAGCAGCATGTCCGGGCGTTGCAGCAGAAGGCGGCACAGCGCGACGCGCCGCTTCTCGCCACCGGACAGAAATTGCACTTTCGCTTCCCAGGGCGGCAGTCGCAGCGCATCGGCGGCCTGTTCGAACTGCTGCTCCATCGTGTGCGCATCACCCGCCGCGAGAATGCCTTCGAGGCGCGCCTGCTTCTCGGCGAGTGCGTCAAAATCCGCGTCTGGATCACCATAGGCCTCATAGACCTTGTCGAGCTCGGCCTGCGCATTGAAGATTTCGCCCAAGCCCTCTTGCACCGCCTCGCGCACGGTCATTTCTGGATCGAGTTGCGGTTCCTGTTCCAGGAAGCCGATCTTGATGCCCGGCTGTGGACGCGCTTCGCCGACGAATTCGGTGTCGCGCCCGGCCATGATGCGCAGCACCGTGGACTTGCCCGAGCCGTTGACGCCGAGCAGACCGATCTTCGCGCCGGGATAGAAGGACAGCGAGATATCCTTGATGATTTCGCGCTTCGGGGGCACGGTCTTGCTGACCCCGATCATGGTGTAGATGTATTGCATGCTATGGCTCCTGTGCGAACGGCCAAACGGCGCCATCGCGCAAATGATTCTGGAAATGGCCGATGGCCATCTCAAAAAGGAAGTGGGTCTACGGTCGGAATGCCTCGACGCGGCCGGCTCCCCGGCTGCGCAACTGTTTGAGGCGAACTCGCGACTAAGGCCGCCTATGCTGCCAGGGTGCGTCGATTGTGGGTAGGGCCGTTTTATGCGATTCACCCCGCCGAGCCTACAACTCGTGCTTTCGAAATCCCCGCAAGCGTCAGGAATTTGCTCATCGGCTTTCGCAGACCATCGTTGAACGCGCACCGGGCTACGTGACAATCGCCCAGTTGTTACACCCGTTCTGTCACGTTTATGACTGCGGCCCTTTCCTCACGTACAAGGTTCCGATCCGTAAATCTCTACACCCTGTCCGCGCCCGAGGGATTTCCCTTAATGCATTAAAATCAAAGACGTGCGCTGTAGTTTTATGGAAAGCGGCGACGCTGCAACACATGGTGCTCGCAGTCTTGAGCTTCGCAAACCTGCCCAATTCTCATCATCCGCCCTCACGCCAGTCGCGAAAATCGAATCTGCGCGCGTAAACCGGGTTTGGCGTTGGCGAAACGCAGTTCGCCGTGGTGCAGTTCGGCAATAGCGGCAGTCAGCGCCAAGCCGATGCCAATGCCGGGCGCTGTGCGTGCCTGGTCGACGCGATAGAAGCGTTCGCTCAAGCGCGACAGCGCCTCGTCGGGCACGCCCTCGCCATAGTCGCGCACTTCAAGAATGCCATTGGCGCGCAGCTCGATATCAATATCACCCGCGCCGTGGCTGAGGGCATTCTCGATCAAGTTTTGTAGCGCCTGGAACAGCAAATGGCGATCACCGCGCAACTGACAGGCTTGCACCAGCAAGTGCACTTGGCGGCCACTCTCGGCTGCGACAGGGGCGAATAGTTCGCCGGCATCGCTGACGACACGCGCCAGATCGACAACTTCTTCGCTGAGCTCAAAACCGCCCGCCTGCAAGCGTGCCAGACGCAACAGCGCGGCGAACGTGCCTAGCAAGTCGTCGACTTCAATCAAGCTGGCATCGATAGCCGCGCGCGCTTGCGGCTCTAGCGCGCTATGGGACAAGACTTCCAGATGCTGCCGCGCGAGCTGCAAGGGGCGGCGCAAATCGTGCGCGAGGTGATTGCTGACTTGTCGCACGCCATCAACCAGACGCTCCAGATCGGCGAAGGTGCGATTAAAGCGATCGGCCAGCGCATCGATTTCGTCGCCGCGACGTGTGAGGCTAAGGCGTCGGCCCAGATCGCCGCGGCGAATATCCTCTGCACCTTGCGCCAACCCACGCAGACGCCGACGCAAGCGTGAGGTGAACCACATCGCCGCTAGCGCCGACACCGCAAATACCGCGAGCGCAGCCCAGGCCAGTTGTACCGCCAAATGTTCATCGAAACGCACCAGTGGCGATCGGCGCGCCACCAATAGCGTGCGCGCGCCGAAGATCGGAAGAACCTGACCCTCGACCGCTTCTCCATCAGATGCCTGGAAGGCCACCCATTGGCGTTTGTCACGTGGCACGGCATCCGGCCATCCATGCCAATTGCCCGCCAGGATGCGGCCTTGGGCATCCAGCAGCAGATAGACTGCGCGCGGGTCGAGTTCGCGTTCGCCGCGCTTGTCGATGGCTGCAATCAAGCCTTCGACACCGCCTTCGTGGAATTCGACCTCCAGATCCCAGGATTCTCGATCGATTGCGGCAATCACTTCCGCGCGAATATGCTGCACCGCCTCGCGATAGATCGGCACAAAAAGTAGCGCGGCGAGTCCGCTCACGAGCAGCGGCAAGAGCACCGCAAAGCGGAAGAAGGCGCTGCGGCGAAAGCGCGTTGGCAAGCGCTCAGCCCGCCACGATCAAATGGCCAAGCGGGGATCCACCAGGATCTTTAGCCCCGGCTACCGCAGCCTGTGGCCGGACTCGGTGCACCTCAAATTCCCAGCCGATAGCCGACGCCGCGTACTGTGTGGATCAAAGGTTTTTCGCTGCCCTTGTCGATCTTCGCGCGTAAATTGGAGACATGCACATCAATGACGTTGGTCTTAGGATCGAAGTGATAGTCCCACACGCCCTCTAGCAACATAGTGCGAGTCACCACGCGGTCGGTGTGGCGCATCAGGTATTCCAGCAACTGAAATTCTTTGGGCTGCAGATCAATGCGCCGATCACCGCGGCGTACGCTGCGCTTGAGCCGATCAAGCTCCAGATCTGCCACCGTCAATCGCGTGTCTTCGCCCGCCCGCTGCTCGCGCGGGCGTCGTGTGAGTGCGTCCACGCGAGCCAGCAGCTCGCTCAAGGCAAAGGGTTTGACGAGATAGTCGTCGCTGCCAGCGCGCAAACCGGCCACGCGGTCGTCGACATCGCCGAGCGCACTTAAGATCAATACCGGCGTATCGATGCCGCTGGCACGCAAAGTGCGCACGATGGTAAGGCCATCAATCTGCGGCAACATGCGATCTAAGATCAGCGCGTCGTAACCTTCGCTACTGGCCATATACAAGCCGTCGCGGCCGTGTCCAGTCGCATCCACGCTGTGGCCCGCTTCACGCAGTGCGCGTTCAACAAATTCGCGTGCACCGCGGTCGTCTTCAACCAGTAGCAGGCGCATGGTCTTCTCCGGGCAAGATTTTGGGTGTGTCGAGCTTACGCATCCCCTCCAGATTTAACGGCTGAATGGTATCCAGCCGACAGGTATGCCCTTCACGCGTGAACACCATGCTCCAGCGTGAACGCAAACGATTTCGACCGGGGCGTTTGTAGTCGGTAACGCGCAACACATTGTCGCGCGAAATGCCGACGCAGCGGTCGCGCAAAGTGACGAGGTAAGGTTCCTCGCGACCCAGCCACATGACCAGCGTGTACTCATCGAGTGAGATCCAATAGTGCACGCGAAAGTAACTGACATAGGGCACCGGTTCACCCGCAAGTGCAAGCACGGAAGCGCGCAAGCGTGCGGCTTCCTCCGCGTTTTGCGTGGACATGCTGGCGGCACTGGCGCCGATGCTAAGCAAACACAGCAGGCAAGCGCAGACCAAGCTTCGAGGCCCGATACGAGCACGCAAAATGACCAGAAGTTTCATCGCTGAAGACTAAGCGCCACGCCATCGGTTGCGGCTGCGCGCGCGATTAAGCTTCGCCCACGCTATACAAATCTTAACGAGTTCCATTGAAGCGACAGCGGCGCAGCTCATGTCAAAACATAGCCCAGCAAGGCGACTGCCGCTGCGGAATACACCGCCGCGATCAGATCATCGAGCATGGCGCCAAAGCCACCGGCCAAGTTTCGATCCGCAAGATTGGCCGGCCACGGTTTGAGAATGTCCGCGATCCGGAAAAACACAAAGGCGCTCGCGAAAAAACCAATATCCCAAAGGCTTCCGCGCTGCAGCGGCCAATAGATTGCGCCAACGCACAAGGTCAGCCATTGGCCTACCCATTCGTCGACGACGATCACACTCGCGTCTTCGGTCGCGAGTGCGCGGCAAACCCAATCGCTGGCGAGGACGCCGAGTGCGAACCCGGCGGCCACCAGCAGCAGGTTCACCCATAACGGCCAGACAGAGGCGCCTAGTACCCAAAAGCCCGCAGCCGCGACTGCACTGCCGACAGTGCCCGGTGCGAATGGCGCTAAGCCACAGCCAAAACCCGAGGCAATCCACCCCCATGGATGGCGCAGTAGGACTCGGGCTTCGTGGGCGATTAGGCGGCTCATGCGAAGTGCTGATAGCCCTGATGCGTGCTCAGACGCAAGTGTCCATCGTGCGCGCGCAGGTGCACGCCGGAACCGGCAATCATGCAACCGATTCGCGAGATCCGGACAGCGCAAGTCGCGGCTATCGCGGCCAACTCGGACTCGCGCTCGGGATCAACGCTAAAGCACAACTCATAGTCATCACCGCTCAACTGATGCTGTAGGCGCGCCGCCGAGTCGGGTAGCAGACGTGTGAGCTCGGCGGACGCTGGTAGCAATGCGGGATCGATCGCTGCTGCCACGCCGCTGGCCGCGCAAATGTGGGCGAGATCGGCGCTCAAACCGTCTGAGACATCAATGCATGCGCGCGCGCAATCGCGTAAAGCCAGACCCAGCGCAACACGCGGCGTGGGACGTGCGAGGCGCTGGTACAAGACGTCAAAATCGCGGCGCGCCTCGCCGTCGAGCATCGTAGCCTGCGCGCGCAAGGAAAGTGCGGCGGCAGCATCACCCAACGTGCCGCTGACATACACCCCGTCGCCCACACGCGCTGTATCTCGACGCAAGGCGCGACCTTGCGGGACAACGCCTATCGCCGTCAGTGTCAAGCTCAGTGGCCCGCGCGTGGTGTCGCCGCCAACCAGCGTCAGCGCGTGCGTTTCGCCGAGTGCAATCAGGGCTTCGATCAAATCTTCCACAAAGCGCACATCAACACCGGGCAGCGTCAGCGCCAGCGTCGCAAATCGCGGTCGCGCCCCCATCGCCGCAAGATCGCTCAAATTGACTGCGAGCGTCTTGTAGCCAATATCAGCAGCACCCGTCTCGTGCGGGAAATGCACGCCCGCGACCAGCGTGTCGGTACATACCACCCATTGCTCGCCCGCGACCGCATCTAGCACCGCTGCATCGTCGCCAATCCCAAGCGCCACCCCTGTCGCGGCGCGCACGCGGTTGCGGATATAGGCGATGAGGTCGAATTCGAGCATTGTTTTCTGTTTTGGACGGGGCGTTAGGAAGCAGAAGCGGGAAGGGGCTGGGGCTGCAAGCATCGGCTGCCAACATGGGCTAGCCAAAAAATGGGTCAGAAAGGCGGCCAACTGGCCCCATGCGCCCCAGCCACCAGCCGCGGATTTTTTTTTTCGCTTAGCCGCGCTTCTTCCGCCTCACCTTATCTCCGCCGCCCGCGCCTTGCGTGCGAGTTTGTCGAGGACGCCGTTGACATAGGTGTGGCCGCCGTCGGCGCCGAAATCGCGTGCGAGTTCGACCGCTTCGTTGAGGACCACGCGATAGGGCACATCTGGGCGGTGCATTAACTCATAAGCGCCGAGCCGCAAGGTCGCGCGTGCGATGTCGTCGACGCTGGCCAGTGGCCGGTCCAGGCAATCGGCGAGTGCGGCGTCGATCTGTTCTTGGTGCGTTTCCACCCCCAGCAAGATATCAGCAAAATATTCGCCGTCGGCGATCGCCATATCTTGTTCTTCGTTGAACTGATCGATGATCCGACGCATCGGGCCGCCACCGATTTGCCATTGATACATCGCCTGTAGGGCGCGGCGCCGCGCGCGGCCGCGTTCAGGAAAGGGCTTGGTTTGCTTCATAGTTGCGGCTCCAACAATTGCAGCAGATTCAGTTGCTCGATCACCGCGAGCGCAGCTTCTGCACCCTTATTGCCAGCTTTGCCGCCGGCGCGATCCAACGCTTGTTCGAGCGTGTTGGTGGTCAGCACGCCAAAACCGACCGGGATGCCGTGATCGAGTGAGACCTGCAGCAGTCCATTGCTGGCACCGCCAGCGACCTGTTCGAAATGCGCCGTTTCCCCGCGCACCACGCATCCCAGCGCCACGATTGCCGCATAGCGGCCACTGGCGGCGAGCTTCTCTGCCGTCAGCGGTAATTCGAAGGCACCGGGTACGCGCACCAAGGTCAGCTCGTCGTCATCCACCCCGTGCCGCACCAGTGCATCGCGCGCGCCGGCGATCAATCGATCCACCACTAAATCATTGAAGCGCGAGGCCAGTATCGCAATGCGGCCATCCGGCGTTCGGAAATCTCCCTCGATGCGTTCCATGCGATCAAAATCCAATCGTTTCTAGCAGCCGAGTTTATCGGCATTGCACCGTGAAGGTTGCTCGAAATGCGGCTTTCGGTTTGCCGCCGGCGGCACCGTCTCGCAGCTCACGGGCTCACATACTCGACAATTTCTAATCCATGGCTGGCGAGCCCTAGAAAGCGACGCGGCGTGCCCAGCACGCGCAGGCTTCGTAGCCCCAGATCGTGCAGGATTTGTGCTCCGATGCCGGTTTGACGCCAGGGTGCGGCGCTGTCGATGGGAATGTCCGCGCTGACCGTCGCTCGCGATGTGGACTGATCGACCCGCGCATCCTCGCCGAGCACGAGTACCACGCCTTCACCCGCAGCGGCGATCGCCTGCATGGCTGCGCGCAAGGGCAGCCCGTGATCGGCCAGATCAATGCCGAGGACATCGCTCCAATAGTTCTCTGCATGCACGCGCACCAGCGTTGGGCGCTCCGCCGTTGGCAAGCCGCGCACCAGCGCGTGGTGCAAGCCGCCGCTCAAACGATCGCGGTAGATCACCAGCGAAAACGCGCCAGCCAAGGTGTTGACCGCCTGCTCACTGACGCGTTCGACGGTCGTTTCAGTGGCCAGACGATAGCGAATCAGGTCCGCGATGCAGCCGATCTTAAGCCCATGCGCTTGCGCAAAAAGCTCCAGTTCTGGACGCCGCGCCATGTGGCCGTCGTCGCCCATGATTTCCACCAGCACGCCCGCCGGCTCCAGACCTGCCAGTTGCGCCAAGTCGACGCTGGCCTCGGTATGGCCTGCACGCGTGAGCACGCCACCTTGCTGTGCGCGCAACGGGAACACATGGCCGGGTTGCACCAAATCGCTCGCCTTGGCGTCAACGGCGACTGCGGCGTGGATGGTATGCGCGCGATCAAAGGCAGAAATGCCGGTGGTAACGCCCGTGGCCGCCTCGATCGAGGCGGTGAAATTAGTGCCCATACGCGTTTTGTTGTGCGCGACCATCGGGTCCAAGCCTAGACGTGCGCAGCGATCCGCGCTCAAACCCAGACAGATCAATCCACGCGCATGCCGCGCCATAAAATTGATGTCTTCGGGGCGCACACAACTGGCCGCCATAATCAGATCGCCTTCATTCTCGCGGTCTTCGTCATCCAGGAACACGACCATGCGGCCCGCAGCAATCTCGGCCAGAATTTCGGGTATCGACGCAAAAGGCATAGTCAATCAACTTGAGATGAGGGGGCGGTCAAGACCGCGCATGCCAATGTCAGTGCGGCAGAATTTCCCCTGCCAACGGATGCTGTCGGCGCGCTGATAAGCCAATGCGCGAGCGACGGCTAAATCGCTAGCGATCGCGCACGCACTGAGCACGCGGCCACCGTCGGTGACGGCTTCGCCGTCGAGCAATCGCGTCGCCGCGTGGAAGACCTTGACTTCGGGCATTTGCGTGACCGACAAGCCGCTGATGACATCGCCTTTGCGCGGCTCGCCGGGATAGCCGTCTGCGGCGAGAACTACAGCCACGGCAGGGCGGGAATCCCATTCGCAATCCATGCCCAAGAGCCGTGTATCGATGGCTGCCAGCATCAAGTGAACCAGATCCGACTTCAGTCGCAGCATGATCGGCTGCGTCTCCGGATCGCCGCAGCGCACATTGAACTCGAGCACGCGCACGCCGCCTTGCGCGTCGATCATCAGTCCCGCATACAGAAATCCGACGAAGGGCGCGCCTGCCGCGCGCATACCGGCCAGGGTCGGCTCGATCACTTCGCGCCGCACGCGCGCATCAATGGCAGCGGTCACGACCGGCGCGGGCGAATAAGCCCCCATGCCGCCCGTATTCGGGCCGCAGTCGTCATCGTCGCGGCGTTTGTGATCTTGCGAGGTGGCCAATGCCACATAGTTTTCGCCGTCGGCAATCACAATGTAGCTGGCTTCCTCCCCCTTCAGAAAGTCTTCAATCACCACGCGCCGGCCCGCAGGTCCCAGCGAGCCGCCACCGAGCATGTCCTCGATCGCCAGTTCCGCCTCGGCTAGCGTGCTCGCCACCACAACACCCTTGCCGGCCGCCAGTCCATCCGCCTTGACCACGATCGGCGCACCGCGTTCGCGCACATAGGCCAGCGCTGGTGCGACTTGCGTGAACTCAGCGTAATCGGCCGTGGGAATCGAGTGTTGCTGCAAAAAGCGTTTGGTGAAGGCTTTGGAGGATTCCAACTGCGCGGCCGCTTGGCTGGGTCCGAAGATGCGCAATCCGGCGGCGTGAAAGCGGTCGACAATCCCGAGGGACAGCGGCGCCTCGGGCCCGACCACCGTCAAATCTACCGCTTCGGCGATCGCGAATTGCAATAAGCCATCAATATCGGTGGCTGCAATCGGCAAATTGCGCATACCCGGTTCTAGCGCAGTCCCCGCATTTCCTGGTGCCACCACAATCTCGCGCACCTTTGGCGACTGGCGAATGCGCCAAGCCAGCGCGTGCTCGCGTCCACCATTACCGACCACCATGACTTTCATCGCGACCAATCCATCCAAATCAATCGCGCGGAGGATAGCTGCTGCAGACAAGAGCGGGGCTGGGTGGAGCGGGAGCCAAGAGCCAGGGGCGCCAAGTGGCCCGCCGGATTGAAAAGCCCCTCACCCCCAGCCCCTCTCCCAACAAGGCATGGGAGAGGGGAGCCGAGCGGATGGAGCGTTCTGGATAACGCGAACGGCGGTTAGAAGTGGTGACCTTAGTCTCGCCGCTAGTCGCAATCCGGTCGCTTTGATCTGTGCAACGCCTGCAGACAGGGTGCATTTCTTCGCGTTCTCTCTGCTATTTCTTGGCTGTCCTTTCTTTTCTCTCCTTTGCGTCTTTGCGTCTTTGCGTTGAACTTTTTGACTGTCCGGTCCTGAAGTCGG
>Ga0209181_10013027_pt1 | contig 10446 bp, 10 predicted proteins | sample MAT05_FD_187208 | JGI IMG/M metagenome (GOLD analysis project Ga0209181, IMG submission 187208) | Freshwater microbial communities from Lake Fryxell liftoff mats and glacier meltwater in Antarctica - MAT-05 (SPAdes) (version 2) | ecosystem: Environmental > Aquatic > Freshwater > Ice > Liftoff...
CTTCCAACTGAAAGCGCTTGACCAGTACGCGCACGCCATCGACCGCAGTGGCGCCTGCTTCGGGCACCGTGCGCAGCAGCGGAGCCGACGGCGCGGTAACGACAGGCGGGGTCGAGCTGCGCTGCTGTTGCAGCAGCGAACCAGCGTCCACGGGCGGCTCTGCCGCAATGCACAGCGCAGGCCACAGCAGACTTAGAAGCAGGCTTGAAAGCAGCCAGCAACAGAAATTGAATTGTTTTTCGAGCATTCCCCGACTCCTGACACCAACAAGGGCCGAACAGCGCAAACCAGTCTGCAGAACTGGCCTGCGGCGCCTTGATTTAAAGGGCCGGGAAGCGGCGCCAAACGGGGAAAAGCAGGCGCTTTCTGCGTCATTTTCTGGCTGAGGCGCAATCGGCTCGGAGAATCGGCAGCCGTCTGCCCGTAAATGGGATGCGCCCGTGTGCGTGACCGTTGACGCCAAGCCGCCGCGTTGCTCTGCGCAGGGAGAACATCGTTTTTTCCGGGCCACTTTTGGGCGAGTTGACGTCTCCCCTTGGACGCGTCGCAGGTGGACAACATCGTCGACTGCAAGCCTGTGGAGGTCTGCGACTGCGGCGCGCCCGTGCAGGTGCTGGCCGACGAGCCCGTGCGCCACCAGGTGTTCGACGTGCCGCCGGTCAAGGCACAGGTCGACGAGGTCCGGCGACATTCGGGGCGCTGCCTGGGCTGCGGCAAGGCGCACCGGGCGGCCTTGCCCGCCGGCGTGCCGAGTGGGCAGATCGGCCCGCGCGCCCTGGCGCTGATCGGCACCCTGGGCACGCACTACCACCTGACCCAATTCAAGATCCGTGACCTGGCCAGGCTGATGGGCGTGGACTTCAGCGTCGGCGCCATCTCGCAGGCGCACGGCAAAGTGGCGCAGGCGCTCAAAGCACCGGTACTGGAGGTGGCCGCCCACGTAGCGCAAGCGCCGGTCAAGCAGCTCGATGAGACGAGCTATCCACGCGAGGGTGCCGGCAACTGGGCCTGGGCCGTGGTGACACCCAGGTGGTTTTGCACAGCCTGCTGCCTTCACGTGCGCGCTACGTGGCCATCGAGCTCATCGGCGCCAAGCCCAGCGGAATCGTGGTCTCCGACCGCCATGCCGTCTACGACTTCGTGGATGTCAAGCAGCGCCAGATCTGCTGGTCGCACCTGCTGCGCGACCTCACACGTATCAGCGAGCGTGCAGGCCTGGCCGGGCAAGTCGGCCGCGGCCTGCCCCGTGAATTGCCTGCGCCCAGGCTTGGCTCACCGAGTAGTCGGCGGACGTACTGATGTCGTTGTTCAGGCCCAGGGACTTGAGCGCCGCTCCGGTCAGGTCGGCCAGCACCAGAGTCTTGCGTCGTTCGCAGATGAAGCGCACGACCGAGCGTTCGGTCAATTCGGCCGCCGGCACCTCGTACGCGCCGCCCACGAACCGCCCGGACTCACGGATGACGCTTTCCGCAAAGGCCACCTCGATGTTGCTGGCGGTGTAGCAGGTGCCGAACGCGCCGGCGCGGTCAAAGTCAGGATCATCAAAGCGGTAGACCCCGGTCGACCAGTAGGGCTCCGAGCTCGGGTACCGGCTGAGCCGCACGACCGAAGCTATCTCGATCTTGACCGGTCGAAGCAGACTCGTGGAGGCACCCAATGGGTCAGCAGAAATTTGCGTTGAAGCCGCTCGTCGAGACTGTGGAGCACGCGCTGGTTGAGGCGGTTGGCTGCGAGGACGATGCGGACATGCGGGTGAGCTCGCCGGGGGGTGTGTTTCACGTTCGCTGGGATGACCGAGGCGGTGCGACGGCGATGGGGCAGTTGCCTTTCTTCGCGGAGTACCTGAATGCCACCGGTCTGTTCGAGGACTGGGTCAAGGGCTGCCTGCTGAGCTACGTGAGTCCCAACGCGCCAACGCTGGTTGATGTCCTGGGCACGTGGATACTGTCGATTCTGGACGGTCATCACCGTTACGCGCGCGTTGGCATGCTGCGCGGGGACGGCGTGGCTCCGAGCATCCTGGGGATGAAGAAGATTATTGGTGACGACAGCCTGCGCCGCGCGCTCAGCGCCATTGCTCCGGCGCCGGACAAGAAGCACACGGCCGAGGAGAAGGCGGCGCAGCAAGCGCAAGTCGAACGCGCCACGCAGTGGATGCAAGGGCAACTCATGCACAGCGTTGCCGAGGCGCTGAAGGCTGCATGGATACTCGATTGCGACACGACGATCAAACCGTTGTACGGCCACCAGGCCGGGGCCGAGCTGGGCTACAACCCGCACAAGCCGGGTCGTCCGAGTCATGCCATTCACACCTACCGGATTGGCAACCTGCGCCTGGTGCTCGACGCGCAACTCGAATCGGGCAAGAGGCACGCGCCGTCGCACAGCCGGCCCGGGTTGGTGGCTTTGCTCGAGGGTCTGGCGCCGAACTCGCGGCCCGAGTTGGTTCGAGGCGATGTGGCGTTCCGGCCTATGGAAAACCTGGGCTGATCGGATGTCGGATGTGTGCCCAAAGAGTCCATCTACCCCAACGCAGACCCCATGAATCTGAAACACAAATCACTGTCGGGGCTGCAAGCCCTGGCCGCGGCCGCCCTCTTGTCGCTGGGAGGCACCGTCGCATACGCACAGGACAAGACGATCACGCTGTGCTGGGCGGCCTGGAACCCGGCGAATGCGCTGGTCGAGCTGTCCAAGGACTTCTCGGCCAAGAGCGGCGTGAAGATGAAGTTCGAGTTTGTGCTTTGGGCCAATTTTGCCGACCGCATGCTCAACGAGCTCAACTCCAAGGCCCGTGGCGTGCTGCGGAAATCGGAGGCGGGTGGACGCAGTACCAGCCATGAGTTGGACGACGCGCCGTCGTAGCGTGGCGCGGACGGCTCCAGGTCTACGCCATGCCCCTGCTCGGGCCCGAAGATCGTCGGCCGCGGCGACAGCGCCCGCCGCGACCTGATGCGATCGAACTGTTGCCGACCCGCGGTCAGCGCCCCGCCCGAACCACGTCCTGCAGCGGCTCGCCGCGGCGCAGCCGGCTCAGGTTCGAGACAATCATGTCCCAGCGCCGGTCCATCATCTGCTCGGTCCACTGCGACGAGTGCGGCGTCATCATCACGTTCGGCAGCTCGTGGAACGGCATCGCCGACGGCCGTGGCGACGGGTTCGACGCATCGGGATAGCGCCACCACACATCGATCACCGCACCCGCGATCGTGCCGCTCGCCAGCGCGTCGTACAGCGCGCGCTCGTCGACCACCGGCCCGCGCGCGAGGTTCACTATCACCGCGTCGCGCTTCATCCGCGCGAGGCGCGCCGCGTCGAAGAGGCCGGTGGTCTCGGGCACCAGCGCGATCGACAGGATCACGAAGTTGCACTCGGCGATCATCGCATCGAGCTCTGTGATCGGATAGAAGCGCGCGAGCGAGCCGGTGTCGGGCGGCGCAGTGCGCGCACAGCCGAGCACGCGAATGCCCATCGCATTCAGGCGGTCGGCGATTTCGCGGCCCATGTGGCCGAGGCCGACGATACCGACCGTCTTGCTGTTCAACTCATGGCGGAACGGGGCGTTCGTCGCGCCGCTACACGCCCAAGAGCCACCCCGGAAGCTGTCCTCGACCTCCTTCCAGCGGTGGGTCCACATCAGCATCGTCATCAGCGCGTACTCGGCCGCCGCGCGCACATGGCCGAAGGCGTTGCATACCGTCGTGCCCGCCGGCAGGCATGCGACGTCGACCTTCTCCCAGCCGGCGCCCTGCACCTGCACCAGCCGCAGCCGCGCCGCACCAGTGGCCGGATGCGCAAACGAAGTGACCACCGCCGCGTCGGCGGCGGCGATTGCCGCATCGAGTTCGGCAGCAGACGCGGCGCTGGGCACGCAGACCACGTGGTACGGGAAGTCGGCCTTCGCCTCGAGCCGCGGCCGGTTCGCGGCGACCATGTCGCCGAGCAGTACGATGTTCAGCGGGGAGTCGCTCATTACAGGTCTTTCGAGGTGGTGACGCGCCGGTGGAAACCGTCGCGGCGTTCGAGGTCGGGCTGCAGATCGATGCCGTGGCCGGGCGCATCGGGCACGGTGATGCGGCCGGCCGTGACCGGCGGCAGGCCGGTGACGACATCGCCATACCAGCCGTAATAGAACGCTCGGACGATCTCCTGTACGAAACAGTTGGGCACATGCAGCGCGAGGTGGGTCGAGACGGTCAGCGCCACCGGACCGGTGCAGTCGTGGAACGCAACCGGCACCTTGTAGGTCTGCGCGAGCAGCGCGATCTTGCGCGCCTCGGACACACCGCCGCACCATGCTATGTCCATGATCACCATGCTCAGCGCGTTCAGGTCGAGCAGGTAGCGGTAGTCGGCCGCCATGCCGCGGGTCTCGCCGACGGCGATCGGCGAGCGGGTCGCGCGTGCGACCTCTCCGATTGCATCCATGTGGTCCATCATCACCGGGTCCTCGACCCACAGTGGCTCGAACGGCTCGAGCGCACGCGCGATGCGGGTCGCCTGCGGGCGGTTCCACAACGAGTGCAGCTCACACATCACGTCCATCCGGTCGCCGACCGCACGACGGATCTTCTCGAACGGCACGAGCGCCTTCTTCAGGTCGGCATTGGAGATGTATTGGCCGCCGCTCGCCTCGGCGGCATAGTCGAACGGCCAGATCTTCATCGCGTCGATGCCCATGTCGAGCAAACTCAGCGCGACCTCGTCGGCGCGTTCGAGGAATCCCTGCAGGTCCTCGTACTGGCCCTTCTTGGCCGACAGCCCGAAGTTGTCAGTGCCCTGGGTCGGCCGGGTCTGCACGTAGCTGTAGCCGGCGCAGGTGTTGTAGACGCGGACCGAGTCGCGTACGCGACCGCCGAGCAGGTCGCACAGCGGCAGCCCGACCGACTTGCCGAGCAGGTCCCAAAGCGCGATGTCGACCGACGAACGCCCACGCGTCTCGGCGCTGCTCCCGACGAAGCCGACATAGCCGGTCAGGTGCGCCTGATGTCGTTCAATGTTGCGCGGGTCCTTGCCGATCAGGTAAGGCGCGATCGTCTGGTGGACGTGAGCCTCGGCCGAATGGGAGCCGTAGAAGGTCTCGCCGAGGCCGCTGACGCCTTCGTCGGTATGGATCCGCGTCCACAGGATGTTGGGGAATGCGTCGAGGCGTGTAGTCTCGATCGACGTGACTTTCATCGGAATCTCCCTGGGCTCGGTGGAATCGTAGAGAACGCGGGCCGCGGTCAGGTTTCGTGCAGACCCGCGTCGATCGACAGCAGCCGACGTTCGCCGTTCGACAGGTGGCGGCGCATCTGCCGCGTCGCGAGGTCGGCGTCGCCGGCGACGATCGCATCGAGTACGGCCGCGTGCTCGTGGTGGGCGGCGTCGATGTGCTCATGCCAGTGCACGCTGACGACGCGACTGTGCGAGATCGCATCGCGCAGCGAGCTCGCCAGGAACTGCAGCACCTGCACGATGTACCCGTTCTTCGACGCGCGCGCGATCGCCATATGCAGCTCGAGGTCCTCGGCGCCGCCGTTGCCACCGGCGCGCTCAACCGTGTCGATGCGTGCGAGCGCCGCGCGTAGCTCGACGATGTCGGCGTCGCTACGACGTAGCGCGGCGAGCCGCACGGCCTCGGTCTCGAGCCCGGCGCGGAACTCGAGCAGCTCGCGGGCGCGCTCGATGGCGCTGCCCTCGGGCGCGCGCAGCTTCAGCACGCCCTGACCGGGCGGGCGGCGCGCAACGAAGAGACCGAGGCCCGGTCGCGTCTCGACGAGCTGGTCAGCCTTCAGCCGCGCGACCGCCTCTCGAATCACCGTGCGACTGACCCCGAACTGACGGCACAGCTCGTTCTCGGCCGGCAGCCGCGAGCCCGGCATGGCAGCACCCGATTCGATCTGACGGGCGAGCTGCTCGACTACCGTGCCGACCAGGCTGGTTCGCTGCGGCACAGCCTCGAAGCGCAGCTCGGGCGGCACTCGGGCCGCGGTGGGCGAATCGGAACGGGGTTCGATCATCGTTCGAAGCGGTGGCGCTGGCGGGTGCCGTGGAACGCGGCGACGGTCCCGCTGTTGTATGGTTGTATGGTTGTATGATGACTGTTATCGTACCTCGGTGGCGCCAACTGGCGGAAATCACCCGTAAGACAGTCTGGCCGTGCCACAGCTAAGAACGACAGACGAACGAACCCTGAGGGGGAGACACTCATGCAAAGAAGACAAGCCACGAAGCTGTTGGGCGCCGCGCTCGCGGCCGGTGTCGCACCTGCGTTCGCGCAGGGCAAGAAGCTCACCGTCAACGTCGCGTCGGTCTATCCGCCCGACTCGCCGACCGACGTCGCGCTGACCAAGTTCAAGGAGCTCACCGCACAGCGCTCGAACGGTCGCATCGACGTGACGATCAGCAAATCCGGCACGATGGGCGACGAGCGTCAGACCTTCGAGCTGCTGTCGCAGGGCTCGGTCGAGTACGGTGCGCTCGGCGCCGGCGACGTGTCCGCGTTCTTCCCGCGCTTCTTCCTATCGGAGATCCCGTACCTGTTCTCGAGCCAGGACGACTTCTGGAAGTTCTGGCGTGGCCCCGGCCGCGAGTTGTCGGCGATGATCGAGAAGGAGCGCGGAGTGCGCACCGAAGGCGTCATGTACCGCGGCGCGCGCTACCTGACCGCGAACCAGGCTGTGCGCACGGTAGCCGACGTCAAGGGCCTGAAGATGCGCCTGCCGCCGATCAAGGCCTGGTACAAGGTCTGGGAGAGTCTGGGCGCGCTGCCCTCGACGATCGCCTTCGGCGAGACCTATATGGCGCTCAAGACCGGCGTCGTCGCCGCTCAGGAAAACCCGCCCGAAACCATCCTCGCCTTCAAGTTTTTCGAGGCACAGAAGTTCCTCATGCAGACGGAGCACGTGCACGGCGCATCGCGTCTGATGGCGTCGAGCAAGTGGTGGGCGACGCTGTCGAAAGACGACCAGGCGCTGCTGACGAAGGCGACCGAGGAGTCGATCGAGCTGGCCAACGGCATCACTCGCAACGGCGACGCGCCGATCGTCAAGAAGCTGCAGGAGCTCGGCATGACGCTGATCACCGTCGACAAGAACGCATTCCGCGACGCGGTTCGCCCGGCGGTCGAGGCGATGGCGAAGAGCGACTTCGACCCGGTGTTCTACGAGAAGGTGCGCGCGACACTGCGTTGATCGCCGTGCGCGTCCGTCGTCGCTTCGGCGGCGACGGGCGCGCATCGCCCTGACCCGGAGTGCGTGAATGAAGTCCATCCTCGAGAAGCTGAACGCGCTGGTGCTGCTCGCGCTGCTGGTCGTCACCAGCACCGCGGTCGTGTTCCGCACGATCCTGGGCATCCCCGCGTCGTGGTCCGAGGAACTCGGCCAGTACGCCTTCATCTTCCTGGTGTTCATCGGCGCGGCGGCGGCGATGGCCGACGACGGGCACATCTCGATCTCCAGCTTCGTCGAACGACTCGGGCCGACGGGCCGGCGGGTGTGCCGGCTGCTGCAGCGGGTGCTGCCGCTGCCTTTCCTCGTGGTGTTCGCGTGGGGCGCGTGGCACAACGTGCGCTCGAACTGGGGCCTGGAGCTGTCGACGGTCGCGTGGATGAACGTGGGCTACATGTACCTGTGCGTGATGCTGTCGTCGGTCGCGATGATCTTCTATCTGGTGCGCCTGCTGGTGCGAGACCTGCGCACACCGCGCAACGCCGCGCAGCCGCCGCGGAGGGCCGACGCATGATGGTCGCCGTGCTCACGCTCGGCCTCGCGTTCCTGCTGCTGGTGGGTGTGCCGGTCGCGCTCGCGCTCGGCATGTCGGCACTTGCATCGCTGCTCGCATCGGGCCTGCCGTTCCAGCCGTCGATCCTGTCGATGCGTACGCAGTTCGGCCTGCAGAACTTCGTGCTGCTCGGCATCCCGCTGTTCATCCTCGCCGCCAAGCTGATGAACACCGCCGGCATCACCCACAAGATCTTCCGCTTCGCCGACACGCTGGTCGGCTTCCTGCCGGGCGGCCTCGCGCAGGCCAACGTGGTCGCGAGCCTGATCTTCTCGGGCATGTCGGGCGCGGCGGTGGTCGATGTGTCGGGGCTCGGGCAGGTCGAGATGAACGCGATGAAGAAGGCAGGCTACCCGAAGAAGTTCAGCGTCGCGGTCACCGCCGCGTCGTCGATCATCGGGCCGATATTCCCGCCCAGCGTGCCGATGATCGTGTTCTCGTTCGTGTCGGGCGTGTCGGTCGGCAGGCTGTTCCTGGGGGGGGTCGTGCCCGGCCTGCTGATGACCGTCGCGGTGATGGTGATGGTCGGCTGGATGGCCAAGCGCGCAAACTATCCGCGCCAGCCGTTCCCAGGCTGGGTTAGGGCGGCCAAGCACTTCGTCGACGCGTTCCTGCCGCTGATGACGCCGGTGATCCTGCTCGGCGGCATCTGGACCGGCGTATTCACGCCGACCGAGGCGGCCGCGGTCGCGGTGGTCTACGCATTGCTGCTCGGCATCTTCGTGCTGCGCGAGCTCGGTCCGCGCGAGCTTGTCTCGGTGTTCATCGAGGCCGCCCGCGAGACTGCGGTGATCGGCTTCGTGATCGCAACCGCATCGTTGTTCGGCTGGGTGCTGATGCGCTCGGGCATGACCGGCCAGATCGCCGAGTTGCTGATGTCAGTGACCACCGACCCGCTGTGGATGCTGCTGATGATCAACGTGCTGCTGCTGGTGGTCGGCTGCGTGCTCGACTCGACAGTGGCGCTGTTGATCCTGACGCCGATCCTGCTGCCGGTGGTCACCAAGCTCGGCATCGACCCGGTGCACTTCGGCGTGGTGATGGTGCTGAACCTGATGATCGGACTGATGACACCGCCGTTCGGCATGATCCTGTTCGTGCTGTCGCACATCGCCGAGATGCCCTTCGACGATGTGGTGCGCGCGACGCTGCCGTTCCTCGTGCCGTTGGTGGTCGTGCTGCTGCTGATCACGATTTTCCCGCCGCTCGTCACCGCGTTGCCCGACGCGCTGATGGGCACAGCCAGACGTTAGCGCGGGCCCTGTCGTGGACGTGTCGCGCGCGATCTCGGTTGCGGACCTTAGACGGATGGCCCAGGGACGGTTGCCGCGAGCGGTGTTCGATTTCATCGACGGGGCTGCCGACGACGAGCGCACGCTGCGCGCGAATGTCGCCGACTTCGAGTCGGTGCGGCTGGTGCCGCGCTACCTGCGCGACGTGTCGACGACGCAGCTCGACACGACGATTCTCGGCAGCCCCGCGGGCGCGCCGCTGATGATCGGTCCGACCGGGCTCGCCACGATGACCTGGCCGGACGCCGACCGGATCCTCGCCACCGAGGCGGCCGCGGCGGGCCTGCCGTTCGTGATCAGCACCAGCAGCGGTAACACCATCGAGGAGATCGCGTCCACCGGACCCGGACGCCGCTGGTTCCAAGTCTATGTGTTCAAGGACCGCTCGATCACCGCGGGGATGATCGAGCGCACCGCCGCGGCCGGCTACGAGGCGCTGGTATTGACTGTCGACGTACCGGTGGTCGGCAAGCGCGAACGCGACTGGCGCAACGGCTTCACGATTCCGCTCAAGCTCACGCCGTCGAGTCTGCTCGACTTCGCGCTGCATCCGCGCTGGTGTCTCGATATCGCGCGCCACGGCGTGCCGACGATGGGCAACTTCGACCGCGCGCGCGGCTCGCGAGATGCGCAGTCGCACGCGGCGCTGATGAACGGGCAACTGGATCCGAGCGTCGGCTGGGACGTGCTCGCGTGGCTGCGTGAGCGCTGGCAAGGGCCGATCCTCGTCAAGGGCCTGATGTCTCTCGACGACGCGCTGCAGGCCACCGCCCTCGGTGCCGACGGCATCGTGATCTCGAACCACGGCGGGCGTCAGCTCGACGGCGTCGGCTCGTCGATCCGCGCGCTCGCCGACTGGGGCGGCGAGGCGAGTGCACGGCTGCCGGTGTTCGTCGACGGCGGCTTCCGACGCGGCAGCGACGTCGTCAAGGCGATCGCGCTCGGCGCGACCGCAGTGCTGATCGGCCGCCCGACGCTGTACGGCGCGGCGGCCGGCGGCGCTGAGGGCGTACGTCGCTGCCTGCGAATTCTGCTCGACGAGATGCGAGGCACGCTCGCACTGCTCGGCGTCCGCTCGTTCGCCGAAGTCGGCCGGCACTGCGTCGAGGTCGATCCGCGGGGACGCTGAGACGACGCGGCGGGGCAGTGCGTGCCGCTGACATCGCCCGGTTACTTCAGCCTGACACCGTCGATCCGTACGGGTTACGGAGGACGCCTGGCCCGGAGGACAGGCTTTCTAAACGCCCTTTTTCCTCACGGAACCCCCCCCGCCGAGCTCTCGGACACGCACCCGCGTGGTTGTTGGGCGCGGCACCAGCCCGTTGAACACTGATCGCAGCCCCAAAGGGGGTCGTTCGTAGCGCTTGCCTTCGGGTTTTCCCGGGCGACG
>Ga0209181_10013034_pt1 | contig 10444 bp, 8 predicted proteins | sample MAT05_FD_187208 | JGI IMG/M metagenome (GOLD analysis project Ga0209181, IMG submission 187208) | Freshwater microbial communities from Lake Fryxell liftoff mats and glacier meltwater in Antarctica - MAT-05 (SPAdes) (version 2) | ecosystem: Environmental > Aquatic > Freshwater > Ice > Liftoff...
TGGGCTGGTGGTCACGGGGGGAAGGAAAATCGAACGGTCGTGCTATTTTGCAGACTTCGTGCCGACCTGCGCACCGGCGAGCGTGACTTTTTATAGACCGCTGGCCCTAGAAGTCCCTAGAAGTCCGGGCAAGGCGCGCTTGCCAAGGCCCGCCGACCGCGGCTGAGCATCAGCCTTTGTGCATCACCCGCGGTCCATCAGCCGTCACGCATCAGCCGTCACGACAATGCGATACGCTACGGGGATGGACGTGCTGCAACTCGATATCTCGGGTCGCCCGCAGGCGTGGATCAGCCCACGCGAAGCGGCGGTGCTGTACGCCAGCGACGCCGTCGCATGGACGCTGGGCGACACCTTCCATGTGCTGCGTGGCGGCACCCAGCGCAGCACGGGCCGGCAAAGCCGCATCGAAGTGCACCCTATCGTGGCCGTGCGAGGCGCCATCCCTTCGCGAGCGTGGCGCCAGGCGCCGGCGCTGGCCAACCCCAAACTGTTTGTGCGCGACCGCCATGTCTGCGCCTATTGCGGCGGTCATTTCACATTCGACGAGCTGACGCGCGAGCACATCGTGCCGGTTTCGCGCGGCGGTCATGACACCTGGATGAATTGCATCACCGCCTGCCGCGCCTGCAACGGCCACAAGGGAAACCGGATGCCAGAAGAAGCACGGATGAGCCTGCTTTTTCTGCCCTATGTACCCAGTCTGCATGAGGACATGATCCTGCGCGGACGGCGCATCGTTGCCGACCAGATGGACTTCTTGCTCGCATCGGTGCCGCGCAGTTCACGGCTGCACGCTTGAGGGTGCACCGGGCCTGCCGACGCGGCCCATCACATCGCCGCGGCGCGGCGCCCCAGCCGACACCTCTTTGGGAGACACCCGCCATGAAAGCAGTACCGTCACGATGGGCTCCGGCCTTGCTGCTGGTTGCGTTGTCAGCCTGCAGCACCAGCAGCCCGGACGTGGTCGGTCGTGGCGAAGCGCAGCGCTTGTCCACCGTCGTCGACGCCGTGGTGCTGAGCACCCGGCCGGTGGTGGTGGAAGGCTCGCAGAGCGGTGTCGGTTCCACCGCTGGTGGCTTGATCGGCGGCATTGCCGGCAGCACGGTGGGTGGCCAGCGCGAAGCGATGGTGGTCGGCGTGCTCGGCGCGGTGGTGGGCGGGGTGATGGGCAACGTGGTGGAGCGCAGCGTCACCCGCGAGCCGGCGCTGGAGATCCTGGTGCAACTGAACAATGGCGACCGCCGCGCCGTGGTGCAGGCGCTGGCCGCAGAGACCTTCGCGCCAGGCGACGCCGTGATCCTGGTGAGCACGGGCGGCAAGGTGCGGGTGACCCGGACCCCGCCGCTGGCCCCGCAACCGGCTGCCATCGTGTCAGCCCCAGGCAAGAGCTGACGCCAGCATCTGACTGTCGGTACACGCTGGCCGCGCAGAGTGCGGGTGCGTAAGCGGTAGGCCGCATGCGTGGCGCCAACGCCGCACACACCGCTGAAATGCAATCGGCCCGCAGGTCACCCTGCGGGCCGATTCACGCGTCTGTACGCGCCTCTGTCTGCTCCACACCTGAGCAGGGCTGGCCAGCGCCAGCCTGCCCGGCGTCAAGACCTCATCAGGCGCGCGTGGTGTTCAGGTTCGGGTAGCGCACATGCTCCACCAGGTCCTGTGTTTCTTGCGACGGTGCGGGCGTCAGCAAACTGACGATGATGATCACCGCAAAGCCCAGCGGCACGCCAAAGATACCGGCCGAGATCGGCAGGATGCCGAACCACAGCTCGATCGGCGAGGTGACGCCGAAGATGCCGCGCAGCCAGGCCTGGGTGGTCACCATGTAATAGAACGTGATGCCCAAACCGGAAAGCATGCCCAGCGTCGCGCCCCACTTGTTGGCGCGTTTCCAGAACACACCCAGCACCAGGGCCGGGAAGAAGGCCGCAGCAGCAAAAGAGAACGCCGCCGAAACCAGGAACAGGATGTCCGCCGGTTTCTGCGCCGCCACTGAGGCCGCCGCCAAGGCCACCACCAACAGCAGCACCTTGGAGACCATCACCCGGCGGGCCGTGGGCGCATTGGGATCGATCATCTTGTAGTACACGTCATGGCTCAGCGCGTTGGCGATGGTCAGCAGCAGGCCGTCGGCCGTGGACAGCGCAGCAGCCAGGCCACCCGCAGCCACCATGCCCGATACGACGTAAGGAAGGCCACCGATTTCCGGCGTCGCCAGCACGATGATGTCGCCGCCAATGCGCATTTCGCCCAGCTGGAAGATGCCGTCCTTGTTGATGTCGGCAACAGACAGCAGTGCAGGGTCGACCTTGGTCCAGGCCGAGATCCAGGCCGGCAGTTTGTCGAAGGGTGTGCCCACCAATACGTTGAACACCTCGTACTTGACCAGCACGGCCAGCGCAGGCGCCGTGAAGTAAAGCAAGAAGATGAAGAACAGCGACCAGGTCACCGAGTCCCGCGCGTCCTTCACCGAAGGCGTGGTGTAGTAGCGCATCAGGATGTGGGGCAGCGCAGCGGTGCCCACCATCAGGCAGAACACCAGTGCCAGGAAGTTGCGGCGCGAATCGTTGAAGGTTTTCTGCGCCTTCTCGTCGCCATTGGGGTCACCCGCGTACTGCGCAGCATGGCGCGGCATGCCGGCCAGCGGCCTGGCGCGGCTATCAGCCGCTGCCTTGGCCTTGGTCCAGGCGTCCTTGGCCGCAGCAGCGTCCTTCGGAACGCCAGCCAGTGCCTTCTCAGCGGCCTGCAAGTCAGCCAGCGGTGCCGTGGCGGCCTTCAATTCAGCCACTCTGGTTTCGGCGGCAGCCTTGTCGGCAGCCAGTGCGGCCGGCACGTCTTTCAGCTTGGCCGCCAGGTCGTCAGACTGCTTCTTGAAGATCGCGATGACTTCCTTTTCCTTCGGGTCGTCGATCAGCTTCTTCTCTTGCGCCGTGACCTTTTCAAGCTGGTAGCCATAGATCGCCTGCGGAATCGGCACGCCGGTCTGTTTGACCGACAACCACACCACCGGAATCATGTAGGCAATGATCAGAATGATGTACTGCGCCACCTGCGTCCAGGTCACCGCACGCATGCCTCCCAGGAAAGAGCACACCAGGATGCCGCCCAGACCCACGAAGATGCCGATCTCGAAGGCCAGACCCGACAGGCGCGTGGTGATCAGGCCCACACCATAGATCTGCGCCACCACGTAGACAAACGAACACAGGATGGCCGCCAGCACGCCCACGAAACGTGGGATGTTGCCCTCGTAGCGCGCACCCAGGAAGTCGGGAATCGTGAACTGGCCGAACTTGCGCAGGTAGGGCGCCAGGAACAGCGCCACCAGGCAGTAGCCTCCCGTCCAGCCCATGATGAAAGCCAGCCCACCGTAGCCGTTGAGGTACAGCGTGCCGGCCATGCCGATGAACGACGCCGCGCTCATCCAGTCGGCACCCGTGGCCATGCCGTTGTAGACGGCGGGTACGCGCCTGCCGGCCACATAGTATTCAGCCGCGTCGTTGGTGCGGCTCATGATGCCGATGCCGGCATACAGCGCCACCGTGGCGAGCAGGAAGACGATGCCGATCGCGCCGCGCGACAGGCCCATCTGCTCGGCAATGGCCAGCACGATCACGAAGGCAAGGAAGCCTCCGGTGTACCAGCCATAGACCTTGTTCAGCCCCTTCTTGAAGGCCGCATTGGCCTCTTTGTTGGAGGCGCCCGCCTGGGGTTCGAAACTCAAGCCAGCCATGTCATTCCTCCTCGGCAACGCCGTGTTCGATGTCCAGCTTGTTCATGTAGTTCGCATAGAACCAGATGATCGCGCAATAGACAATCAGAGATCCCTGGGAGGCCATCCAGAAACTGAACGGCCAACCGAAGAAATTGAAATCCAGATCGCGAGCAAAGTAGCTCACGACATAGGTCACCACAAACCAGATAAACAAGAGGATCGCCGTGATCCGCAGGTTCTTCTGCCAGTAGCGCTGGTGGTTCTCACTCACCTTCATTGCGTCACCTCTCAAAAAAGTGGCCCATGGCGGGCAATTGACTTCTGAACAACTTACGAACAACTTCTGAACACAAACCGCTGCCTGTCACCGGGCAGCACCACAGCCGGCAGCAACCCGGCCCATAAACCCAACCCGGCCGCTACGAGGCTCTGCCTTCCACCAGCAAGCCGGTTTCACGCTCGAGTTGAGCGGCCACCTTGGGCTCGAAGCCTTTGAGGTGGCGAATGATCTTCACCGCCTTGTCGGGCTCTTGTCGGTCCACATGCACCCGCGCAAGCTGATACCAGCCATACGGGCTCATGGGCTGCAGTTCGGTGTTGCGCTTGAGCGCCGCGACTGCTTCGTCAAAACGATGCAGGCGAATGAGGACCAGGCCCAGGCCGTACCAGGCGCGGTCGAGTTCGGGACTCAGTTCGGTGGCCTTGACAAACGCGGCCCGGGCCTCTTCCAGGTGCCCGGCAGCTTCGAGCATGAAGCCGTGGTTGAACCAGTTTCTGGCCGTGGCCGAAGGCAGGCGCAACAGCCGGTTTGAATCGACCAAGGCCTCCTCGCTGCGCTGCGCCTGCACCAGCAAGTGCGCCCTGCTCGACAGCGCGTAGGCATCGTCCGGCCACTGTCGCAACATGCGGTTGAAAATACCCAAAGCCGCAGTTTCACGGCCCACGACCAACTGGCCCACGGCCTGCAGCTTCAGCCAAAGATATTCAAACCTGTTCATCGACATCCTTGTTGGCCAACCATGTTGCTCGTGACGCAGATGTCGGCGCGCTCGAAGGTGACCACTCCGTACACCACCAGCAGCAACAGAAAAGTCACCACCGGCACATGCTGGTCGGCCACGAGCTTGGGCGTGAGCTTGCGCACCGGCAGCGTGAAAGGCTTCGACAGCAACTGCAACAGCTTGTAAAAGAAATTCGTTTCGCGCTTTTCACCGGCCAGCACGAACAGCACGGCCTGGCCCACCAGGGCGAGCAGCGCGATGTAGAGGACGAGTTGCAGGACGTTGAGAAAGGTGAGCATGGCTGTTTGATAACGGACAGCCAGACTGTTGTTCGGGGCGCTTACTGCTTTCTGACAACAGCCGCTGCCTCGCTGGCAAGCACCTATAGGCATAACCCTGGGCTCGCGCAGACAAGGTGTCGCTTCGCGCTTTGCCCGCCCTTCGCGGAGGCGTGGCCAGGTAAAAGGACGTAACGGCATTGCAGCGCTGCGAGCCGGGTCGAGACTTCACCCGGGTTCAGCGCAACGGAGGTGGCCGACGTCCTTCTGCCGCCCACGCTCCTAGACTCGGCCGGTGGACAGCATGCCGAGGCCACCGTTCAACAAGGCAGCCGCAAGCAGCCTGGCCCCGGCGGCGACGAGCACCGCCCGAGCGCCCAGGCGACGGACATCGACAGCCGAGCCGGCCGTCTGCGCTGGGTAGGCGTCGGCCAGCGCGCCCGGCAGCGCCACGAACAGCAACACGCCGGCCGTGCCGGCGATCGCCAGCACGGCAGGCACGAAAGCCAACAGCAGGCGGCCGCGCTCAAGGCGCATCAGCGAGCGCGGCAGCGGCAGCGCGCCAGCTGGCGCGCTGCCGCCACAGCTCGCTCAACGCCGCGCTGCGCAGGCGCACTGGTTCGGCGTGACGGCTCGGCCAGAAACTCATCGCGCCCAGTCGCGCAGCGATTCCTCGTCCGGTCGGACGCGCGGCCAGCACATCGACGTTGTTCGGCCCGACCATGCGCAGCGGGCCGGCGGCGCGCATCACGATCGCACCCAGAGTCAGGCGCTCGCGCCACGTGGGCACCGTCGGCTGTGCGCGACATCGCGATCAATGGGATCAGGTCGTCGGGCTGTAATGCCGCTACCAACAGTGCGCAGTTCTCGTGTGTGGGTCGGGAAAGATCCTGGGCGGGCTCAAGACTTGGGTGCTAATTCCGAAATGCCTGCATGAAATCCAGATTCAGGGGCAGGCATTGGCCTCGACCCGTTCTCGACCGTCGGGATGGAGCGACAAGCTGATGTTCGGATTTCCGTCTCGACTGTTGCGGCGACTGAGCGTGGGACGCAAGTTGTTGCTGATCTTCGCGCTCGACATGAGCGCTGTGGCCTACATCAGCGGCATCCTGGTGCACGAGAAGTTCCTGGCCATCGACTTTGCGCGCAAGGAACTGGTCGGCACCGCCTACATCGAGCAATTGCAGCCGATCCTGCTGGCCGGCACGAAATCCATCGTCGACTCCCAAGCCGTCGCGGACGGGGCTGTGCAGTCGGTGGCCGAAGCGCAGGCGCGCTACGGGTCGGGGCTGGACAGCGAACAGGCCTCGATGGCGCTGGCCGACGCGCTGCGCTCGATCGGCGGCAGCCACCGCGCGCAGTCCACGGAGGCACCGGTGAAGCGCTCGCTGGAGCGCGGCCGCGATCTGGTGACGCGCGTCGGCAACCAGTCCAACCTGATCCTCGACCCCGACCTCGACAGCTATTACACGATGTCGATCGTCGTGCTGCGCCTGCCCGAGATCCTGCTGGCCTCGGCTGACCTCAGCGCCGCCGTGCTGCAGCATGGCCCCGCCGGGCCCGGGCGCAGCCCGGACGCCTATGTGCAGCATCTGATGCTCGAAGGCCGGCTCGACACGGGGCAGCAGAGCATGGGTTCGGACTATGCCGAGGCCTACGCCGCCGGCAGCCCTGAGCTGAAGCGTGCCCTGGAGCCGACGCATTTGGCGATGACCGCTGCGCTGAACCGCTTGCGCAGCGCGGCGCGGCGAGCGATGGAGCCGGGTGCGCAGCCGGCCGACCTCGAAGCGCTGCAGTCCGCGCATGCACAGCTCGTTGACAGGGCCGGCGCGGCCTGGACCGCCTCGTCGCAACAGCTGCGACATCTGCTGGACTTGCGCGTCGACGGGTTCTTCTCGCGCATGTGGCTGCACCTGGGTACGGCGCTGGGCCTGCTGACGCTGATCCTGACGACGGTGTACTTCGTCGCGCGGCAGATCGCGCTGCCGCTGCAGCGTCTGTCGGGCGTCGCCGACAGGGTCCGGCAGACCGGCGACCACAGCTTGCGCGCGAGCTGGGACAGCAAGGACGAGATCGGTCGCCTGGTCGTCGACTTCAACGACATGCTGGCGCAGCTGGACCGCGAACGCGCGGTCCAGCAGGAGCTGATCGCCCGGGCCCGCGCCGCGCAGGCGCAACTGCAGCTGGTCGAGGCGATACCGATTGCGCTGATGGTCACCGCAGTGCCGGGCCACGAGGTGCTGCACGCCAACCAGCCGGCGCAGCGCTGGATCGGCGATTCGACCGCAGACCCGTGGCGGCGCGGACTCGATCCGGCGGTGCGATCGCGCTTTTTCCAGCAGCTGGCCGACCGTGACGGGGTGGACGAATTCGAGGTGCGCTGGCATGGCGGCGCGGACCCGACGTGGGCCGTGCTCTCGGCGCGCCAGCTCGAATTCCAGGGCCAGAGCGCGGTGCTGACGGCCTTCACGCCGGTCAACCACCTGAAGCTGATGGAGCATCGACTCGAACTCTGGGCCAAGGTCTTCGAAGCCAGCGGCGAAGGCATCGTCATCATCGACGCCGAGCAGCATGTGCTGACGGCCAACCGCGCGTTCTGCCGCAGCACCGGCTACGAATTGCATGAGCTGATCGGCGAACCCGTCGGCGCCCGCGGCCAGCCGCCGGGCATGGTGCCGGCGCTGTCGGTGTTCGGGCCGGCGCTGGAGCGCAGCAGCAACTGGCAGGGCGAGGTGACGGTGCAGCGTCGCGAAGGCGGCAGCTACCCGGCCTGGCTGATCGTCAGCGTTGTTCGCAACGGCCAGGCGGCCGAGGTCTCGCACTACATCGCGACGACGATCGACATCAGCGACCGCAAGCGCAACGAGGAGCGCATCCGCTTCCTGGCCCAGCACGACGTGCTGACCGAACTGCCCAACCGCTCGCTGTGCATTGAACGGCTGCGCATGGCGCTGCAGCAGGCGCCGAGGCGCGACGAGAAGGTCGCCGTGCTGTTCATCGACCTCGACCGCTTCAAGAATATCAACGACTCGCTGGGCCACCACGTGGGCGACGGGCTGCTGCGTTCGGTGGGGCGGCGGCTGGCCGAATCCGTGCGCGCCGGCGACACGGTCAGCCGGCTCGGCGGCGACGAATTCGTCATCGTGCTCAACGGCGTGGCCAGTGCCGACGAAGTCGCTGCGATTGTCGAAGAGCGCCTGGTGCCGCGCTTGCGCCAGGTCCACGACATCGCCGGCGCCGATCTGCATGTCTCGTGTTCGATCGGCATCGCGCTGTACCCCGACGACGCGCAGGACATCGACACGCTGATGCGCCACGCCGACGCGGCGATGTACCAGGCCAAGGCCCATGGCCGCGACACGGCGCGCTTCTTCTCGCCCGAGCTGAACGAGCGGGCGCAGCGCCGGCTCAAGATCGAATCGAACCTGAGGCTGTGCCTGGAGCGCCAGGAATTGAGTCTGGTCTACCAGCCGCGCGTCGATGCGTCGAGCTGCCGGCTGGTGGGCGTCGAGGCACTGCTGCGCTGGAACTCGGCCGAACTCGGATCGGTATCGCCAGTGCAGTTCATCCCGATCGCCGAGGAAACACGATTGATCGTTCCGATCGGCGCCTGGGTCATCGACGAGGCCTGCCGTCAGCTCGGCGCCTGGCGCGATGCCGGTGTGCCGGTGCCTCAGGTGTCGATCAACGTCTCGGCGCTGCAGCTGCGCAACGATGACCTGATCGATACGGTACGCGAAGCGCTGGACCGCCATGCGCTGCCGCCGGGCACCGTTGAGCTGGAGCTGACCGAGTCGACGCTGATGGACCGGGCCGAGCTGACGCTGGAGCGCCTGCGAGCGATCAAGAAGCTCGGCGTCGAGCTGGCGATCGACGACTTCGGCACCGGCTACTCGAGCCTGAACTACCTCAACCGTTTCCCGATCGACCGGCTCAAGATCGACCGGTCATTCGTCAGCGACATGTTCAAGGACCCGACCGACCTGGCGGTCATTCGCGCCATCATCGGCCTGGGCCACACGCTGGGGCTGAAGGTCGTCGCCGAAGGCGTCGAGACCGACCGAGAGGCCCAGACGCTGCGCGCCTCGGGCTGCGACGAACTGCAGGGTTTTCTATACGCGAAGCCGCTGAGCCCGGCGGCGCTGTGCGAATGGATCGCCGGCGCGCGACGGCGCCGCAGCGGTTTCGATGCGACCGGCGCGATGGCCCTGGAGATCGCCGCGGGCAGCGATTGAGTTCATCGATCAGTCTCCAACCGGATACGTTGACATTTCATTCGATGACTTCAGCGCGAAGCAGCCATGGCTGGAACGATGTCGAATCGGGCGAGCGAGCATGCAGCCGCGATGGCGGCGTGTACCCATCGGATCAGGGGGGCACGCCAGTCTGAAGTCCGGACAGGCCGGCAGCGGCGCGCCGAGATCACACAGGTCGGTGAAAGGCGGCACGAAACTCATCTCCTCAGCTCGCGCAAGCCGGGCGTGGCTGGTTCAGCGGCTCGAGCTTGTCCAGCAGGAAGGGCAGGAATTCAGCGATCGTGGGATGGATCGGCAAGGCGTCGCGCAGCACCTGGTAGCGGGCGCCGGTGGCCATGAAATTGCTGATCACCTGGATCACCTCGTCGCACCCGAACCCGAGCAGCGACGCACCCACGATCTCCTCGCTTTGCTGGTCCACCAGGATCTGCATCAGGCCCGCAGTCTCGCTTTCCTCCTTGGCCCGGCTGACATCCTTCATCAGATAATTCGCCACCAGCGTGGCGCGGCCCGACTCTCGGGCCTGCGCCTCCGACAGGCCGACCCGGCCCAGCGGCGGATCGGTGTACATCGCGTAGGTCGATACCCGGCGGTCGGCAGAGCGTGCGCCGCCCTGCAGATTGGCCAGCACGATCTGGCCATCCTGGTAGCTGGTGTGGGTGAAAGCACCGCGCTTGTTGATGTCGCCGAGCGCCCAGATGCCCGGCACATTGGTTTGCAGCTTGCCATCGGTGGGCACGAAGCCGCGCTCGTCGGTCTGCACGCCGACCGCAGCCAGGTTGAGGCGCTCGGTGTTCGGGCTGCGCCCGGTGGCGACCAGCAGGTGCGAGCCTTCGACCCGCTGCCCACCCACCGACACGGCGATGCCGGCATCGGCACTCTTCTGAACCTGCTCCACCTCGTTGCCGACGTGGAAGTGGATGCCCTGTGCCTGCAGCATCTCGGTAAGGGCCTTCGAGACCGCCTCGTTCTCGCGGCCGGTGATGCGCGGGCCGGCCTCGATGACGGTGACTTCGCTGCCGAGCCGGCGAAAGATCTGTCCCATCTCGAGGCCGATATAGCTGCCGCCGATGATGATCAGATGGCGCGGACGCTCACGCAGTTGGAGCAGGCTGACGTTGTCCAGGTGCGGCACGTCATCGATGCCCGGTAGCGGCGGGATGAACGCGCGGGTGCCGGTGTTCAGGAAGA
>Ga0209181_10013037_pt1 | contig 10442 bp, 10 predicted proteins | sample MAT05_FD_187208 | JGI IMG/M metagenome (GOLD analysis project Ga0209181, IMG submission 187208) | Freshwater microbial communities from Lake Fryxell liftoff mats and glacier meltwater in Antarctica - MAT-05 (SPAdes) (version 2) | ecosystem: Environmental > Aquatic > Freshwater > Ice > Liftoff...
GGCTGCGATGGCACAGCTACCGCTAGCCGGAACCAGCTGGATTCCAGGCAAATCGGGGTAGCCAGCGGCAGGGTGGTGCGGCCAGATTGGCGATCGCACTACAACTGAATTGGCAGAGATGGAGCAGGGACGGCAGGTAGTGATGATTCGAGGGTAGGAGAAGTTTCCAGAGCAAATACGGTTGGCTATAGGGGCGGGTTTATCCAGCACCTAACCGTTGAGTTGTCAATGCCTTGAGGTCAAATCTGTGAGGACAATCCTTGAAAGGACAGCATCTCTCTGGTGCAGCCTTCAGCGAGGCAGATATCCGAGGAAATTCACTTTTGTTGAAGGACAGGTCTACAATTCGAGAAAGCTGAAAAGAAACTGCCATGCTAAATCTCGAATTTGATCCAGAAACAGAGGCTTATCTGCTTGAAATTGCAAGTCGGGAGGAAACAACTCCTGAAGCATTGATCAAATATCTCATTCATCAGCGTTGGGGCAGTTTGCAGTCCCGTAAGACGATTGTTGAACGTCGGGGAGGACATCCTGAACATCTTCTCCAAGATGCTCCACCGAATTTGTCAGAACGCGAACCTCGTAAACGGGCTATTGCAGAATACCTCATGAAACGTCATCCAAAGCAATTTCCTCAATGAGCTATCCTCCCGTGATTCTGATTGATAGCGGAGTTCTTATTGCCTATTACAGCGCAAGAGATGCGTATCACCAGCAGGCGTGTACATTTTTTGAGCAATGTACCAGTCAACTGGTGACAACTTTGGGGTGCGCCACTGAAGTGATGTGGCTACCGAGTTCCGACTGGCGTACCCAGAACGAATTTTTGTCTGATCTTGCTAAGGAGTTGTATGCTCTCGAACCTCTATCTCTGATAGATTTTAGCCGTATTGCTGAACTCAATACTCGATATGCTGACCTCCCTGCTGATTTTGCAGATTTATCTCTGGTTGCAATTTCTGAACGGCTGAATATTACAGTCATTCTCACACTAGATAGCGATTTTGATATTTATCGTCGTTACCGGACTCGACCCTTTGAGCGAATTTTCCTGCCAACCTAATTGCTTGCTGCTAGACCTATGAAAGCCAGCGAAGTTCTGAGACGCTACGCCGCCGGAGAACGAAACTTTCGCCAGACTAACTTGCGGGGGCAGTTCTTTGAGGGGGAAAACCTATCGGGAGTAGACTTTAGCAGAGCCGATATTCGAGGATCCAACTTTAACAATGCAATTTTGAAAGAGGCAGATTTTACTGAAGCACAAGCAGGTGTACAAAAACGCTGGTTGATAGGACAGCTAATAACTGTTTCTTGGCTCTCAATTGTCTTCAACTTCACGTCAATAGCAGTAAATCGATCTTTTGTTGATCACTTTGCTGCTTCAAAGGAAATTCAGCAGCAAGTAGTAGTTATTAACGGAGTAATGCTGCTTATAAATGGAATTCTCGTTTTTACCATTGTTCGACAAGGCTTCGCATCTAATACTGCAAGGGCAGTTAGCCTATTAGGAGTGCTAGTAAGCACAGGTCTGTTTACAGTTGTGGGGGAAAATACAGGCAAAGGACTATTGGGCTTTATTGGATTTATCATAGTTTTTAGTGGAGGTGCAATATCACGTTGGTTGATAGCTGCGATCGCAGCAACAACAACGGTTGTAATCGCCATTGCGTCCATAGTTTCAATAGGAGTTTTAGGTGGAGCTTCTTTAGTAGATGGTTACATTGAGTATCATCTACTAAAAAAAGTAATTAGGGAAGATTTACTTTCAAACTCAGGTGACGAATTAAGCATAATTGCCATGATTCTTACAGGATTAGTCCTTTACGTCACGGTCTGTATCAGCATGAAAGATAAAAAATTTATCTGGATTAGCGATTTGCTTAAAGCATTTGCTGGGAGTGGAGGGACAACCTTCTGTGGAGCGGATCTCACAGATGCTAATTTCAGTAGTGCAATCCTTAAAAATACGAATTTTAATTCTGCTGAATACGATGAGACAATTTTGATGCGAGTTCGTTGGCAAAACGTCCAAGGACTAGACTCTTCACAACTTGGCAATTCAAACTTAGCTAATTCTGCTATCCGTAATCTGCTTGTAACCCATAATGGTTGTCAAAAAACATACGTCAACGCTAATTTGCAGAGTGCAAATCTAAACGGCGTAAACCTCAACGAGGCAAATTTGCAAGGTGCAATTTTGAGCGATGCGACCCTGCACCACGCTGAACTCAGAAACGCAAATTTAACTGAAGTGCAGGCATTGAGAACTAATTTCTCTGATGCTTATCTTACTGGAGCCTGCTTAGAGGCATGGAATATTGACCACACTACTAATCTGCAAAACGTAGACTGCCAATATGTATACCTCCTCCAAAACCAGCAAGAACGCCGCCCCAGCAGTGGCGATTTTGCCCCTGGAGAATTCACCAAGCTGTTTCAAGAAGCCCTCAGTACCGTGGATTTGATTTTTCAGAATGGCGTGGATTGGAGAGCGTTTGTGACCGCCTTCCAGCAAGTACAGGTGAAAAATGAAGACACTCTGCTGGAAATTCAGAGCATTGAAAACAAAGGGGATGGTGTGGTAGTGGTGCGAGTCAGCGTACCCTCAGATACGAGTAAGGAAAAAATTCACAGCGAGTTTAATCAGCAGTATGACCCGGCACTTAAAGCATTAGAGGCAAGGTATCAGGCAGAACTGCAAGCCAAAGACGGCGAAATTACCCGTTACCGTGAAGACAGTGCCAATATGTGGGAAGTGATTAAGCTACAGGCAAAAAAACCCATTTATGTACAGGCGATCGCCCAGGCAAAAACTATGAACGACAGCACCGATCAAAGTCAGATTTTCAATGTGGGTGGTGACTTCAACATCGACGCTACAAATGCCGTAGTGAACCTACGCGACATCAGCGGCACGGTCACCAATGCCATCAAGCAGTTACCTGAATCCTCTGATCCCGATCAGTCGGATCTGAAGCAGCTTTTGATGCAGTTAAAGGAAGCGATCGAAGCTGACCCCGACTTACCTGATATTGACAAAGCCGATTTGCTAGAACAAGTGCAGCTCTTGGCAGAGGCAAAACAAACAGAGGAACCCGCAAAGCAAGAAGGGCTGGCGCGGAAGGCAAAGAAAATGTTTGAGGCGACGTTGAAGAGCCTGCCTGATACTGTCAAGATTGTAGAATCATGCAACAAGCTGTTGCCATTGATTCTGAAGGCTTTAGGACTCTCTGTGTAGGATTAACGTTGTCGCGTCCGTATCTCTCTCAAATAGCAGTGTTTGGGAATTGGGTGATAGGCGATCGCCCATTCACTGGTTTTAGCGATCGCTAATCTAGGCAGGTATGCCCAGTATGATCGCATCGCTCGGTGCAAGGTACTCGTGACTGAGTGCAAGTTACCCGTGACTCAGTGCAAGGTACCCGTGACTGAGTGCAAGGTACTCGTGACTTGGTGCAAGGTACTCGTGACTCAGTGCAAGGTACCCGTGAGTGAGTACGATCGCGATCGCACTCAGTTACACTGCACTTTTAGTTACAGCACCAGATTATTCATCCCCAGAATTGGGTTTACCGCACCAGCAAGACGATTGAGAAGGGAGTATCTACGCAAAACTTTTTTAGCCTGCTATCCAAATTTACCCAATTTCTCGCAGGTGGATGGGCAACCAACAGAGATAGATTGCAAAGGTCATCTTATCTGGGAAGCGTCTACTATGGCACGTCTAAAACGATCCTCTAGAACATTGCAAAAAGCCGAAAAGCGCGAAGCAGGCTTGCAATCGATCAGCCCTACCCTAGATTTGGGTAATCAATTGACGTTAGCAAAATATGCTGACCTGATCCAAAGCCTGCGCTCTCAGATTGCAACCTACAATAGCGACCTTTCCAGCCTGGATGATCTGTCTCGACAAATTAAAGATGCCGAACAGCAAATGCGGAATCTGTCTGAACAAATGCTGCTGGGAGTTGCCGCCAAGTATGGTAAAGACAGCGGAGAATATGGCAAAGCAGGCGGTGTGCTCAAAAGTGAGCATCGTCGCCCAGCCCGAAAAAATGCTGCTGACAGCAATGGCGAACTGCTGACTGCGATGGTTGTTCCGACAGCGATTAAGACAACCGGAGCTGAACCCATGAATGGGAAAGCACTACTATCAAATTGAGCTGCGATCGCCCCATCGGCAGGGGCATTGCATGCAATGCCCCGACAGGCAATCTTGGTGTCATTGCTCTATTTCAAAAATAATATAAGATTACGGTTGACTACAACCGCGTCTACCCGTATGCCCTTTCATTAAGCTGCTGCACAAACACGGGCGGCTGTTACATCAGGACTCAGAAACTTTAGCGCCACTTGGAAAGTGCGAGGAACACCTCCAAGTGGCTAAATCACCCAACTGTCACAGCAGTCAGGAGACCTTGGTGAATGATACCTTGGTCATCCCGATTTGCCCAAGCAAAAGAGGATGGCTAGGGTTTCTAGTTCTGGTTTCCTTACCCCAAACCTCTTAGGAGACCAGTTCATGACTCAATTCACCGACTCGGGCACACCAGTGCCCCCAAATCTTGTACCCTCCAATTCTGATGGCGGGCGATCGCGCGAACCCGTTCGGCATCTGCTGTTTGGCTCCCTTGCCGCCGTCCAGCTCAACATCAAAAGCCTGCACAAAATAGGCTATGCCGAACCCAACGACTGGAGCAAACCGATTCCAACGGGGCGATCGGGTGAGGTGATGGCGATTTTGGTCAAATACCTGTGGGTCGATTAATCGCATCGGTTGCCCGAGAGATGTGGGATAAAGCATTTGCACCAACACCTTGGCCACAACGCCGCAATCCTAATGCAAATGCTTCATCACTACGTGGGTGATTGCAGGAGGACTTGGTTGTCTCGCACTTGCGCTTTACGTTCTGTTCTTGCGGAACTTATTCAGCTTCTCATTTTTACATCCGATCGATCTGGCGATCTGTTTGGCAGGTGGAGCAATTAGCATCCTCTGGTTTGAACAGTTGAAGGGTCGCAATAAACCCGAGAACAAGCGGAAAAAGTTAGCTTAGACTCAATTCAAGATGACTTTGTGAGTGATCTGACCCTGAGTATCAATGTCATAAACAAGTGGTATTCCTGTCCCTAATTCAACGTTAACAATCTCCGCTTCGGACAGGTCTTCTAGGCGCTTAACGATCGCACGAAGGGAGTTTCCATGTGCTGCAATCAACACATTATCTCCCGTGATTAAGTGCGGCAAAATGCGATCGCGAAAGAAGGGCACGGTGCGCTTCACCGTATCTGCCAGACTTTCGCCACCCGGTGGAGCCACAGCATACGAGCGCCGCCAGAGTTGCACCTGCTCTTTGCCAAATTTTTCAGCAGTTTCAGCTTTATTCAACCCTTGCAGTTCGCCGTAGTACCGTTCATCCAGCCTTGCTGAAAGATAAACTGGCAGTTCTTGTTCAGGGTCGCCTTTGTACTGATCCCAACCATGCCAGTTTTCATCATCTGCCTGATGTTTGATGATGGGAATTCTGCCGTCGCAGATATCATTAACCTCCGTCAGAATAATGATTGCAGTTTCAATTGCTCGAAACAGCAGACTGGTAAAGCAAACCCTGACTCGATAATCCTTCAGTTTGCAGGAGGCGATCGTGGCTTCTGCCCGTCCCTGTTCACCTAAGGGAACATCAACCCAGCCTGTAAATTTATTCTCCGCATTCCAAAGGCTTTGTCCATGACGGATCAAAATTAATTTAGCCATTGTGTTTTGTGTATTTTACCTTGGTAGATCAGAAGTCCGTACAGAGGTAACAACACTAGAGCGCCAGCGTGTCAAAAATGTCACGTAGAATTTTTGCGGAATGAATAAGTTGCTGTTGCTCCGTGTCGTTGAGAGTCAGGTTGACCGTCTTAGCAACACCTTTTTCATTCACAACAGAGGGCAGACTCAGACAAACATCATGAATGCCATAGAAGTCATTCACCAGAGAGCTAACCGTTAAAATGCGATCCTGTCCGCGCAGAATAGCTTGGACAATTTCAGTCGTTGCTAGCCCAATAGCGTAAGAAGTATACCCTTTGAGTTTGAGGATTTCGTAGCCAGCGTTTTTAACGCGCTCAAATATCTCCTGTAGTGCGGCGTTGTCGAGTTCTGAGCTACCCTCTTGGTCATAAAGGGGCATTCCAGCAATATTCACCTTGCTCCAAACGGGCACTTCACTGTCACCATGTTCACCAATAATGTGAGCATGAACGCTGCGGGGATCAATGCCCATTTTCTGCGCCAGCAGAGTCCGAAATCGCGCGGAGTCGAGTACTGTTCCAGAGCCAATCACTCTGGCAGCCGGAAAACCAGAGAGTTTGAGCGTCACGTAGGTCATAATGTCTACTGGATTACTGACAATCAGCAGAATGGCATTAGGGCAATATTTGACGACATCGGCGATCAGGCTCTTAAAGATGGCAACGTTTCGTACAACCAGATCTAGGCGGCTTTCTCCTGGTTTCTGACTAGCTCCAGCGGTAATAATAACCAGGTCTGCATCACGTCCGACATCGGCAACAGTACCCGCTTTAATATCAACAGGCTCGACAAAAGGAATGCCGTGCATCAGATCCATGACTTCTCCCTGAAGCCGCTCTGTATTAATATCTTGAAGAATCAATTCATCAAAACAGCCTTGGATCATTACGGAATAAGCACATGCCATCCCCACCTGTCCGGCACCAATAATGACACCTTTGCGAGGTCGGATGCTGACTTTAGTTTCAACATTGGGATTAAGCGTAAAGAGAGTTTCAAACATATTTACCACGCTACTGCAACAACTTTTAAGCGATCGCTATCTTATGAACTTACCACCTCAATGCAATTACCAGGAATGGAGCGCCCGGAGTTGAGGTGTTTTCTTCAATTGATGTTCCTGCATCCGCGCTAAAACATCATCCAAAATTGTCACAGCTTCGGCAACAAACGGCCCTTTGTTAAGCATGACGCACTCAGTCCGCTCTGCCATTGCTGCATCCGTCATTTCAGCCCGTGAGGGAATACCTTTTTTCACCAGGTTCTCTAGCACCTGAGTTGCCCAAATCACTGGGATATGAGCCGCCTCACAGAGCCAGAGAATTTCTTCTTGAATTTCAGCCAGTCGCTGATACCCAATGGCGATCGCCAAATCACCTCTCGCAATCATCACGGCAAACGGCTGTTGACCCGCTGCTTGCACCATTAATTCAGGTAAATTACTAACCGCTTGAGGCGTTTCAATCTTAGCCATAATCGCAATTTCGCGGGGTTGCTTCATCCGCGCTGCTAATTCCTGCTGGAGTAGCTTAATATCATCGGCAGATTGCACAAACGAATAACCGACAATATCGGCATGGGCAGCGACAAAATCTAAATCCTGGCGATCTTTATCTGTCAGGGGGCTGAGTTGCAAATCTGTATCGGGGAAGTTAAGCCCTTTGTCTGGCGAGAGCTTGCTCCCCTTTAAACGTGCATGGGTAATGCGGAGGAGAACGCCCTGATCGGTGAGAGATTCCACACGCGCTCCAATGCGACCATCATCAATCCAGGCAGTTGCACCCACTTGCAAGCGATCGATCACTGCGGGCAGAGTACACGTTGCGTAGAAACAGGTCGCATCTTTCGGATCTGGCAGATCATGGGTCAAGACCAGACATTCCCCCTGAAGAATGCGATGTTTTTGATCAGGCGCGATCACTTCACCAATCCGGGGTTTCGGGCCGCCCAAATCCATTAAGACTTTGCAGTCATGTCCAGTCTCGGTCTCTGCCCGACGGACATTGTCAATCATCGCTTGCCAAAGGTCAGCGTTGTCATGGGCACAGTTAATGCGAACACAATTGGTGCCTCGCTGAAGCAGATCCCGTACAAAGTCTTCATTACTGGCGGCTTCTGGTGGCAATGTCACCATGATTCTGACTCGGCGATCTGTGGTGGTCTGACCCAACACCGCTTCGGTCTGTTGGGTTAGGAGGCGATCGCCCTCCAGAAACTCCTGAAGCGCAGGACGGCTAGGCAAAGTAGCCGGATCAATCTGACAGATTGCGCCGAGGGTCGCAATCACCGCATCTAAGCTGGGGATGACTCGCCCTTCTAAACGACCCAGGGAAGATAACCCCCAGGGCACCAGGGCGGCTTGCAGCGGACGAAGGTCATGTCGGCGTAGCGCCAGGTAATGGGCAAGATTGACTCCACTGCTGAGAAACACCTGCCGCTGAATGCGTGAACACCATGGGTCAAAAATATCCTGCCCTTCTTGAACCACGATCTGCCGCAGTGCTTGCAACGTTTCTAGCAACACACATGGATTCGACAGGTCTAATGTGGAATAGTCAAGTTCTTGAGCCTGTTCTAGAGTGGAAACCACCATGAAATAACCTCTTAAAAAACTGCGCTAAAACTTTAGTTTGTGTTGCTATGAGAACTTCCAGTTAGGAAACGGATTGAAGCAACAGAAAATATTGACTGCGCTTTTTGGAGCTTGTCATTGAGTCACGTCTTTGTTGTAGAGCTAGTGGTGCTAAAGAGGCGATGATTTTTTGGGTAATGATAGGCGATATAGTGAACCCCAATCATTACCCTTTTAGGACTACCGTAGAGCTTTAGGATACAAAATGCGTGCATCGAACCAGCAACTACTCGGCGCAGCTACTCTTTTGAAGAAAGAAGGGTCTGCCACTCTTGGACAAAGGATGGTGGCACGGATAGCTGAATGGACTCACCGCCGATCGTTGGCAGCGTCAAGCTGAGGGGAACTTCTGGCTGTAGCTGTGCTAATAACGGCTGAAGATCATACTCTCCGACATTTGATTCGGGAGCGGATAAATCGGTAAAAATCAGGCTGGAGTTATCAGCAGCAGTCAATACTTCACCCATAGAATTAGTCAACAACAAGGGTTTACTGCGATCGATTTCGACGACCCCCGGAAAGCCCACTAAACGCAATTCAAAACTTGTTTTGTCATTAGGGGAGACACGTTTAAAGGCGATCGCCTGCCAGCTATTTCCGTGCTGATCTTTGAGGGTTTGCCGAGATTGGTAGACCATTTGTCCCGGTGCTTCCTCTATTTTCCTAATTGCTGCGGCTGCATCGGGAGTCGTGCCTATCGCTAACCCCAAAAATACAGTCAACGCTAGGCTTGCCAGCAATAGAAACTGAGCCAGTGTTTTTCTGATGATATGTCCGATCATAAAAATTCCTCTTTTTAATTAAATCCTACTTTTCTAAAGGTTCTCCTGCTGCTTTCCAACCTTGAATACTAGGAGGAAAAGCCCGAACATTAGTATGTCCTAACATTTGCAATGTCATAACTCCCATGGCTGTTCGATAGCCTGTTGCGCAATAGAGAATTACGGGGCGATCGCCAGGGATTTTATCAAGATTGGCGACTAAGGTTTGCAAGGGGATGTTGATGGCATTTGGAATGTGACCGGAGCTATATTCAGAAGGCTGTCTGACATCAATCAATGCCGCATGATCACGTTTGACAATACTTTTGAGAGCGTCTGTATTGGCGATCGCGTAATAATCGCTAGGAAGAGCAGTCAAAAAACGATCGATCTCGTCTGATAATTGCGCTTGGGGCATTGAACTAGCAGCGTTGACTGGCATTGGTGCTATCTCCAAAGTACAAATAAACAGAAATATTCCCAGTAATAATGTCAGAAAAAATCTCTTCATACTGCACCACCCGTCATCATCTGTGAAATTTGCTCAATCTTGAAGATGAAGATTGCTTGATCTGATTTGAATTAAAACCGCTGATCTCCAATTTTTATCCTGACAGGCTGTTGGGTTATTTACTGGATGAATTAGATAAATTGATTGAATACGTTACAAAACTTACACCGCTAGCAGTTTTCTTTCTCCTTCTCCTTGTTGGGTCAAGACTGTACATGGCGATAAAATACTCGTCTAACGGTTTCGACATTGAAACTATAAAGTCCGACAATAGCGGCTAACACCAACAGGAATACGATCAGCAGAGTTTGAATGCCTAGCAAGCCTGCAAGTGGTGTTTAAGGAATGTCCATTACAACGAATAAATTGTGATAAGGGAGGGCGATACGCTCAATATGTCCACTGCCAATTGAGGATCTCAGGCATGTCCTCTCCATGTTCCGTGATGTATTCCCTGTGGTCGATCAGCTTGTTGTGGAGCAGCTGTTTGGCATGAGCGCCGATCGCTTGGAGTTGGGGGACGCGATCGATCACATCCTGAGCCAGATGGAAGCGATCGAGATCATTCAGCACCACCATATCGAATGGTGTGGTCGTCGTCCCTTCTTCCTTGTACCCGCGCACATGCAGATTAGGGTGATTGGTACGGCGGTAGGTGAGACGATGAATCAGTAACGGATAGCCGTGAAAGGCAAAGATGATCGGTTTATCTCGTGTGAAAATGCTATCAAAATCGCGATC
>Ga0209181_10013045_pt1 | contig 10439 bp, 14 predicted proteins | sample MAT05_FD_187208 | JGI IMG/M metagenome (GOLD analysis project Ga0209181, IMG submission 187208) | Freshwater microbial communities from Lake Fryxell liftoff mats and glacier meltwater in Antarctica - MAT-05 (SPAdes) (version 2) | ecosystem: Environmental > Aquatic > Freshwater > Ice > Liftoff...
CCGCGGGTATGTCCCTCCGGGTCACTGTCGAGGCCATCGAGCGCGGCCCAGACCCGTGGCCGGTACTCCGGTGCTCATGGAGCGTGGCGTGATGCCACGCACAACGCTACTGCCAGGCCCGCACCTCACGAGGTGCGGGCCTTTGGCGGTATGAGCATCATGACCCCCACCCAGGCGACCACCACCACCATGACCACCACCACCATGACCACCACCACCGACGCGCTCCGCGCCACTGTCGCGCTCTCGCTCCGCGTGCTCGCCAAGATGGGCGAGCTCGTCGCCTATCATCGGGTGTCCTCCACCCGCTCTTTTTGCGACATGGAGCCCGCGGTCGCGCGGATGGTCGGTCGCGCGGCGAGCGCGGCCTGGGAGTCGATCGAGAGGCTCGCCCTATCCGGCGAGCGGGGGTACGCGCGCGACCTCGCCGCGGAGCTGGGCGCGATCCCTGAGATCGGCGTAGTCTCGTCGGCGGCCCTCTCGACCGCGCGCGAGAGCGCGCTGGCCGCGATCGACATGGCGTGATCGAGCGGGATCGATCCGATCCCGCTGAGCCGGCTCTCCGGCGGACGCGCGGCTGCGAAGTTGGCGAGACCACGCCTCTCCCACCAAGACCAGCGCCACCCAGGCGACCAGCGACCGGAGTCGCGAAAGGCACCGGCCATGAGCACCATGACCCCCAAGACCCTCGCCGATTCGCGGGCGCGGTGGCACTCCCTGAACCACGGGGCACTCGCTGTAGGTACCCTATTGATACTCCATCGGTTCCTCTACGGGGCGACTCAGCTGGCGCGGCTCGCCGCGCCTGGGTTGAGCGCTGTGGGGTCGAGGATCTACGTAGATCTCTATAGCCGATCCCTGAGAGGAGCGACGGCCTGGCACGCATCGGCGCCCGTGCATGTCAGCTGGATCATCGGCCTCGCACCACTGGACGACACGCGCACCTCCGAGGCGCTCAAGCAGATAGACGCGGCACCTACCCGACCCAGTGACCGGACGCGGCAACGAGCTGCCAGCGCAAGATAAAAGCGGGTACCACTTGACGGTCCATCGTCCGTAGGGCATATACACCGGGCGAGGCAAGGATGCCGCGCCTCGGGAGCACAGACAGACCATGACGACCCCGATCTTATTTTTATGGGCGCGCGCCGTTCAGGCGTCGAACGAGCGGGCGCGCGCCGACCTCACGAGCGCCATCTTGGCGCTTGCGGCCGCGGATGCGAGTGCGAGTGCGAGTGCGAGTGCGAGTGCGGGCGCGGGCGCGCCATCGGTAAGCTGGCGCGCCCGCCAAGGCGGGATGTCGGTCGTACAGCTCCGCGACGCCGGCGGGCTCGTACTCGCCGAGCTACACCCGGTCCATCACGGGTACGTCGTGCGCGCGGTCACGCGCGCGGTGGCGTACCAGGTCGCCCAGGTCGCCCGCGCCGCTGCCCGGGCTCGGCGACGCGAGCGGGGCGCGGCGTACGAGGCGGCACTGGCCGCTACGGCCCGCGCGATCGTAGCGGGGGCCCCGTGGCGCGCTCTCAACCGCCGCGACGGGCCCCGCGGTGGCACGCTCGAGCTCGTCGGGGGCGCCGCGGTGTCGTACCGCGGCGCCATGACCCGCGCGGCGAAGATCTCCGCTGGGCCGCGCGGGGTGCAGAGGGGGCTGCGCGCTCGCCGGCCCGGCGAGTCGTCGCGGTCGCTGATATCGGAGTCAGCGGCGGGGTGTCAGTGAGGAGTACCTCGCAGACTGACACTCGCCGCCCCCGCCGCTTCGGCCTGCCCTCACGAGGGGTAGGCCTTTGGGCGTATGAGCAGCACGACCCCCATGACCCTCGCCGCGGCGACCCAGTCGCCGCACCTCGAACTCCCCTATTCTCAAGGGATCAACGTGATTCTCGGCGAGAACGGGACCGGTAAGACGCGCCTGCTCCAGTCCATGTACGCGCTCGCGTCCGCATCCGGAAGTAAGAGGGCGCTTTTTCTGCCGGAGGCGGACAGCTATGCCCGTCTTCCTTCCGGCGGCGGTGAGCAACAGCCGGAGTTTGCTGTTCTGCTGGAAGAACTGGAGGGCATCATCGGCGGTCCTGTGCGCAATGACGGGGACGCCCTCGTCGTGGATGCCAGGCGGGGGCCGGTCCCGCTCTCCGAAGGGCATCAGCGGCTCGCTTGCCTGGCCTATCTGATCAAGAACGGCGCGCTGACAGCGAAGAGCGTGCTTTTTTGGGATGGGCCCGAGGCTGGCCTCGGACCCAAGCTGGTCACCGTGGTGGCGACGATGCTCCGCAAGCTCGCTGACGCAGGTGTCCAGATCTTTATGGCCACGCACAACTACCTGTTGGCGCGGGAGTTGTCGTTGGCAGCGCAGTACAGGATCCCCCCGTTCGTGGACACGATCTTCTTCTCGCTCCATCGCCCTTCCGCCGAGGCACCGGTGGAAGTGGAGTCGAACCGGCTCTGGAGCCACCTCGGTCACAACCCGATCGTCGAGGAGTATTCCGCCCACTACGACCGCGAGCAGGACCTGTTCGCGACCTGATTCGACCTGAACTCCCCGGCGCCACGCCATCGATCTCCGCGGCCCGCCGCTCTGTCCGTCGTGCGCCAGGCGGGCTTACGGCGGCGACCTCACCGGCGGCGGGCTTACGGCGCCAGCCGGCACCCGTCGGATCATACGATCGCTGGGTGGTCGCTCACCGCCATCCACGGCCACTACGAGTTTGTTCGCAGCGGCACCTAGGTCGCGGGCTGCGCCGCGGCGAGCGGCCAAGGCCGCACAAGGATTAGTATGAGTTCTTTTTTATTTTCAGGTCGCGCGACGGTCGTCCAGTCGCGCGGCACGTCGCGGATCGCGATCCCTCCGATCGGTGCTCCATGGTGCCTGGATTGCGGCATCATGGCCGTCGAGCGTGTGGCCCCCTATGGCCGCGCGTACATGACCCCTCAGTACGCATGTCCCGATTGCTCGGCCGACCCGGGCGCCGCGCTCCGCCACGGGGAGTCTGATCATCGCCCGCACAACTACGCGCCATCCGGCGCGTTCTCGTGATCACGCCAATAGATCGAACAAGGGAGACAGTCATGGGTAAGATCGAATATATCACGATCACTGACGTCGAAACGACGGGTCTTATGGGCCCGTGGACGACAGACGATCAACTGATCGAGGTCGCCGCGCTGAAGGTCCGGCTGAGCGACCGGGCGATCGTGGACCAGTTCAGCACGCTGATCCGGCCCCATGGGGCTTACCAGACCCGCGTTGTCGCCTACTCGGAGCAACGGGCCTGGGACCTGGGGGCGTTCCACCTGTCCGCAGGACACTTCGCTGACGTCGACCCCGAGCAGTGGGCCGAGGCCATGACGCTAGATGCAGCTCTGGCGCGGCTGTCTTCCGGATTTTTCCAGGGGGCTACGCTTGCGGGGAACAATGTCGCCTTCGACGTGCGGCACTATCAGCGGGATTTTGCCCTCGCGAACCTGCCCTGGCCGAAGATGGATTACCACGTGATCGACCTGTCGAGTCCGGCCATCTACCTGGTGATGGCCGGAGAGATCGAGGGTGTCAGCTTACGACATCTGGCACAGTGGGCCGGACGAGGTACCCAGCAACACAGGGCGCTGGGGGATTGCCTTGACACCTACGCCGCGTTTTGGGCCATGTTCGATTTCTTCACGGGGGGAGTCCGCCCCGTGAAGGAGGTGCCGTGAAGGCCGGGGCGGCGCCGGCACCGGAGCGCGAGCGGCGTGTGCTCCGCGGACCTCGCGCAGGCGGGCGTCGACGTCCCCGCACCGCCCCCCGCGGGCCGGACGGCCGCCGCCTCCGCCGCACGTGCGCTTCGGCGTCGAAGCACCCCCCGCTGCGAAATAAAAGCGGGTACCACTTGACGGTCAATCGTCCGTAGGGCATATACACCGGGCGAGGCAAGGACGCCTCGCACCGGAGCATGACCACCATGAAGACAATGAATACCCCCGCCGCGGACCTCCGCGGCGCGATCCTCGAAGGCGCGGAGGTCCGCTTCATGGTCACAGAGGTGGCGTCGTGAGCCGCGCTCGTCAGATGCGCCGCCTCGCACCCCGGGCACCCGTCGGCCCGTCGGTCCCCCGGTACCTGCGCTTGGCGAGGGCCCACGCCGAGTGGGCCCTGTGCGGTGTCCAGCGCCCGCTCGCGGTAGAGACCCTGGAGCAGGGTCTGGATCGTGACGCGGCGTGGGATAGGGTGACCGATCGTCACCGCGATCGGATGGTGCATCATCTGCGCGGGATGGACCGTGACGAGACACGCATCGCCATCGTGTGGCTCGCGACGCATCCCGAGGCTCGGGCGCGCTGCGCCCGTCGGCTCCGCCGTGAGCACGGCGAGGGGATCCTGCCTCTCAGGATCTCCCCGTGGGGCGAGGGGTGGCGCACCGCGCCCAGCGCCACACTGACTGCGGCCGACGCCGAATGACACCCTGCCCTGCCCCGCCCGGATAGGAGAGAGAGATAGGTATATGAATGTAGTGAATCACTCGAATGGCGCTGTGCTCGCGACGGGCACGTCCGTCCAAGCCGCTGTCCAAGCCGCCGTCCAAGCTGGCGTCAGTCTCACTGGCGCTGATCTCGCAGGCGTGCGCCTCACTGGGGCGATTCTTGTCGCCGCCGATCTCCGCCACGCCGACCTCACCCGCGCCGACCTCACCCGCGCGGACCTGACTGGTGCCGTCCTCGCCTACGCCGACCTCACCCGCGCCGACCTCACCCGCGCGGACCTGACTGGTGCCGTCCTCGCATTCGCCGTCCTTCGCGGCGCGCGCCTCCGCGGCGCCGACCTGACTGGTGCCGCCATGCGCACCGCGGACCTGACTGGCGCGGACCTGACCGGCGCGGCCCGCTCCGTCGAGGACGACCCGATCCCGGGGTGGTCGCTGATCCCCGCGCGCCGCCTCTGCCGCAAGGCGGACCTCGAGTGCTAGTTTTTCGCTTGACGGACGCGCGTCCGTAGCGCATATGGATCTCGTGCAAAACGAGATATTCTCGAAGACGACGGCGGGGGGCCGGGTCCTGAAAATGTACTGGAACGGCGCGCGCCTCCGCGCGACGGTCGATGGGGCAGAGGTCGATCCGACCGTGCGCGGCTGCGCGCCGCGCGCTGTCGGGGCGAAGATCATCGTCGCGCAGGTCGACGTGATCGGGCTTACACAGGCGGAGCACACTGCTCTGCTCGCGGCTCTGCGGCCTGCTCCCGTCGACGCGTCCGTCGATGCTCGCTACGAGCACGCGATTCCGATGACGCTGGAGCTCGCGCGCGAGCTCCGCGCGCTCGATCGCGACGAAGAAGACCTGGGGGAGGCCGCTGTAGCCGGCCCCTCCCGGCGAGACGTCGACCGAAAGGACATGACCACCATGACCAGCATCCTCGCCCAGTATACAGCGACGCTCGCTGCCCGCGCCGCTGCCCGCGCCGCTGTCCACGACGACGACCACTCGTCGGCGTTGGCGTCGGCTGACGCCAGCAAGAGCCTCGCGGCTGCTTTGTCCTCTCTGCCGAGGGGAGAGCAGCCGGATGGATCGTATGTGACGCGCGCGTCGCGTCACCCCCTACGCGGGGACCACACGACTCTGCACGCCCCGCACAGACGGGGGCCGCTCGCAGTGTCGGAGGACGCTCCAGATGAGCGCCGCGCTCCGCGGCTGACGGAGATCAGGTCTGCGGCGGACGCCTGGATCATCCGTCAGACGCAGAGGGCGTCGATGCGCGAGGCGGCCGCCGCGCAGACGGCTGCTCGAGTCGCCGTAGACGCCGCCCTCCGGGGCGGAGAGAGGGTGCCATTCGTCAATGGCACCCGGGGAGGGGCGCTGGCCATGGGCGGCAAACACGTAGCGGCCAACGGTGTTTTTTCACGGCTCGGGGTCACGCGGGAGGCCATGCTCGGCGCGCCGCCCGATCTTGAGCCGGCGGACGGTACCGTCTGTCTGACGTGGGCGGCGCTGTACCGCGCTGATGACGCGCAGCAGACGTCGTGGCGACAGCAGGCGCGCGAGCTGGCACGCGAGGCGCGGCTGGCCCGTTGGTGAGACCACGCCTCGACTGACACTCTCCCGCCGCCTCGGCCCGCCCTCACGAGGGGCGGGCCTTTCGCGGTATGACGACCCCCACTCTCCCCGCGTACCTCACGCCCGCGTACCTCGCTGCCCTCGTCCTCGTCGAAGGCGGCGGGTCCGGCGCACCCGGCGACCGAGGCGCGATCCAGGAGGTCCGAGCGTGGCTCGGCCTCGATCCGTCGTCGGACACTGTGCCCGACAACGTGTGCCCCGTCATCGGGGCGGCCGTCTATCGCGCGGATCACTCGACCAGGTGCGCCCACCGGAACCTCGCGTGCTCCTGCGTCTCCCCATCGAAGGCTTGCGCCACCTGGAGCACTCCGTGCTAGCGGAAGCCGAGAAGGCGGTAGTCGGACTTGTCGGTCATATCGGGGGTGCCGCGCGGAGACGATCCGCGAGCTTGGTGCGCCGGTTCTCGCGCCGCGTCTCGCCGAGGGCGATCCGGATCGCCCTCGGGTCGGCGATGAGCACCACGCGCTTCTTCCCGCGTGTGCAGGCGGTGTAGATCAGGTTTCTGGAGAGCTGGAACTGGCTCGACATCAGCACCGGGATGATGACGCAGGGGTACTCGCTGCCCTGGCTTTTGTGGATGGTGATCGCGTAAGCGAGGGTCAGGTCATCGACCTCGCTGCTCTCGAATTTGACGGTCCGGTCATCGAACTGGACGACCAGGGTCTTCTTTTCCGGGTCGGCGTCAACGATGAACCCGACGTCGCCGTTCGAGATCTCGCGCTCGGTGTCGTTCTTGAGCTGCATGACCTTGTCGCCGACGCGGAAGCGCTCGCTGCCGCGCTTCACCTCGACGCCGACGGGATTCAGCTCCGCCTGGAGCCGAGCGTTCAGCGCGTTGACGCCGGCGTCGCCCTTGTACGCCGGCGCGAGCACCTGCGTGTCCCGGGTGGGGTGCAGCCCGAACCCGCGCTGGATGCGGTTGACGACCAGCTCGACGATGGCGTCGGCCGCCTTCTTCTCGTCGACGCGCTCGATGACGAAGAACTCGCCGTCTGGCTGCGTCGCGGTGATCGGCGCGGTGCCGCTGTTGATCCGGTGCGCGTTGTCGACGATCAGGCTGCCGGCGGCCTGCCGGAAGATTCGGGTCAGCCGAACGGTCGGCACCTCGCCCGAGTCGATCGCGTCCTTCAGCACGGCGCCGGGGCCCACCGATTTGAGCTGGTCTACGTCGCCGACGAGCACGACGCGCGTATCGTCGGCGATCGCGTCGAAAAGGCTGTCGGCGAGCTGGACGTCGAGCATCGAGGCCTCGTCGACGATCACCACGTCCGCGTTGATCGGCATGTCGCCGTTCAGCCCGAAGTCGCGGGTGCTCGGGTTGAACTCCAGAAGGCGGTGCAGCGTCATCGCGTCGAGCCCGGTCGCCTCGCTCATGCGCCGCGCCGCGCGCCCCGTCGGCGCCGCCAGGCGGACCGTGAGCCCGGCGCGGTGGTAGAGGGCGAGCAGCGCGAGGATGATGGTCGTCTTCCCGACGCCGGGGCCTCCGGTCACGACCAGGAAGGGATTCGCGGCGGCCATCTGGATCGCGTCGCGCTGCTCGGGCGCGAGCGTCACCCACTTCTTCTCCTCGAACTCGGCGATCGCCGGCGCGGCGAAGGCGAGGATGGGCGTCGCCGGCGGAGCGTCGAGAAGGTCGCGCATGCGCTCGGCGAGGCGCACCTCGGCGGCGTGCAGGGGCCCTGGGTAGACGTCACCATCTTCGTCGATGAGGTGCCCGCTCTCGTGCAGCACGGCGATCGCCGCGCTGCCGCTGCTGAACTCGACGTCGAGCTTGCTCGACGTCGAGTTCAGCAGCTCGTCGCGCGTGGTGAAGACGTGCCCGCCCTTCTCGAAGCTGCGGAGCTGATGCAGCACGGCAGCTTGCGCGCGGTCTGGCGAGCCCTTTCCGATCCCGACGCTGCGAGCGATGCTGTCGGCGATGTTGAAGCCGACGCCGAAGACGTCGATCGCGAGCCGGTAGGGGGCCTTCGAGACGATCTCGATCGCGGCGCCGCCGTACTTCTTGAAGATCTTCTTGGCCAGCGATGAGCTGGCTCCGTGGTGCTGGAGGAAGATCATGATCTCGGCGACCGAGCGCTGCTCTGCCCACGCCTCGGCGATCTCGGCGATTTTGTCGGGTCGGATGCCGACCTCGGCGAGCGCGGCAGGCTCCTGATCGAGCATGGCGAGCGAAGCTGTCCCGAACTTCTGCACGATCCGGCGCGCCATCCCGACACCGATCCCGGGCAGGATCCCGCTCCCGAGGTACTTCTCCATCCCGTCGATCGTCGCCGGCATCGTCGCCGTCATCGTCGTGACCTTGAGCTGATCCCCCCATTTGGGATGGGTCGTGATCACGCCGGTGGCCATGACCGACTGGCCCGGCGACGCCGCGGGCATCACCCCCACCCAGGTCTGATCCGGCTTCCCCTCCTCGACGCTGACCTTCAGCACGCGCCAGCCGGTCTCTTCGATCGCGCTTTTGACGTAGCTGACGATCCCCTCGACGCGCTTGAGCTTCGAGGGGTCGGTGCGGCGCTCGAAGCTGTCGGTCTGATCCATGCCGCGATCGCTTGCACGCTTCGCGCCGAAGCTCATCCCGTGGGCGGGATGAATCGCGCGGCCACGAGCCGGTTGAAGTGCTTCCGGTCGACCATGGCGACCGCCAGCGCATCGACGATCTCGCATTCGATCGCGCAGACCTGATCGGTGTCGGTCTGGAGCGCGGAGGCGAGGTACTTCCCAGCGCTGGCGAGGTCGCCATGGAGCCCGATCTGGTCGGGGCCCCACCACGTGCAGGTCTCTTCGCCCTCGCGGAACGGTCGCCGCGAAAGGAAGTAGTAGAGCGTCTCCGCCGGCGCTGGATGGACTTCTGCGGGGCGAAGGCGGTTCAGCTCGGCGGCCTGTGCCGCGACGGTCCGAAGCAGCGAGGGGACGGAGCGCATGACCATGTCGAGGTCGTCCGCTCCACAGGTACACGGAGGATCCGAGCGCATGGGGGCGGGGCACGAGGCCTCGTACCGGTAATACCCGTGCGCGCAGGCGCGCGCGTAGGCGCTCTCGACGAGGGCGATGGCGGCCAGCGTCACGGGCCGGCGGGGCAGATCAGCGCGTCCCAGACCCTCTGGATCATGCGACGCGCTCCCATCGGGTGCGAGGCCGCGATCGGGACGCGGTCGGCGAGCGCATCCCATGGCTCGATGCCCTTGAACGCGCGGGGCTCGATGTCGAAGAGCACCGGGATCATCATCATCTCGTCGCCGCCGGCGACGATCTCGCGGGCGAGCATGATGTTGATCATCGTCGCGACGAACCCCTCGGCGAGCGCGGCCTTCGGTGCTCTTGACCAGCGCCAGCCGGGGCGAGTCGCCCACCCCTACGCCGATCGTCGTATTGCCATCGCCGATGATTACCTCATACCGAGCCCCGTCGACGGGGCTGTCCATGGGCGAGAAAACCTGATCCGGTGAAGAGAGCGGCGCGGGCGGGTCGGCAGGTAGCAGAGCCACGGCGTCTTCGCCGCGCGCCTGCTCCAATTCTGTGCATTCTCCGTGCCCGCTTTCGGGTTGATCCTGAACCTGTGAGGGGGCTTCTTCGGCGGCACTGACCAAGCTGGGTGCCGGTTTCCCGCGAGCGACGCCGCGCGCGCCGTCGGGACAGGGGATGTCCCTCCAGTCCGGCTCGGGTTCGTTGTGCAGATCGGGAAGCCAGTAGAGCAACTGCTGGTAGTGCGCGCGCACGGGGATCGCTGCCCCCGTCTCCCACGCCCCCGCCTCTCGTGCCGGAGCCCGAGGAACACCCATGATGACGCCTGCCCAAGCGATCGACTACGACTCCTATCGGTTCCCGGCGTTCGCCCCGGCCCGCCGCGCGCGTGTACCGCGACCTCATCCTCGCTGGTGGTTTCGCTGCGGGGCCGTGCGCGACGCGCGCCTTGCTGCGCACGCTGCGCGAATACGAGGCGCTCCGCGGGGAACGGCCCCCGCCCTCCCCCGAGGCGCGCTTCTACGCCGACGAGTGGCTGGAGCCCGAGGTGGTGGCCGCCTACGAGACGGCCAGGACCGAGCTGATGAAGCACCGGTTGTCGGTCGCGGATCGCGTGCTCCTCGCCAACATGGCCGGCGGGAAGAAGCAGCAGCGCATGCTCGCGCGCGCCTTCTCGGCCCCCGGACGCCGGCGCGCCGTGCGCGTCGTCGACGGCTGCCCCGTGGCGGATCCGATCAGACCCTGAAAATCTCGCTGATTTCGGCACCGCGACATCCGTGTCATTCGGCGGACACGGATGTCATAGCGAATTCAGCCTGATTCTGCACCACCACGACATTTCGATCAGGCCGGCCTCGTCGACGAACCACGCGTGACTCGGCTCTCGCAGTGTCACG
>Ga0209181_10013048_pt1 | contig 10439 bp, 6 predicted proteins | sample MAT05_FD_187208 | JGI IMG/M metagenome (GOLD analysis project Ga0209181, IMG submission 187208) | Freshwater microbial communities from Lake Fryxell liftoff mats and glacier meltwater in Antarctica - MAT-05 (SPAdes) (version 2) | ecosystem: Environmental > Aquatic > Freshwater > Ice > Liftoff...
TGCCGCCGACTTCGGAAAGCGGGCAGGATTGCCCTGGCACCGGCATCTGTGACCACGTCGGCTCGCCGCTGGCAGCGACTTGGTGTATTGCGGACCACGCTGACAAATCTGGCGTGCGTCGTGGCGTTTCGGCTGGGTGTTTCACCGGTCACACTGGCACTCTGGTATCGCCGACGCTGAACAGCAGTGCGGAACAAAGGGACCCACGTCAAGCCTTGCGACCTGCCATCGATAGTTCGGACAGATCAGGTATTCCCCGCGATGGTTCCTGCATTCAACCAACTTGTTTCGTTTTTGAATAGTGGTTCCTGCTGCTTTCACGGTGCGAGTCCGCCTTTTTGACTGTCTTTCATACTGCCTGCTCAGTAGAGTGCTCATCGCAGTGGTGATGATTGACGCAACTCGTCTCTGACCAATTTGGGCTAAGAGGAACCACGATGTTTGAATTACTGAATGCCGTCGGCTTTCTGTATTCTTTACTGGTTTCGGGGCTGATTGAGCTTCGGACGGATTCCGGGTCGGTGATGATCGACTTTGCCGACGCGCCGGTTGCCGTGCAGGTGCAAACAAAGGATGTCGGAGATGCCGAATTGGAATTCTCGTCAGGGCCGGAAGGTGTGAAAGTCTTCAGCGGTCAGTACGAGATTCTGCTGCCCGTGGAATTCAAAAAACTGACGTTCAAGAATAATCAACTTCAAATTGTGAGGACCGACGGCGGCAAGATTAGTGTTGAGTACCGTCCGAATATTCTGGACTCAGGATCTCAGCCGGATCTAAAGGTTGAATCGCTTCCCATCACAATGGAAGCAGAAGCCAAATCGAAAACTGCTCAGCCGCCTGAAAAAAGTTATCAATTCGCCGACTTCTCCGCAGCGGTGAATGCACTTGCTGAGCTCAGTCCACATGCGTTGTACGCTGAGTCAGAAGCGGTGCTGCTGACGCTGGCTCGCAGTCTTCCGCCAGAATCTCTGCGTTCACGAAAGCAGGAAGCGATTCAGCTAAAAGCTGCCGTGCAACTGTTGATGACATTCATCAAGCAGCAGCGAACCAGTCGCTCGCAGGAAGAAACTCGAATATTGGTTGCGTCGATTGGTGACGAGGAATTGGAAGACGTAGTGTCGGTCAGTGTCACACCGGCAACCTTGGCGTTTGATCTCCTGCGGATGATTGGCCTCGATTCGCCGGAGGTTCGTGCGTTATTGTTTGAAGAAATGCAGCAAGTCCTTTTCATCCTGCCAAAAGCGACGGGTGCTCATGGCTGGAGCGGCTGGACGTACAGCGTTGCAGAAGACACTAGCTCCGCAAAAGGCGGTCAGTTAGGTGTGCTTGCAGCACTCGCAGCCGCCGACAAAAAGACGGTCACAAAAGAATTGACGCACTTGAACACACTGCTGCGAACCTGGGAGGAATTGACGGGCCGACCGATGACGTTCGACCAGTCGCCAGCGGATACGCTGCATAGTCTGTTTGGTGGTTTGGCAATTGAAAAGGGCAGCGATCAGGAGAAATACCGCTATCTGCCGCAGGTCACAGCCTTTGACGACCAACCGTTTGACAGATGGATTTCCATCGCCACACATGGAGCGAAGTCACCGCTTGAGTTTCAACGGCTGATGATCGCCCTCAAGGCTGGCGGTGAACATAAAATGTGGATTTCAAAGTGCGCCGAGGTCCGAACGGAAATCATTCGGCAGACGTTGCGCGACTTTGAGCCGAATGAGACATGGTACCAACGGATGCGATCTATTCTTTCTGCGGGTGTCTCTGAAGCGGAGGCGCAACGGGTGGTCAACCTGATTCGTGAACAGTCGATGGAAACTCAGGCAGCCCTGTTGTCCAACATCCTTGCGCGCTGGCGAACTATCCGGGTTTCGCGTGATTCCGCACCGGCAGATGGGTCCGCAGAAACAACAGTTCCGACAGACTTTCAGGTTCTTGAGGCTGCTTTTCACCGTGTCGAAGACAATAACACAGGCATCATGATGTCGAGTGACAGTGGGCCATTCGCAACTCTGATCCACGAAGATATTGACCGGTTCGACACCCTTCCCAAAGACTATCAGAACGCTTTAATGCCAGTTTTTCAGTCCCAGCAAGGGTTGTGGAAAGCTCATAAACTGCTGCGTCAGATCGCAAACACAGAAGGTCATCCTCGACGCCTTGAAGCAACAATGGTTCTGGTGCATTCGGCATTCTCCGACGACCCCATTCGTGACTCAATACCAACGGTCGTGATGCACGCTCTTGTTGACCGTGCTCCTGAAAATCAATGGCTGGATGCGGCGAGTTACTTCAGACACTTGCAGGGGGACAAGTATTCGGAAGAAACGGCGCTGCGGCTTGTCGAATTGATCCTTGCTGATACAAAATCGGGCGACATCAGGCCGTTGCGCGTCAGGATTCCAGAGCCGCTGACAACCAATCATGACCCGCTGCTTCCGCCGGATTACGTTGCGGATTCATACCACGACGTGGTAATCAGCCGCCGCATCATTCTGGCGTCAGTTCTGGCCACTACGCTTCCGGAGTCTCAGCAAGTACGAGACCGTATCGCATTGGCACTGGCGGAAGCACTTTCGGCTGAAGTACTCGACGAACCATCGCCGTTCAGGCAGTCCGATGTTCCGGAAGAACTACTGTTCCGGCTGGCAGATGCAAGGTTTCGCGTCGCCTCTTCAAAGCCCGATAACGGAAATTCCGGAGTCGAAAGTAATGTCGCCAACCAGGTTTTCAAAAACGTCATGAATCGACTGTTGCAGAGTTCCGACTGGCGCGCCAGCTTGAAACAACTCCAGTCGATACCTCATCCGGAGCCAACTGGTAAAGAGGAATTGCAGTAAACCCGACAGTCGCAACGTCGCACTGAATGTGAATACCGATTCCTTTCCGCTGTCTCTTGATGTCTCAACATGAGCGATTGTTGTCCATCTACTTCCGTTCGACCATCCGACGGAATCCGCTGAATGCTTCAAGGCGATGAATCTGGCCGATCGGCTCTGCGAATTTAACCGCTGCCGGCGTAGTACCGGCCAAAGCGATTTTGCATAAAGTCTTCAAACACAATGTCTTCCTGTCGCACAAATCCGCGATTCGGCAGTTTTCCCTGAGCATGCAGATCTACGGCGGCACATATGCCGGCAGCGGTCGTGATCTGAATGGCGCTCCAGTGCCGTCCGAAAACGTCCTGATGGTAAATCTTTCTCGCATCCGTGATCTGCATGAACTGTCCATTTCTGATGCCTGACACGTTCACAAAGGTAATGACGACGTCCTGATATGTTACCGGGATGGCAGCCTCAAGGATTTCCTTGACCAGACTTCGGCGTTCAGAAAGTCGCAGATCATTCAGCAGAAAACGCATCAGTTCACAGTGTCCCAGATAACGAATTGTGCGGTAGTTGAGTTCCCGCACCCTGCCCTGCATCGTTTCACACAGCGATCCCAGACCACCGGACGTGTTGAATGCTTCGTAGCGAACTCCGTCGAGCAGAAATTCCTGGTAACCTTCCAGCGGAAGGACTTCCAGCAGACGCCCTTCATGAATCGCTTCGCACGGATTGCAATATTCGTTGATCAAACCATCGGTCGACCATGTCAGATTGTACTTCAGTGCATTGCTTGGGAATTGCGGCATCGCACCAACACGCATATGGACGCTGTCCAGACTCTGAAACTGCTGCATCAGATGATTGGCTGCGATGGAAATGAATCCCGGTGCCAGGCCGCATTGGGGCATCAGAATACAGCCTTCCGGACAACGTTCTGCATGTTGTCTCACAGCGCGCGTTGTGGCGACGTCTTCTGTCAGATCAAAGTAGCTGGTGGATGTTTCCACTGCGGCTGCGGCCACTGCCGGATTTGCGGAAAACACCAATGCGGAAATTACGGAATCACGATCCTGCATCAACGACCGTAGCTGCCCCGGATCGCCGGCATCAGCGAGAGTTGTATCGACCGGCACCATGCTTTGCAGTTTTGTCAGCGCCGCATTGTCCGCATCCGCGACCAGGACATCGAAGTCACCTGCGGAATGCAGAAACATGGCGATCGCGCGTCCGATTTTTCCGGCCCCCAAAACCAGCACGCGATGCATAGTGATCTCCACTCAGAGCGTTCAACAGTCGAAATACATTGCAAATTCGTAAGGATGCGGGCGGCGATTGATTTCATTGACTTCATCATTCCGTTTGTGCTGGATCCAGCGTTCAATCACATCGGGCGTGAACACGTCGCCTCGCAACAGAAAATCGTGATCGCTTTCCAGAGCATTCAACGCTGCGTCCAGTGACGGAGGTGTGCAGATCAGCCCTGCACGTTCCTCAGGTGCCAGATCGTAAAGATCTTTATCCTGCGGACGTCCGGGATTCATGCGATTCTGAATTCCGTCAAGCATCGCCATCAGGATCGCGGACATTGCGAGGTACGGATTACACGCGGAGTCCGGGCAACGGAATTCAAACCGCCGTCTTGATTCTTCACCGGAATTGGCCGGAATACGAATGGCGGCAGATCGATTTCGGTAACTGTAAGACAGATTCACCGGCGCTTCGAAGCCTGGTGTCAGCCGTTTGTAACTGTTGGTGGTCGGACAGCAAAACGCCAGCAGTGCCGACGCATGTTGCAGAATGCCTCCGATTGCAAACATGGCAAGTTCGCTGAGTCCGCCGTAGCCGGACCCCGCGAACAAGGGATGATTATCCTTGCACAGGGACAGCGTCATGTGCAGCCCCGAACCGTTGTCGTTCCAGATCGGTTTTGGCATGAACGTGGCGGTCTTACCGTACTGCGCGGCGACATTGCGCACAATGTACTTCAATCGCAGCAGCTTGTCAGACATGCAGACCAGTGTGTCATTACGCAGGTCAACTTCGCATTGGCCGCCGGATGCCACTTCGTGATGCTGCCCTTCGGTTTTGATGCCGCTGTCTTCCAGCATCATCATGATCTCGGTTCGCAGATTCTGCAGCGTATCGACCGGTGGCATCGGTAAGTAGCCCTCGCGATGCCGAATCTGATTTCCGCCCTGCGAACGGCCTGGCGTGCCCCGATTCCATTGACCTTCGACGCTGTCGATGTAGTAATAGCCTTCGTGTTCACGCTGATCGAAGCGTACACTGTCGAAGACAAAGAATTCTGCTTCAGCCCCGAACAACGCGCGGTCGGCGATGCCCGTGGACAGCATATAGTTTTCGGCCTTACGGGCGATGTTGCGAGGATCGCGCGGATAAGTCTGATGCGTAACCGGATCTTTGACATTGCACAACATCGCCAATGTCGATTTCATAAACGGATCGACGAAACACGTTTGCGATTCAGGAACGATGAGCATGTCGCTTTCGTGGATCGACTGCCAGCCGCGCATTGATGAGCCGTCGAACGAGAAACCGTGTTCAAAACTTTCCTCGGTGAGCAGATCAGCCGGTATCGTAAAATGCCGCTGTGAACCACAGAAATCAGTAAACCGCAGATCAATCGCCCGAATTTCACGTTGACGGCAAAGAGCGATGGCTTCACGAGGAGAGAGTTGAGTTTCAGACATCGGGTGACAGCTTACAGAAATACCGGGAGTGGATCCAGAGGGGCAGAGTAGCCAGAACCTGGGTGAACCTGCAAATCACACGCCAGTTCATGTGCGAAATAGAGGATTCGAGGACAAAACTGGTAATACAGAGACACCATCATTGAGAACAAATCGTGAATCTGTACTTGAATGGCGCCCTGCCGCTCGCCAGTGGATAATCAACAGTGGCAATCCGGAACTCCGCCAACACGGGTGTTGAATCACGATGCAACCCTGCACGGATTTTCATCATCAATGGTTGAACAGGAATTCACGGCTGCTGAGAATACTCCAGACCAGATCTTCCAGCACGATACGCCGTTCTTCCACTGAGGTTGAAGACAGCAGTGGCAGCAATTCGTCCTTCTCGGTCAGACTTGGCAAGCGTGCGACACAGGTGAGAAAGATTTCATCCAGCAATTCCGGATCTGACGTTGCTTCCGCCAGCCATCTTGTGAGTCGATTGTCTGCGGCAGACAGTTTCTGATTGATCGTATCTCCGTTTGAGATGTGAAGCACCTGCACCAGACTGGGTTCATCAGATCGTTCGCATTCACAGGTAATTCGTCGTTGATTACGTCCGAAGGTCTGCAGAAAGTACGACTGCACAGCGGAATCGTGAAGCTGGATGGCGCGCGTGCCTTTCGGATAATCTTTAGTATCTTTGACGTCAGAACCAAGGAACACAATCTTGTTGAATTCCGTCGGTACGTCGGTCACCTGTGACACCGCGTCCAGCAGAACTTCCGCCATCAATCGACGCGGAAACCAGCGAGAATACTGTCGCTGGTCACCGGCGTTCTCCGACAGCGTCTCACTGCTGCGCTGGTAAGTTTCAGACTGCAGAATCGCACGCATGAGTGCCTTCAGGTCAAACTTCTGCTGCACCAGATACTCTGATGCGGCAGCCAGCATTTCTTCATTACTGGCCGGGTTTGAAGTCCGCATGTCATCGACCTGTTCCACTAACCCGACACCGAAGAAATTCTTCCAGATCCGATTTGTGATCGAACGCGAGAACAACGCATTCTCCGGAGATGTCAGCCATGCGGCCGCGTGTTCGCGACGGTCGCCAGGCGCATCGAATGGAATCGACTCGGCGTCCAGTGGTGTTGGCATTTGAGGCTTGCCGGTTTTCGGCTGCACCAGTTCTCCGGAACTCACAGTGACCAGAGTACGCTTACCATCACCGCTTCGCGCATCACCACCCCAGCCCTTTGCGCGGACTCGGGAGAAAAGATTCGCGAACGCATAGTATTGATCGTTCGTCCATTTTTCGAGAGGATGGTTGTGGCATTTGGCACAGCCGATGGACAGACCCAGAAATGCCTGGCTGACAGTTTCGGCCATGTCTTCCGGCGACTGATGGATCGCGTAAAAGTTCGTCGCTCCATGTTCGATGTTGGAGCCTCGGGACGCCACAATCTCGCGAACAAACAGATCCCACGGCGTGTTTTTTTCGACGCGCTCATGAATCCACTTATAGAAGGCGTTGACAGCTTCCGGGTTGACAGCCGTGCCATTCAACAGCAGCAGATCGGACCAGTGGTAAGTCCAGAAGTCAATGAATTCCGGTCGCTGCAGCAATGCCTCAATCATTCGGTCGCGTTTCTCTGCAGATTCATCGGCCAGAAACTCACGAACTTCAACGCTGGTCGGCAACGTGCCGATCGTGTCGAGATAAACGCGACGGATGAACACTTCGTCCGAGCAACGCGGTGATGGCTTCAGGTTCAGTCGCTGCAGCTGCTGCAGTATGGTGTCGTCGATAAAGTTGCGGCGAGTGGCAGAAGTAAAAACATCAGCATCCAGTGTGTGATGGTATGGCACGACGATCCTTGCAATCACGATCTGACTGGAAAACCACGCGGTCACCGCGCCTTCCCCCGGACCAACGACGGTCGTCAGACCATCTGCGCCAACAGTTGCGACGGCTTCGTTTGAGGAAGAAAACTTTGCGAGTTGGGTCACGTCTTCCGTGCGTCCGTTTGCATAGTGAGCCCGCACGATCAGTGGTTGAGCACTCGCTGCTTTCAGAGTGACGCGCTGAGGAAGAATTTCCAGATGGTCGAGTTTTGCATCGCTCTCCGCAGGTTTTGTAACGCCCTGAGCAATCCATTCGGAAAGGATCTTGTAATGCCAGGAATCCGTCTTCAACCGCAGTCCGCCTTTGTGTGGCACGGCCATTGACGGCTTTGTCAGCATCAGACTGGCAGCCGGGTTTGCCGGTTCTACACGGCGACCGCTTTGTAGTTCGACAAGATTGAAGTAGTCTCGATCAGGATCATATCCGCTCAGAGACAGCTTGAAGCCGCCCTTGCCCGCCAATGCACCATGACACGCACCCGAACTGCATCCTTGTTTTGCCAGCACCGGTTCGACATGGTTACGAAATGACCACTGAAACGGTTGCTCCGCACCAGAGACTGTGACTTGCACCGATGCGGCATCGTTGGTCGAACCAACCACACGCACGACTGCTTGTCCGTTGGAAACGGAATGAATCGTCATGCCATCGACTCGGACAATCGCAGGATTGTCGGTCACCAGTTGTACATCGGCTGGGCCAATGGCATCGTCGCCAGAGTAGAGTTCAGCCAGAATTTGATGGCGTGTTTCCTGTCCATCCAATACCAGCGATGGCGGCAGCAGTCGAATCGTGTCGTCTGCCATTGCGGTGGTTGCAGTTGATACGAGGAACACTGAGAGAATCACACATGTGGTTCGGAACGTCATTGAGGGTTCTCGCTCACGGTCGGCCAGTTCTTGATAGCGTATGTAGACCTCACGAGGTCGTATGTGACATTAACCCGAAGCGTCAGCGAGGGCTGCAAATCCCAATCTCTCGCTGACGCTTCGGGCTACAATCCGGAGCGCAAATCCCAATCCCTCGCTGACGCTTCGGGTTACATTCCGGCGAGCAAAAGTGTCATTTTCAACCGCGCGGATTATAACATCGATATCATGGCCAACTCGCTCCGCCCATTCAAGGGACATCACAACAGTGTTTGAGATCGAATTTCTCATCACAACCCGCCTCGACCCACCCACTTGCCCCATTTTGGCAAAATTCGCAACGAAGTGTTCAGACAGTTTCCACAGAGTTTTCTCGGAAAAACATGAGAAACGAGTGAGTCACCGGAAAAACGGAATATGATTCGACTCTACCGGTCGATTGACAAACCGACTATGTTAACCATAAAAACGGATATTGTGCGAGCATTCTTCGAAGGGTGTGTTGATTTCTACTGTCACTCGCCGAAGAATGTATCGCTCTGTGGTGGCAGACGTTGCATCCAAAATTTACTGGAGGTTTTAATGCTGACTGTGAAGAATTCTGTGCGTTTTGTCGTAGCTGGTGTGCTGGCTGCGTCATTGTTGGTTGTCACTGGCGGCGAAGCAATAGCTCGACCGAAATACAAAGACGTTCTCAACTCAACATATCCTGACCTTGCCAAGAAGCACGGCACTGACGGCAAGCTGACCTGTGCAGTCTGCCATCCAGACAAGGATAAGAAGAAGCGAAACAACTACGGCGTTGCACTTTCTGGCAAGCTGGCGAAGAAGAACGAGTCTGATGAAGCCAAGATCAAAGAAGCGCTGACTAAAACAGAAGGCGAAAAGAGCAAGACCGAAGGCAAGACCTTTGGCGACCTGATCAAAGCCGGTGAACTTCCAGGCACCAATGAAGTCGTTGAGTAGTCCTGAAAACACTGAGTTTTCGCGAAATCTCTGGGCGAGGTTCCATTCCGGAATCTCGCTTTTTTGTTGGAGAAACTGCGTCTTGCGGGATTCCCACGATCAAAACTCAATTGAACTGAGACGGATATCCGATTATCCTTCGCCGCTTCCAATGGGAACGCCCTAACCTTCTGATCAGAAACTGTTTTGTACCATGAGTACCCTCAAGAAAAACAAACGCATCAAGCGTGCGGCTCAGTTTGAGCTGTACGGCGACCTGAAACCGGGCCGGGGCAACGCGAAAGTTGAACGCGGCAAGGCAAAGTATCTGGGCGGTAACGGACGTAAGACGACCGGCATCACCAAACGCGTCTACCGTCAGAATCTGAAAAAAATCCAGGTCATCGAAAATGGCACTGTGGTGACCCGCAGAATTCCTGTAAGACTCATTCGATCCGGTGCCATCACGAAGCCGGTTGCGACGGATCCGTTTGCGCTGCCAGTTCACAACTGACGGCGATCTATGTAGGATGGACATTCATGTCCGTCGGGTGTCCAAAAGAATCTCGTCACAGCCGAAGACTTTTGTACTGCGTGAGAACGTCCGGGGTGGGATGCTTTCTGGCAGGAACTCGGACAAGAATGTCCAAGCTACATGAAAAAAGCTGAACGTTATACCTCGACAGCTCGCGCGGTTTTTGCCTCGCGGGCTGTTTCGTTTTAGCCGAAGGATTTACCGTGTCCCATTTTCCTGGACCTGCTCGAACCCTGCACTTTATTCTGTCGACCGCCGTTGTTGCAACGCTGTCGATCACCGCGCCGGCCGCGATGGCTCAAACGGCCGTCGCCGACATCACGGAGACGGCACCCGCTGAAGCAATCGCTCTCGAAGGCAGGCTGATCAATCGCACTCGGCAGTTGACGTTCGAGGGACGCCGTGCGGGAGAGAGCTACTTCAGCGCCGACGGTCGCCGGATGATTTTTCAGAGTGAACGTGAACCTGAGAACCCGTTCTTCCAGATCTATCTGATGGATCTGGACACCGGCGACACTCAGCGTGTTTCGCCCGGCCTCGGAAAAACGACCTGCGCGTGGATTCATCCGAATGGCGAAAAAGTTCTATTTGCATCGACGCAGGAGGACCCGGCTGCCGAGCAGGAGCAGAAGGCTGAGATTGAACTTCGGGCATCCGGAACGG
>Ga0209181_10013054_pt1 | contig 10437 bp, 3 predicted proteins | sample MAT05_FD_187208 | JGI IMG/M metagenome (GOLD analysis project Ga0209181, IMG submission 187208) | Freshwater microbial communities from Lake Fryxell liftoff mats and glacier meltwater in Antarctica - MAT-05 (SPAdes) (version 2) | ecosystem: Environmental > Aquatic > Freshwater > Ice > Liftoff...
CAAGTTTAACGGTGTGGATGGTGGGAGATCCGTCTGCACCAAAGATGGGAACGTTAGACCCGGAGATTTTGCTGTGGTGTGAAGCGCATGGGTTTATTTTGGTGACGAATAATCGCCGATCGATGCCACGGCATCTGGCAGCAGGGCGGCGGATACCAGGGATTTTAGTGTTGCGGAAGAATGCGGCAATGGGGCAGATGATTGAGGATCTGATTCTCATTGCTGAGGTGGCGGGAGATTATTATTATCAGGATGTGATTATCTATGTGCCCTTAAGATGAGACGAAGTTTTTGATTGGCTTGGCATAAGTTATGGAACTGCTTGTGGGTCATGTGGGCGAATAACTCTACCAATCATTTCCACCATTTAATAACTTGCTGCACAGCATTCACAAGGGAATTTCCCATAGTGTCGCCGCTGAATTTGGCAATTAGAGGGACTGAGAATCGCAATCTATATAGGATGTCTTGACGTTTGCTTTGAACCGATGATTGGAGCATTTTCTGCCAAATAGTAAATTGTTTTAGGCTCGACAAGTTGGAGGCTTGTGGAATGAGTTCAATTAGAGCCAGTATATTATCGGAGGCTAGAGCCGCCTCTAGAGCGAGTTCACTGGCTTCTACATAGTGAATACCTAGCTTGCCCAGAAATCTGATCCGATCTGATTCATTCTGCATGGTTAAAACTGTTTTTAAGGCAGGCGCGTAGGCTTCTGGATAATGGGCAGCTAGGGTACTCAGTGCCTCGGCTCGGGACCATTCATCTTGAATGTCTTTTATTGCTTCTAGGGCAAGTTCATAGACTTCTGGGTAGTGGGCAGCTAGCATGCTCAGGGCTTCTGCACGATCGGATTCATTCTGAATAGCTAGGATTGCTGTTAGAGAAGATTCATATGCCTCTGGATGGTGGGTAGCTAGGTCACCTAGCACCCGGGCTCGAGAGGATTCATCCTGGATGTCTTGTGCTGCTTTCAGGGCGGGTTCATATAACTTCTGCGGTAAGTGGGCCGCTAGGTCACTCAAAAGCGATGATCGAGAGTATTCATCCTGCACGGCTAGAGCCGCTTCTAGGGCAGGTTCACAGGCGTCTGGATAGTGGACAGCTAAGTCACGCAAAAGCGATGATCGAGAGTATTCATCCTGCACAGCTAGAGCCGTTTCTAAGGCGAGTTCATAGGCGTCTGGATAGTGAACAGCTAAGTCACACAGAGCTTTTGGTCGAGACCATTCAGTATCCTCGGCTAAAGCCGCTTCTAGGGCAGGTTTACAGGCATCTGAATAGTGGGCAGCTAGATTTCTCAAAACCGATGTCCGCGATGTACAGCGAATATCTGTTGCTACTGCCAGGGTGGGTTTGTAAGCTTCTGGATAGTAGGCAGACAAGGCGCTTAAAAACTCGGCTTGATATGATTCATCCTGAATGGTTTGCGCTGCAGTTAGAGCAGGTTTATAGGCATCTGGATAGTGGGCAGCTAGGGCACTTAGAATCTTGGCTCGATTAGATTTATCCCAAACGTCTTTTGCTGCTGCTAGAGCAAGTTCATAAACTTCTGGGTGGTGGGTAGCCAGCGTGCTTAGAACTTGAGCTTTATAGTATTTATCCTGAACGTCTTTTGCTGCTGCTAGAGCAAGTTCATAAACTTCTGGGTGGTGGGTAGCCAGCGTGCTTAGAGCTTCGGCTCGGTAAAACTCATTCTGAATTGCTAGAGCTGCTTTTAGGGCTGGTTCGTAAGCTGCTGGATAGTGGGCAGCCAGATCGCTTAGAACTGATGTCCGTATCCATTCACTCTGAATGTTCTTCGCTGTGACCAAGGCAGGTTCATATAACGTCTCCGGTAAGTAGGCAGCCAATGCACTTAGAACTGATGCCCGATGAGATTCATCCTGGATGTCTTGTGCTGCTTTCAAAGCGGGTTCGTATAGCATCTCTGGCAAGTGAACAACCAATCGGTATAGAACCGAGGCCCTAAACCTCTCATCCTGAATATTTTGTGCTGCTTTTAGAGCATGCTCGTAAGCTTCTGGGCATTGGGTAGCCAACGCCCTCAGAACCTCAGCTCGATTTAATTCAGATTGAATGTCTTGTGCCGCCACTAGAGCGAGTTCGTAGACTTCTGGATAGTGAGCTGCTAAATCGCTAAGAAGTCTAGCCCGACTGTGTCTATGCTGAATGGCTAGAGTCGATTCTAGAGCCAGTTCGTAAGCTTCTGGATAATAGCCAGCTAGGGCACTCAGCACCCAGGCTCGATAATATCCATCCTGAATGTCTTGCGCTGTGACTAGGAAGGATTCATATAACTTTTGTGGTAACTGGGCGACGAGCACACTCAGAACCCTGGACCGATTCAACTCATCGGGAATATCTTGCGCTGTGACTAGGAAGGATTCATATAACTTTTGTGGTAACTGGGCAACGAGCACACTCAGAATCCTAGACTGCTCGGATTCATCAGGAATATCTTGTACTGCCACCAGAGTTTCTTGCCAAATTTTTTCTCGTTGGTCATCTGACAGATAAGCAGCCAACATTACTAAGCATTCGGCACGTTTGGCAAGGTTAGACATTTGTTGTACAAAAGCCAATCCCTGAACTGGAGTCCAACCATGAGGTGCACCAACCCTGACTAGAGCTTCTAACAACTCTATCGGAACATTCTCCGATATGGAATTCAGGGAAGAAATGATGAGGGCATAACGACACTGCTTTTCTATCAATTGAGGTAACGTTGTTTCTGTCCAGTTTCTCTCTGCTGACTCCAATGCCAACTTCACATCCGCCACAAATCCTACAATGTCTCCAATCCAATTTTTAGCTTCAAACCAAGCATTACATTGATCTGAGGTTTCTACGGCTAGCAGCGCGTGAAGGTTATCGAGGCGATTTGCTTTCACTAGATGTTGCGCTAAATAACGCAACCCATACAGATCGATCGCCCTCAAATCCTGCCATTTTTTAGACTCATTTTCAAAGCATTTAATAACGCTGTCGTGTTGTTCTTTAGCATCACACCAAAAGTCATGATTGTGTTTTCGATCCAGTAAATACTCTCGCAACGATTGGTGAAAGATTGTGTAAAGCGGTCGCCCCTGCTCATCCTTGGACTCATCCAAAAACTGCTGAAAAACAGCGAGATCCTTTGCTAATTCATCTGCATCAATGCCGATAAACTTGACCAACTGTGCTTGGCTAATGGGTGCTTGAGTCACACTCAGCGTTCCCAGGATAGGTTGATACCGCTTTAGCCATCCCCGAAACGAGCAGCGGTAGCGCAAGATACGGTGATAAATATCATTCAGGGTTTTGGGTAGCGCAGCCAAATTCTTGATCGACTGCTCTCCGGAGGCAATGCTGTTGAGCAACAGCTTGGTATATAAAAAGTTCCCATGTGAAAGATCTCTCACCTCTTCCACCAACTTTTCAGCAGTAAGGTTAGCTTCAGCTAAGCGTTGTGGCAGAGGCTTTAGGTTGATGACGAATGCAGTATTGGCTTGACGCTCAGGAGTCGATCGCTCCCACGGAAGCTGGTCATCGACTCGTCCCTGAATATACTCTTCAATATCACTTAAATTATCGTCCTCCATCTCCTCAATTTTCTCAGCTTGGAGTGGGAGAAACCGATTCAGGACGGACTGATCAGCACGTGCTGTGAGCAGAAATCGTACCCAGGGGGGCAAAGTTTCACGCGCTTGATATAACGATGCCAACAGCGTCACCATATTCTCCTGCCCTGTGGTGGTCACCGCCTCATCCAGCGAATCAATTAAGAAAACCTTCCGTGTTTGGGGTGTATTCCCAGGTTTTGCATAGATAGCCGCTAATGCTGCCAACGGAGCCTGAATCAGCAGTCGAAACTCCTCTCTGGGGGCAAGCTCCTTCAAGTTCTCAACATAGATGCCCGTCACCTGACTATTGCGAAGCGTGCCAATGGTGATTTCAGACTTGACGTGCAAATAAATCGGGTCAATTACTTCTTTCAGCGCCTCGCCATAGTGGGGCAGCGTCTTGCCGAGTTGTGTTGCCAGCGATCGCAACACCCGTCCTGGTCTCACTGTCTCCACGTCCCCCGCCCGACAAAAGTGATAGGCAGCAAGCGGCCCCGGTTCAGGCTTGTCATGAGTCCATCGTTTGGTTAGCTGAGCCGCGATCGCACTTTTGCCAACGCCCGGTTCCCCCGTCAACAGGTAGAACTGCTCTCCATGTTCCTGGTTCAGCCAGTGTTCCAGCTTGTCGAACAGCCACTCCCGCCCCGTAAACCCTTCCGCCAAACGCTCAATGGTGCGGCTAAAATCGATCGCGCCCAAACGGTTCAAATAGGATGTGGACATAAACGCTATGCTCGGTTTAAGGGGTGGACTTTCAGGAATGGGTAACAGCGGGCAATCGCGTGATCAGATACTCTTTCAACGACTGGTGAAAGATAACGAAGGTCTCATACGTTTCATAGTGGTCTTCTTTTTTCTCAGCGATCCAACAAAAACGAACCAGATCCACATCCAGAAACTGCCGCAACCCCCACAAATCTTGCCGCAATTGACGAGGAAGAATTTCAGTCAGCGTCGCCAACTCATCTTCCGTCAATGGGTGCTTTGCTTCTGCCAGATTTTTTAGAATTCGGTCGTGGCGATCGCTCCATTCACTCTCAGGAAAGCGTTGAGCAAAATCGTTGGCGTAACTCTCCTTCATCTCTAGCGGTAGTGCAGAAAGAGCGTTTAACGAGCAGTGTCCTGTTTTCAGGTCATCCAGTAGACTCTTGATATAGCGGAAATTGCCCTGCGATCGTTCTGTCAACTGCTCCACCCACGCCTGAGTATTCGGAGGAGTCGCTGCCATCTGCTGTTGCAAAACTGGAGATTTTGAGATTCGCCGCTCCACATATTGGTGAATATCAGCCAGATTTTCCTTCGACCTTTCATCCAGCAAATAGGGCTTGAGGGGTTCAAATTCCCGCAATACGCGGCGATCGGGACGAGTGGTGAACAAAAATCGTACCCAGGAGGGCAAGCTTTCATCTTCTGACAAGGCGGCAAACAACGTTGCTAAATCCTCATCTTCTTGAACCCCTGCTTCCATCGTCACCGCCACATCTAAACCATCGATCAAGATGATGGCTAATTCAGGCGGTTCTTTCCCATGTTTCTCATACAGCTCAGGCAATGCTGCCAGGGGTGCACGGATCAGAATATCCAACTCATTGGCGATATCACTTGTATTGACGTTATTAATTTTGAATTGCTTGACTGTGCTCTGAATTCCATCCTCAAGGTCTTCAATCTTGTCAATGTTGATATGAGCTTCTCCAGACAGCGTTGACTTAATCGTGTTGAATAACGCTTCGCTATAGTAATGAAAAGCCTTATCTAGTTGAGCCGCCAGCGATCGCAACACCCGACTAGGACAAACGGTTTCGTTATCTCCCAGTTGGCAGAAGTGATAGGCAACAATATCTGCGCGGGTTTGAGTCAGGTGAGCCGCGATCGCACTTTTCCCCACTCCCGGTTCTCCAGTCAGAATAAAGAACCGCTGGTCTTTTTGTTGCAACCAGTGGTCTATTTCGTTGAGAATCTGCGATCGACCTGTGAAACCTTCTGTGAGTTGCTGGATGTTGGGGAAGGCGATCGCTTTAAGTTGATTTGAAATATTGTTTTGCATTAGGGCCACCATCTGGTGACATCCTGAATGGCTTGAGCTGTTTCTGCAACAAGATCCTTGTCTCCTAGCGAAACAAGGACAGGCACTAGAGCTGCCACATCGCTAAGCAAGTTAGGTCGGGTTTGGTATGAGAGAAAATGCAGTAAATCTTTCCAGAGGTCGAAGCGGTTTGAAGCAATAACGATAAGGAATGCCAGATCGGTCAACACCTCGCCACGATATTTCTTATCTTGTAGGATTCGCACCGATTCCATAGCTTTGGGGAGAGCTTCAAGTGATTTATTGACAAGGACTAACCGTGCTGTACGGTAGGCATCATCCTGAATAGCTTGAACTGCATCTAGGGCTTCAGGAAGCGCTTCGGGTAGTTTAATTGCTAGTGCCGTCAGTGCCTGTGCACGGTAGGCATCATCCTGAATAGCTTGAACTGCATCTAGGGCTTCAGGAAGCGCTTCGGGTAGTTTAATTGCTAGTGCCGTCAATGCCTGCGCACGTTTGTATTGATCTTGAATAGCTGCTGCTGCTTCTAGGGCCTGAGAGGTGAGTTTTGGTGATTTAACGGCTAGAGCAGTCAGTAAAGTCGTCCGTGCCTGTGCACGGGAGTTATTATCCTGAATGGCTTGAATTGCCTCTAGGGCTTCAGGAATCACTTCGGGTAGTTTATCCACCAGTGCCGTCAATACCCGTGCGCGGTCGTATTTACCCCGAGTAACTTGGGCGGCGTTTAGGGCTTTTGGGAGTAGCTCTGAAGGTAGTTTGTCAGCCAGTGCCGTCAATGCCTGCACACGGAAGTTATCATCCCGAACGGCTGCTGCTGCTGCTAGGGCTTCAGGAAGTGCCTCAGGTAGTTTATCAGCCAGTGCCGTCCATGCCTGTGAAAGTTTAGACTCATCCTGAATGGCTACCACTGCTTCTATGGCTAGGGGAAGTGCCTCAGGCAGTTTATTGACCAGTGCCGTCAATGCCTGCGCACGTTTGGGTTGATCCCGAATGTCTTTTGCTGCTGCTAGGGCTTCAGGAAGTGCCTCAGGTAGTTTATCAGCCAGTGCCGTCAATGCCTGTGCACGTTTGGGTTGATCCCGAATGTCTTTTGCTGCTTCTAGGGCTTGAGGAAGCACCTCAGATAGTTTATCGGCCAGTGCCGTCAATGCCTGCGCACGATCAGACTCATCTTGAATGGTTTGTGTGATATCCAAGGCTTTGGGAAGAAGCTCTGGAGCCAAGTTATTGACTAGAACCGTCAACGCATGGGCACGATTGGATGTGAACGAAATGGCTTGAACCGCTTCTAAAGCTTTCATGAGCAGATCTGGAGGTAGTTTATCGGCTAGATCGGTCAGAGCGTTAGCACGATCATGCTCATCTTGAATAGCTTTTGCGGCGTCCAGGGCTTCAGAAAGTGCCTCGGGCAGTTTATCCGCCAGTGCTGTCAATGTCCATGCACGTGCCTTTGCATCTTGAATAGCTTTTGCTGCTTCTAGGGCTTGGGGAAGTACCTCGGGTAGTTTATCGACCAGTGCCATCAATGCATGCGCACGTTTGAATTGATCCCGAATGTCTTTTGCTGCTTCTAGGGCTTGGGGGAGTGCCTCAGGTAGTTTATCCGCCAGTGCTGTCATTACCCATGCACGAGAGAGTTTGTCTTGGATGGCTTTTGCTGCTTCTAAGGCTTGGGGCAAGAGTATGGGGAATTTTTTCGCCAGTGCGGTCAGTGCCTGCGCACGATAGGATTTGTCTTGAATGGCTTGTGCGATTTCTAAGGCTTGGGGGAGTAGGGCTTGGGGTATTCCATCTGCCAGTGCCGTCAATGCTTGTGCACGTTTGTATGGATCTTGAATAGCTTTTGCGGTGTCTAGGGCTTGAGGAAGTGCCTCAGGTAGTTTATCGACCAGTGCCGTCATTACCCGTGCACGCTCAGACTTATCTTGAATGGCTTGTGCTGCATCAAGGGCTTGGGGGAGTAGGTTCGGGGTAAGCTTGTCGGTCAAGGCTATCAGAGCATTGGCAAGCAAGAACTCACGCGGTATGGCTTTTGCAGTGTCTAGGGCTTGAGGAAGTGCCTCAGGTAGTTTATCGACCAGTGCCGTCATTACCCGTGCACGCTCAGACTTATCTTGAATGGCTTGTGCTGCTTCTAGTGCTTGAGGAAGTGCTTCAGGTTGTTGATCTGCCAGTGCCATCAATGCCCAAGTACGATGCTCCTCATTTTGAATGTCTTTTGCTGCTTTTAGGGCTTGAGGACGTACCTCGGGAAGTTTAACGGCCAGTGCCGTCAATGCCCAAGTACGACCGAGTTCACTCCGAATATCTTGTGCGGTTTCTAGAGCTTGGGGGAGTAGCTCTGGAGTCAGTTTATCGACCAGTACCGTCAATGCCTTGCCACGTTGGTATGGGTCTTGAATAGCTTGTATGGCTTCTAGAACTTGGGGGAGTAGCTCCGGAGTAAGCTTATCGGCTAACTTTGTTAGAGCAATAGCACGAAAGTCCTTATTCTTTTCAGCTTGTACAGAGTGCAGCGCAGATTGCAGTAGTTGGGTTTTCAACGGTTCCGAACCTGAAAGTTGCTCAACTAGTTCAGCTAGTGTTGTTAGAGTCTCAGCTCGTAATATTGGGTCTGGAATTTGGAAAGTGTATGCCTGTGCCTTAGCAAACCCCCAGTACCCATTCCTAACCAGGGCTACCATCAGCGTAGCTGGAATCAATGCCAAACTGTTAATTGAAGCCTTCATCAATGCATATCGGCACTGCAATCCGATACTTTCCCCCGGTTCGTGCTCATCCGCTTCATCCGCTTGCAACCATGCCAGTTCCACATCTGCCAGAAAACCATTGGTGTCTCCCTCATCATCCTTGACCTTAAACCAGGCGTTCTTGCCATCTTTCTCCAGATTCAACAGGGTATGGAGTTCCTCTACCTGCTCTGCCTTCACTAAATGTTGAGCTAGGTGATTTCGCCCATAACGATCAACTTTTTGTAGCTGCTGCCAAGTCTTAGACACATTTTCGTAATGTTTAATGATTAGTCCGTGTTGCCCTTGGGCATAGCACCAGAAATACTTGTTGCGCTTTTTATCTAGTAAATAATCCCGCAGCGATTGGTGAAAAATGGCATAGGCATTGTCACCCTCATCATTTTCAATCACATCAAGGAATTGACGAATAATGCCTAAATCTTGGCGAAGCATTCCAGGATCAATCCCTGTAAAGTTCGCTAATTCATCTTCGGTGACTGGCTCCTGAGTAACCGTTAATGTTCCCAAAATTGGTTGATACTGCTTCTTCCACTCTTGAGGTTTAAATCGCCGCAGAAAAGCCAGATAGATCTCATCAATACTTTTAGGCAAAGCAGATAGATCATCTAGAGACTGCCGTCCTGCCTCAATATCATTCAGCAATAGCTTGGTATACAGGAAATTGCCGCTAGAGAGCTTAGTAATTTCATCAATCAACGTTTGTGGAACTAACGCTGCTTTGCTCAGTTCCTCCTGGAATGCAAGCTGCTCCACTCGCCCTTCCACATACGCTCGAACGTCTGAAAGATTCTTTCCTGACATTTCCTCAATCCGATGAGGTTCAAGCGGCTCAAACTCTACCAGTACTCTGTCTTCGGGGCGGGAGGTTAATAGCACTCGTACCCAGGGTGGTAGATCGTTAAGCCCAGCCAACAGTGTGATTAAATTATCCCTGTCGCTGAAGGTAACGGCCTCATCCAACGAATCAATCAAAATCAATCTAGGTTGTTCCGGTGGAGTTGGCAGAGCCGCCAATGCTTGCCGCAAAATAATGTTTAGCGCCTCTTGGGGGTTTTGCGTATGCAAATTATTGATAACAACACCCCTAACCGTACTATCTTTGATATTCTGTATGGTGATCTCGACAGTCACCGAAAGTTTCAGCGGTTTGATGATATTTGCTAGGGTTTCAGCATAATCTGGGAAGTATTCGACCAACTGAGCTGCTAGAGACAGCAACACATTATTCGGTTCGATCGTGCCACTACGTCCGGCAATACAGAAGTGGTGGGCAGCGATATCCTGACGGATTTGAGTGAGTTGAGCGGCGATCGCACTCTTACCGATTCCAGGTTCCCCAGTCAGTATAAAAAATCGCTCATCTTGATTGGTGAGCCAATGATCAATCTCCTTAAAAATCCAATCACGTCCAGTGAAGCCATCAATTAGTTTTGCAATCACATCATCTTGGAAGATTGCATTAACCCCAGGCGTCTTAATTGTAATCATTGTAGTTGGCTCACAACAGGATATTGAATGACAGATGGGCGATCGCACTTTTCCCCACTCCCGGTTCGCCTGTCAAGATGAAGAACCGCTGGTCTTTCTGTTGTAACCAGTGGTCTATATCTTTGAGGATGTGCGATCGACCTGTGAAACCTTCGGTGAGTTGTTGGAGGTTGGGGAAGGCGATCGCTTTTAATTGTGTGGTAATGGTTTTAGGCACAATATCAGAGTTAAAAATGTAAAATAGCCAATTATTCTAAGCTTCTTCAACTTAAGTAACGCTTCACAGTTACATCTAAAGCATTCAAAATACTCCCATCATTTGGACGTGCTGCTAGTAGCAGTCGAGAAAGAACTGTGTCCAGAACCGTCGGGTTTGCAGAAGCGAGAGGGACAAGAGCCTGAATCAGTCTTACCCGCTCTCCGTCTGATAAATCACAATCGACCAGGATCTCAGCGGAAAGGCGACCAGTCAACAGATTTACAAAGCCTGGATCTGGAACGTTGACCCAGGTTCCTGAGGGTAACGGTATATCAATTGCCCAATCC
>Ga0209181_10013055_pt1 | contig 10437 bp, 7 predicted proteins | sample MAT05_FD_187208 | JGI IMG/M metagenome (GOLD analysis project Ga0209181, IMG submission 187208) | Freshwater microbial communities from Lake Fryxell liftoff mats and glacier meltwater in Antarctica - MAT-05 (SPAdes) (version 2) | ecosystem: Environmental > Aquatic > Freshwater > Ice > Liftoff...
ATGCAAAGGATACCGCTCCAAAACCACCCGCTTCGTTGTCAATTAAGCCGTTCAAAACGGTAGTTCCGTAAGGTGCGCCACCAGTACCGTTGTACAGCACAAGTTGGTAATTAGAGAGGTCGATACCTGCTGTTCCGGCAATTTCAATGAACTCGCCTACGTCAGCACCCGTGTTGTCATAATGGATTTCGTTGATGAAAATCACGGGTATCGGTACGCCTGGGTCGCAATTATCATTTCCTGTCAGCGTGACGGGCATTGGGACTGCATCACAGTTCACCGTGATATTGGCCGGGAGTGGGTTCTGGATGAAGACCGGGGGGGTAACGTCCACCACACTAATGGTTTGCGTAAAACTAGCCGCATTGTTACAAGCATCAGTAGCTGTCCAGGTGCGGGTAATGATTTTGGCCTGTGGGCAGTTGCCTGGAACAGTATTGGTCGTGAAGACGGGCGTGACTGGCCCACAGTTGTCAGTCGCCGTTACCGTAGGAACTGGCGGAACGGGGTCGTTGCAGTTGATCGTCAACGTGATATTGGGAAGACCAACGAGCGTCGGAGGGGTTCCGTCTATGCTGGTATTGTAGGTCACTGCTGCACTTCTGTTGCAAAGATCTGTAGCGGTAACCGTGATGACTGCAGCGCATGTACCTACGGTAACAGCAGTTTTAGTGACCACACCCGAACAGTTGTCCGTGGCGGTCGTGGCCGCAATGGCTGCTGCCTCTGCAAGGGCCAGGGTCGTGTAACAAGCTGCAATAGTACCCTTTATTACCGTTGGTGGTGTTTGGTCTGGCGTGTAGGTGTAGGTAATCGTACAATCAAAAGAGACCTCATTCGCATCCTTGATTCCATTGACAGGAGCCAGGTCGTCAAAGATGGTGTAGGTGCGGCTGATGCTGGTAGAGGAACAATTGTTGACCGTAGCTGTGATCGAAGTAATGGCAAGTGTGCCACAGAATGTGCCAGTGATAGTCCCGCCGAGGGCTTGAAATCCTGCCTGAGTGGTTACTGCTGCGGGGATAGGGTTGTTGCAGTCAAAAGCTCCTGTCGGATTGGGTGGGCAGGTCACCGAGAACGAACAAACTTGCACCGAGCAAGACCCCGGGTCAGTAATGAGGACGGAGAAAACGCAGTCCGCGTCGTTATCATCGGTGATGAAGACGGTTACATTGCCAGCACCAGCTGAGCCGTTTTGGAGACGGAATTGTGTGGCTAGACCATAGGCGATATTAGTGGCCGGATTGCCATTCAATAAAGTTACCGTACCACTACTCACGGTCAAACTGTAGGTCGTAATGTTGGTTCCAAAAGGATTAAGGCTGAAACTCAGGTAGTCATCCGCGGCGTTTGGAATGGTGCCGTTGTTGTTGCAGGCCAAACTAGCAAAACCGTCAGCTGAAATATTGCAGGGTGAAATAGAACAGGAGCCTGGATCCACAATAGTTGCGTTCAAGGTACAATTTCCGCTGGCATCTGTAACCGTTACCGTCACATTGCCGCCTCCAGCGGAGCCAGCCTGCAAGCGGAAAAACTGGGAACTACCATAAGGAACATTGGTTGCCGCTGCAATGCCGTTCAAAAGCACACTACCACTACTTACCGTTACATCATACCCTGTACCTAAGTCTGTACCAGTCGGGTCAAGTTGAAACCAGATATAATCGTCAGCAGGGTTGTCACCGGATTCGTTGTTGTCTTCACAGTGTACATCCGTCAAACCAACACTGGTCAGGGTGCAGGCAAAAGTGGCGGTCAGGTTTATGTCATCCAGGCCAAATTCATCGCGTGAGCCAGCTCCAGCTACGTCCGCACCGCTCCAGCGGATGTAATAAAACGCACCCGGTGCAATATTCAAGCCTGAAATTGTAGTGCTTCGGGACGGCGAAACGCCTACCAATACCCAACCCAAAAGATCAGCAGCAGCGGTTGATGCGTAATCAAGCGCTGCTACATTGGTATAAATTACATCGTCTGCAGAGTGTGAAAAATTGAATGAATTGCTGCGCGCCTGGTCATTACGAACATACAGATTATAGGATATTACCAACTTTGTAATATTGGTCGTCCCCGTATTTTCAACCCGTAAAGTCATGGTGCCTGGAGCCCAATCGCCACCCCCTGGCTGTATCATCAGACAAGGATTGGCTACCGTTTGTGGTAGTCCTGTGTAGGCGTAAATGCCGCCAGTGCCTTGGGCAACTGCTACCGCTCCGCGAGTATAATCAGTAGCAGCAACAATTTGGGTGCCGCCGAATGCTAAATTGCCGTTACTCCAGCCAGTTACGGCCCAAGCATTGGAATTGAGTCGCCCAGCCACAACAGGATTTGCGTCAAAGCCTGCTCCGGTAAAAGCCGTGCTGGGATTTGAGCCAACTGAAGTAGGCATGGCGTTGCTAAAATCTAGGTTTGCTGAAACACTCCCGTTCGAGAGTTTTACTTGAGCGTGTAGTCCGGCCATGCATGAAACCAACAAAAAAGCTGATGTACAAAAGCGAACGAAGGAGAAAGGAGGAGTAAATGTATTACGCATAAAAAGGGACAGCTTATTCCATGCCAAAAAAGGCACGGGAGTTTGAGTTGCGTTCAATGTCAAAATAGACTCAGGCTCAGAAGACTGACTATTTTGGTGCGCAAGCGGAATCCCTAAAAATGAAAAACCAGTCCTGGATTTAGGTGCTGAAATAACACGAGACAGGTTAAAAATTAGGATTATGCAGAAGCTGCCAAACTAGTCATGAGATTATCAAAAAACAAGGATTAAAAAAACTCCTGCAAAAGTAGAGAACCTATCCGTAAATGCAGCGAAGCAAGTTGTTTTTTCCAGAAACTTAACTTACTTGGAGGGTTTCAATCAATATCTTAACTTAATTACCCAAATATTCCCCGTCCGGCCACACTCCTCTACTGCCTGCGCGGGGTCAAATTCCAGCGCAATATTGGGCGAAAACTTGCTGCGATCATTCAAACTAATCTCCACCGAACCTTCCAAAATTTGCCCTGGCAAGAGCAGGCCATCCAAGGTTTCACGGCCTTTTTTAATGCTGGTACTTCCAGCAGGTATGGCTCCTCTCGTCAATTTTGTGCCACTCACAAAATACACATTTACAATGGGTTCTGCCTGTTTGGAAAAAAAATGAGCGGCTGTATTTCCTGTGTTTTTCAAGAAAAAATGAAGCCGCATAGTTCGCTCACCCCAATCTTCTACATACGCGGTATCGAATATTATTTCGGCACATCCGCCAGCTGCAATTTTTATTTCGCGGGATTTGAGGTGGACATTCAACCAAATGGGGGCAGAAATTTCGCCGGGTTTGAGTTTCGGGCAGCTACCGCGCACCGCCTCAGCTATGAAAGATTCATGGCCACGGAGCAGGGCTGGCAAGCTAAGGCTGTCAAATTCCACTACAAGGTTCTCAGCCGCACTTTTTGTCCCAAGGATTTGCCTTCCGGTATTGGCCATGCGGCATCGGATCTTGAGTGCCTTGCTTTTTTGTTGTAAAATTTGAACGTCGAAAAGGGCTACCCGCGAGCCAACATAGGTAGCTTGGGCGGCCGTTTTTGAAAAACAAAGGACCAAAAATAAATAGGGAAGCAAAGCTGGCAGACAAAAACGCATGAGGCAAAATTGATGGAATATAACTGGTTAGGCCGTTTGACTTTTGCCACTAATTGCACAAATTAATACAAGCTTGTTATCCAAATTAGTGTAAATTAGTGCAATTAGTGGCAAAAAACACTTGGAGGCTAAGTAATTACGATGGAATTTTATTCAACTCGTGTTAAAATCCCTCAAGGTGTCCGGTTTAGTCCAATTTAACCTTCAACCACTCCGCTGCGCCCAGCGCATTCAAACAACCCGCCGCCGTTAAGCCACCTTTTCGGGCCACCATTACGCCGTATCGCGTGTGCAAAATGCCATCCTTACTGTGTGCATCCGGGTTGATGCTGATGCGGATGCCATGGGCTAAGGCTCTGGGAATCAAAGTATAATCAAGGTCTAAGCGGCGCGGGTGGGCATTCAGTTCGATGCTGACTTTGTGTTTGGCACAGGCTTCAAATACAGCATCCCAATCCAGCGGATAGCCCTCACGACTCAGTAAAAGTCGTCCGGTCGGATGGCCAAGAATCGTGGTGCAAGGATGCTCAATGGCTCGAAGAACCCGTTCGGTAGCCTTTTCGATATTCATCCTTAAATTGGAGTGCACGGAGGCAATGACAAAGTCAAATTTTTCGAGTAGCGCATCGTCATAATCGAGCGCACCGTCGTTCAGGATATCACTTTCGATGCCTTTGAAAATTCGAAATGGTGCAAGTTCCGCATTCAACTGGTCAATTTCCTCCATTTGCGCCAATACGCGATCAGGTTTGAGTCCGTTGGCATAAAATGCCGCTTGGCTGTGGTCTGTGATACCAATGTATTCGTAGCCAAGCGCGCGGGTATATTCACACATTTCACGGAGCGAATGCAGGCCATCGCTGTAAGTGGTGTGTACGTGAAGAATGCCTTTTAGGTCTTGATCCTGAATAAGTTGAGCGGCTGTCTGAAGATTTGATAATCCTTTAAAACTTGTCAAATCTGTCTCGTTTTCTCGCAATTCCGGCACAACGAAAGCCCAATTTGCTTTTTCAAAAACAGCGTTTTCGCTCGGCAAGTTTTTGAAATCTACCCCCGGGTTTTCTTGTACAAACCTTTCCAGAAATGCCGCTGTACCCGTGTGTTTGAATAACTTGGAGCCCCATTCAGCGGGCAAACATTGGTGCAAAACCACGGCTGCCCCTTCGGAATGCCGCAGCACGGTTTTCCCATCGTCGCGTTTTTCCAGCTCAAAATCGGAACCTTCAAAAATGGTTTGTAGATCTCCGTCTATGGCGGCTAAAACTTCTACCGATTGAACCACAGGGCACCTGCGGCGTACTTCGCTCACGGGCTCGACGAGGAGGCCTGGTATCTTGGAGCTCAAAAAACCACATAAAGCTTGAGCTCCAGCGAGTGCGGAATCAAGGAGAAGTTTCCCTCGACTATTGAAAAAATAAGCCAGTTTATTTTTGAGGTCTTCTTGTGTTTTCAGACCAAAGCCCTTGTACTCAATGAGGCGGTTTTCATTGCAGGCATACCAAAGTTCGCCGGGGCTTTCGATGCCCATTTCCTGCCAGACTTGCCGCACTTTTTTTGGGCCAAAACCACCGATCTCAAGCAGTTCTCTCACACCCGAAGGGGTTTGATCGCGGTACTTTTGGAGGGTAGCCATCTGCCCGGAGTCCAGTAGTTCACGGATTTTTCCGGCAATGGCCGGGCCTACTCCTTTGATGCTTTTGAGCTCCGTATCCGAAAGTTCAGCTAGCGGTGAATCCAATTTGCGCAGCGTAAGGTATGCACTGGCGTAGGATCGTATGCGGAACGGGTCTTCCTCGTGGAGTTCCATGAGGTTGGCGAGCTCGTCAAAAGCCTGGGCTATTTGTTTGTTGGTCATTTTTTCGCAAAATAATCCAGTACCAGATAACAAAAACTCTTCACCCCCAATTTCATCCCGCTTTCGTCCACATAGAAATCAGGAGTATGGTGAGAAGGGGCTTTTTTTTCATCTCCACCTTTGGGCATGCCACCGAGGAAAAAGTAGAAACAAGGGATTTTTTGGGCGAAAAAGCCAAAATCTTCTGCTCCCGTTCGGGGTTTATTTTCTGAAACATTGGCTGCTCCCGCGGCTTCTTGCAAGGAGGGTAAAGCCCAAGCCGTGAGGGCTGGATTGTTGTAGGTAATCGGTGTTTTGTTCTCTATGCGGACTTCTGCATTTGCGCCGGCACTTTCGGCAATTTTGGTGACGGTAAGCTCTATTTTTTTGTGAATTAAGCGTTGCATGGAAGTGTCGAGCGTACGGATAGTGCCCACCATTTCGGCCAATTCGGGGATGATGTTGGCCCGCACGCCACTGGTAATTTTGCCCACTGTGATTACGGCCGGAAAGTCGGTTAGATCCACCTGGCGACTCACAATAGTCTGCAAACCCTGAATTATTTCAGCACTAACCACGATGGGGTCAATGCCACTCCAAGGTGCTGAACCGTGCGATTGTTTGCCATGTACTGTGATGTAAAACCAGTCTGAAGCGGCCATAGCACCACCGGGACGGTATTTTATTGTACCTACCTCAGTACTCGATCCGATGTGCAGGCCAAACATGACCTCCATTTTTGTGTCGGTCAGCAAACCTTCTTTGATCATCAAAGGAGCACCGCCTTCTTCATCGCCTGGAGGGCCTTCTTCCGCAGGCTGAAAAACGAAAACAACCGTTCCGGCTAATTGGGCCTTCATTTTGGAAAGGATTTCCGCCACACCCATGAGTATGGCGACGTGCATATCGTGGCCGCAAGCGTGCATCACGCCAACTTGTTCCCCGTTATATTCGGCTTGTACGGTCGATTTGAACGATAAATTTACCCGCTCAGTCACCGGCAAGGCATCCATATCAGCACGTAGGCCGACAACAGGGCCAGGCTTTCCACCTTTTAAAATGCCAACGACTCCGGTTTTGGCAACACCAGTGCGGACTTCGATGCCGAGCGAACGCAGGTGTGCCGCTACCTTTTCGGCGGTCTTGAATTCGCGGTTGGAGAGTTCTGGGTTTTGGTGGAAATCACGCCGCCAAGCCACCACTTTAGGATCAATCTGGTCGGCCATTTGATCTACCTGGCGTTTTAAGGCTGGCTGAGCAAACGAAGGGATGAGAAATAGGAGGTATAAAAAGAGGACGGAAATTTGCTTCATAATAAGATCATTTTGAAGGCAAATGTAACTATTTGTCATTGAACGTCATTTCGTCATTGGTCGTCATTTCGTCATTGATCGTCATTACTGGTCATTTCGTCATTGATCGTCATTACAGGTCATTTCGTCATTAATCGTCATTTGGGGTTCCAAACCTTGAGCCTTCGAGCGCAAAAAAATGATCAATGACGGTTATGACAAATGACGAAATGACGAAAATGACCAGTAATGACGGTTAATGACGAAATGACGAATGACGAAATGACGAATGACGATCACTGACGATCAATGACCACATTTTCCATGCGCACGACATTTTCATTGGGCAAGTCGCTTTCAATCAATCCGTCGCGAAGCCGTACGATACGGTGGGCGTGCATAGCGATGTCTTGTTCGTGGGTGACCAGAATAACGGTATTGCCGGCTTTATGAATTTGCTCAAAAAGCCCCATGATTTCGTAGCTGGTCTTGGTATCCAGGTTACCAGTAGGTTCATCTGCGAGGATGATTGCCGGGTCGTTCACGAGGGCGCGAGCGACAGCAACGCGCTGGCGCTGTCCACCAGAAAGCTCATTAGGTTTGTGCGTTACTCGATCGCCAAGGCCCACGGATTCTAGTGTTTTGCGCGCTTTCTCCAAGCGTTCTTCGCGGCCAATGCCAGCATATACGAGCGGAAGGGCCACATTCTCTAAAGCACTGAGACGCGGCATCAGGTTGAAGGTCTGGAAAACAAAACCGATTTCTTTGTTGCGTACTTCGGCTAATTCACCATCGTCCATAGTGCTTACTTCGGTGCCATTGAGCCAGTATTCCCCTCGAGTGGGCGAATCCAGACAGCCCAAAAGGTTCATAAGCGTGGATTTTCCACTGCCTGAAGGCCCCATAAGTGCGACGTACTCGTTTTTTTCAATGTTAAGCGTCACGTCTTTGAGGGCTTCCACGACTTCCGTACCCATTAGGTAGGTTTTATTGAGGGTTTTGATTGAAATTAGCATGATGAAAATATGGTTAATCTGGCAAAATGGATAAAAAAGAGCATTACAGGTAGACCGTTTCGCTTTTGCGCCTGAATTTTCTAAAAAACAGGCCTGTTTGTAACTGATGGCTACCCACACCTCTGGACATTTTCGCGGAGATAGACTTTCCAAGTTTTAAAAACTTGGAAAGTCTGAGCACTCGAAAAGATATCCAGTAATGTGGTCGCTACCCCTTTTTCCTTCTAAAAATCAGCCCTGCCAAAAAGACAAAAAACGCGACAATGCCTGCCGCAATTTGCTCGATAATTTGTGGAAAAAATAGCCTCAAAACGAAAAAAGCTGCGACCGCGGCTACTGCTACAATGGCAATCATGCTACTTTTTGAGTTGGTAAGCGCCATGTGTGAATTGTTTTTTAGTTGAAAATTGATTTCAATTACGCTGGTCTCAGAAGTTTCAAGGGCCGAAATAAGCGTAGCCTTTCCCGGTATAAAAAAAGGATAGAAGTTTGCCGGGTGTTAGCCGTTCAACGGGTCTCGTTTGCCGTTAAACGGAATGCTAGTACACAACGATTGGTACACAACATGCGGATAGGCAATTAATTAAATTACATTCATGTCTTTTTACTTTGCAAACAAAAAGGGTACTTTTGCTTTGACTTTATTCCAACCGCTTTCCTTAATGTTGTTAAAATATAATTAACATGAAAAAACATCTTTTACTATCATTTTTCGTGCTACTCAACGGCTTTATTTGGGCTGCTTCGCCTGGCACACCTGCTAATTTGTTTCAGGATGACCTTTTTTGCTTGGATCTGGATTTTGCAGGTATAACCCAACTCGAACAGGAAGTGGGATTGTGCCATGCGACCTATTCCCAGCTTGCTTTGGAAAACAACAGCCTTTTAAATTATGTATCCAGTGAAAACCAAAATATCTCAGCTTCTCTGCTTGGTGCAGGTGGCCAAATGGATGAAACCTTGAAAATTGTCCTGATCGTTTTGGGGGTAATTGGCGTACTTACAATTGGATGCTGTTTGGCATTTGTTATTTGGGGCAGTTCATTGGCTTGGTATTGATAGACTTGTTGCGGTGGAGGGCTTTGAGTGGGGAAATTTGTCATTTTTTCGAATGCCTAGGCAAATTTTGCAGTCGAAATCGGGCATATTCGGCGAAAAATTTAACGAAGGCATTCGGAAAAAGGACTTTTCACCCGCCAAAGCCATCCACCGCAACAAGTCTAATGATCGTGTCGGAAATAATCGTTAAAAATCATCAAGCAGCTTTGTTTTTCAAAACAGACGGCTACTTTTGCCTCCACATAATGCTTACTCACCTTTTAATTCGTAAAAAGAAATCTATGAAAAAACTTTTCACCCTGGTATTTTTTGCGCTACTCAGCGGGGCGCTTTTTGCTGCTTCCCCTAGTGCTGCGCCTGTTAATCCATTTCAAGATGATCTTAGCCGCCTGGACAATGCGTTCGCCGGCATGACCGAACTTGAGCAGTTGGTAGAAGCCAGCAACGCAACTTATACAGCACTCGCATCCGAGAACAACTCCCTGCTTAACAATGTATCGAGCGACAACGACATTGCAACATCCTTGCTTGGCAGTGTGGCTCCTGATGGCGATCGTTTGCTCGGTATCCCGGGCTTTTGGTGGGGCTTCTGCCTTGGTATTTTGGGCGTCATTCTTGTCTACGTAGCAGTAGAAGGCGATGCTAGAAAAACTGAAGGTAAAAAAGCCATCATCGGATGTGCGATTTTTACTGTAATTTATGTTATTGCATACCTCCTCATCTGGGGTGCTTGGGCTGCTTCTGCAGGATAAGCAAGCTATTATTTACCCGTTCATTAGCCTAAAAACGGGTTGTTTCACCATAGCGAAACAACCCGTTTTTATCATTGGTTGAGCTTGCTTACTCTATAATGCTTCATTTTTGGGAAGACTCCTCGAAGCACGAAACTCCTTCCAGTCGGCCCAAAACCATTTGGCCCAAGTGAAGGCAAGGATCGGGAAAACAATAAAACAAAGCGCGTTGAAAATATACGCTTCTTCAAAATCAAAATGGATGAGGTGCATACAAGCCCGGGTCAACCCACACCCAGGACATTCTTCTCCAAGGATCAACATTGATGGGCAAAGTGGAGTCCCGGTATCAAAATAAGTTTTCGGCAAAAGCAGTAGGATGATAGGAACTGCTACCCAAAATACCAACCTAAAAACAAGAAAATTTGATTTGCTCATGGTGAAGCCTGTAATGAAACAGGGGCTACCTAAATTTTGCGGCAGCCCCTGTTTTAAGTTTCAAATTTAGGCGTAATACTTTTTCATTTTCATCAAAGCATAAATAATACCACCGATGCAAAGGAAAGACCACAACAGGCACCACAACCAATCATTTCCTTTCCAATCAGTAGCCAAACCAACAGCTACAAAAGGAATGAAGATAGCAAGGATGATGTAAATGCCTTTTTCAATGCCAGGAGCAGAATTGCCCTTAGATGAATCAGATCCAGCTGCTTTGCGCTGCATCTTCTTCATTTTCATTTTTGCAACCTTAAAGCCAATTTTCTCTTTGAAATTCAGCTTACGGCCAGTAAGTTCTTCCACCTGACGGATAGAAAAATTATTAAGATCCGTAGCGGCCATTTCGCTGATCATAGCTTGTACCTTTTGATTGGGTTCAGCACTA
>Ga0209181_10013058_pt1 | contig 10436 bp, 9 predicted proteins | sample MAT05_FD_187208 | JGI IMG/M metagenome (GOLD analysis project Ga0209181, IMG submission 187208) | Freshwater microbial communities from Lake Fryxell liftoff mats and glacier meltwater in Antarctica - MAT-05 (SPAdes) (version 2) | ecosystem: Environmental > Aquatic > Freshwater > Ice > Liftoff...
AAAATTTCGTTTTCCCTTTCCATATTGCGGTAGCTGTTGCTATTGATATATGTTGCAGCAGTTGTTGATAATAGCCATGCTTGTCTATATAAAGGTGGTACAATGGAAGGCGGTAGTGATTGCGGCGCTGGATATAATCAAAACTGAGGGCGTAATCGCATCGCAAAAAATCAGGCCGCTGGTTTTCACTGGCATAAAAGATGCGGATGCAGCGATATTTTAAATAATCATTTCCATAACAGGAATAAAACAGGAAGTTCGGTTTATCTGAAATTTCGATGTTATACGTTTCTGATAAAAGATTGTAAAAGAAATTGTCCAGTTTATCAAAGCCTTGCCAAAAGTCAGTGAAGTTTATTATAAGTGTAGGTTTCATTATTGTTTTTCAAATAAAAACATATTGCAAGTGTCGTAATACTTCAAAAAGCCAGCGGTATTTGCCGCTTTTTAAAGAGCCTTTAATTTCATTTTTTAATAACTCATATTTAAAAGAAAATGGAATTGTTTTATAACCATACCTGATATAGTTTAATACCTTGTATTGAGCAAATAAAACGTCTCCGTTCTTTGAACTATATCCGCCTGCTCCATAATCTGCTATTATCAAATCAACAAATTGCTTTCGGATTTTTTTAGATAGAAACCATTTCATATTATGATCCCAATCTGCGTGGGAATGATATTTTACATTGTAATTATCTGCAATACTAAAGACCCTTTTATTCAAAAAAATTGACTGGTGACATATATTTTGATTTAAAATTTTTTGATTGGTAAAAACCCCATCGTAGATACCACCATAACTGTCGCTAATTATATTTCCATAAACAACATCCAATGACATATCCAGCATACAGATATTGGCTATTTGTTGTAAAACATTAGGACTATAAAATTTATCATCGCTTCCCATGAAATATAACCATTGTCCTTTCGCCAGCAGAATTCCTTTATTCATTGCATCATAAATACCATTATCTTTTTCCGAAACCCATCGCATATTTTTAAAAGATGACTCATTCGCTTTAACGATTCCTATAGTTTCATCTGTGGACAAACCATCTATAATTAGAATTTCATAGTGTGGATAAGACTGTCCGAGGATACTCTCAAGACAACTCTCCAATACCAATGCAGAATTGTAAGTTGGAATGACAATCGAAAATACGGGCGTTAACATCTAAAGAGCGTTAAGTACAAATAAAGCTATTTATCTTCTACCATAAAATAAATCGAAGAGCATATAGTGATCATTGAAAACAGCCTTCTTATGAACCTTTTAAGATGCAATTGGGTGAAAATTTTACATTATTCAAAGTCGGTATGATTAATACCTTTAATTTTTAAAAAATTGCCTTTTATAATAACAGGCTTAAATTTATACTTAATATATTCTGAAGAAATTTTATTTAAAACTCTTTGATAGATATTTAGCCTTGCAAAATTTCTATACCTATATTTGGTGTAAAGCAGATAAACATCCAATCGGGTAAAATAAGATTTGCCTTTCACGTATTTTAAAAAAATTTGATAATTGTTACCATCCGATAAAGAAACTTGTTGACATAAATAAAATAACAATGCTGCGTACTGTTTTTTGATCAGCTTTCTTAACGAATAGTCAAATTTATTTTCAGATAGGTAAAACCAATAAATTTCTATTAGCTTTAAATATGTATCAACTTCATTGCGAGTTTGGGTTCCAATAGTGGCCCTATTAGTTTTATACACCCAATAACTATCAAAACTTGTTTGTAACCATCTAACAATTGGTTTTTTTACCAGAAGACTTAAATTAAATTGTATATCCTGGTGAACTTCTACCGATTCATCCCATTCAATATTATTATCAACGATAAAATTTCTTTTTATCAAAGTATTATTGATCCAGGGAATGTCACTGTACGGATATAGCGAATAAAACCTAACCAATGGGTGTACAGGGGAAGCTACGTTTAAATAAAAAGTTTCAATCCCGTCTTCTATTCTCTTTTGAAGACCAACTACAATATCCGTACAAGGGTTCTGATCAAAATAAAACACTCTACTTTCAATATAATGTGGCAATAACAAATCATCACTATCCAGGAAAAAAATATAGCTACCCTTTGCATTGAACAGGCCTGTATTACGAGCACCAGGAGCACCTTTACTACGTGTGTTCTTTAAATATTTGAACCTATTGTCTTGGCGGGCTAAGCTCTTCACTAATTCATTTGTGTTATCAGTTGAATAATCATCAACTATCAAGCACTCCCAATTTGAATATTGTTGGCTTTGAACAGACTTGATCGTATCTGTTATTATTGCCGCACGATTATAAGTTGGAATTATTACAGATACTAAATGATTGCTTTCAATCATAACAAACAATTCATTTTTATAATACCTTTTCTATTGATTGTTGAATGGTATCTAAATGCCTTTTCATATTAAAATTCTCGAGTGTTCTCTTTTTACCTGTAGTACCCAGTTGATGGGCAAGCCCCTTCTCCGCTAATACCTTCAGCATATTCGTTGCCATACCCTCCACATCCTGTTCTGCTACCAATAGCCCCGTTTCGTTATGGATCACCACATCGGGTATGCCGGCATGCAGGGTGGATATTACCGGCAAGCCCGCTGCCTGTGCTTCCAGTATTGCAACCGGCGTGCCTTCCATATCACCGTTTTCGGCTGTGATACTATGCTGCACAAATGCTATTCCACCGCTTAAATAACTAACCCATTGCTGTGTACTGATGGCACCCGGCAACAAAACACGATGCCCGATTTTTAAATAGGCCACCAGGTTAGTACAGGTATTCCAAAGTGGCCCGTCACCAGCCATGGTCAATGTTGCATCCGGGTATTGTTGCAACACCCTATTAAAAGCAAGGATAGTAAAATAAGGGGCTTTTTTATCTACAAACCTTCCGATAGCCAAAAAATGTTGCGATGTGTAAGCAGGCTGAATGTCAAAAAAACGATCATCCGGTCCATACGGATTGTACACAATCTTTTGAATGGGGCAACCTGCTTCCACCAGCTTTGCCGTCATGGAATGGGATACGGAAAATATAAAATTTGCATAAGAAAACATATCCTGGTATTGCTGCCCGTATTGCTTTAAAATATTTTTTACCGATGCATCCCAGCCATGAAAATGGACCAGCAGGGGGAGCGACAATTCCTTACAGACATTTAACACAGCGGTGCCCGTTACCCCATATTCGGCCAGTACAACCGATACCTTATTTTTTTTCAGGGAACTGATCAATGCCAGTTCGCCATCCGTAATGCTGCTTTTTTTGTGGTGAAAGAAACTCAGCTTTCTTCTTTGTAAAGTATTAACCCATTTGTTTTGATCAAGGGATTTCCCATCGAGGTAGCAAGGCAAAAAATCGCCGTAATAATATTTTACATCGAAAGGTAAATTACGGTGCGCCTGGATAAATGTTTCGGAATATGCATTTTCACTATGAGAGAATATAGCAATAGTAATCATTAATTTTTTTGCTCCAGTTTATTGGTTAAATAGGCCCATAATAATCTTAGCCTACTGACTCTGGATTCTTTGCATAATTGAAAAAGTGCAAAAGAAAAAGGCTGACCGGCAAAAAGTTTAATCCACTTTTCTATGAGCATGGTGTTTTTTTCTTTTAAGGTCTGCATCTCTATTTCAAATTTCCCCGAATTAAAAATCTTTGCCTCTTCCAACAAACGCTTCCTCTGTTGCTCTTTTGAATAATGATTTCTGGTCGATTGGGGATGGATACGAAAATAGTTAAGTGGCTCTTTGACAAAAGCGATAAAAACATCTTTATAATCCGCAATTAATAGCCATCCAAACCAATCGCCACACATCCTGAAATTTAATATTTCCTTTTGCTTATCAAACACTATAACTAGATATTCCCTTTTAATCAAACAAGCACTTACGTTGGGTATTACATTTTTTTTGTATAAATAGGTAAGAAATGTCTTTCCACTGATACAAAAACTCTCTTCCCATAAATTCTCCTCAAAATCCTCCGTCCAATATAAACGGCTGTCTAGCTTATTTCCCTGTTCATCCATATCATAACTCTGCGAATACACCATTGCGATTGACGGGTTACTTACAAAAATCGTCACCAATCTTTCTAAGAATTCAGGAACAGCTAGGTCATCGCTTTCTGCGATCCAGGTATACCTACCTTTCGCCAATTTGATGCCCCTTTGCCACTGCCTGAAAACTGATCCACTGTTAACTTCATTATACACTATATGGCTAACCATGGGATGCCCACAATAGGAGTCAATTATTTCTTTACTATTATCCGAACTGCAATCATCCAATATAATTAATTCAAAATCTTTAAATGTCTGATTTAAGATACTGTCAATTCTCTGTTGAAGAAAAGCTTCATGATTATAATTGGGTAAAATAACGGATACCTCAGGCATTTTTTAATATAACATCTTTAATTGCTTCGAGGTATTGAAGTCCCCATTTTTCACAAGGTTCTAGGTGGTTACCTTCGGCCCATTCGTTCCAGGCATTTATAAATATAAAATTTTCCTCGGATGAAGCCGGACGGTAGTTTTGTTCCAGAAAAGAAATCCATTCTTTAAATTTAGCGGGGTTAGCATTGTGTAAAATAAAAGCGTTTTTATTTTACCTGGCTGTATTATCCCAGGAGGGAACTGCACCCGGAAACACCACGTAGTCATTCGCAAACCGGTAATTTTTTAATAGGTGATTTACATATTCATTGTAATCAATTTTGGTTCTTATCCGTTCGTAGATTTCATTTTTAAATTGCTGAAGCTCTTTTTGATTACCCGTTTATTCATAGTACCATTTTTTGCTCCGGTAACCCAGGTTGTTCCTCCCTTCTTTTAATACTTCACTATACTTAAATGCTTCCATGCTGAGCGAAAATGGCTGAAAATCAATCCCAGCGTCAAAACCGTCGTCCACATAATTTTTTCCATTTTCACCAAAACTTTCAAAACGGCATAAATAAAGTTCAAGCCCATGCTTCAATGCTTCATCCCGCCAGATTTTTATAGTAGATTTGGGATCGGGTATCAGCGAAGATCTGTAAATAGCAAATACAGGCCTTCCTCCAATTTTAATATAACGTTTATCGTTAAAAAAGGGAATCAATGATTGGATATGCAGGCGGTCATCTTCTTCGCTATAATTTTGTTTCAGTAATATGTTGTCGTCAAGCCCGTCCCATGTTCTTGTCCAGTTTTCATTTGCCCAGCAAAGCATAAAGGGAAAATCTGGCTTTCTTGTTTCAAAAACTTCCTGGAAGGGCCGCTCTAAAATTCGTCTACTTGAAAACCAATAGTGATAATAACAAAACCCATAAATACCATGCATTTTTGCCATGGTTGCCTGTGCCTGCCTTACTTCTTCCAACCGTAGATCATAGAACCCAAGGTCTGCAGGTAAGTGCGGTTGGTAATGGCCCTTATAGGAAGGTTTGGCCTTCACTACATTGATCCACTCAGTAAATCCTTTGCCCCACCATTCATCATTTTCGGGAATGGGGTGAAATTGTGGAAGATACAAGGCAATGGGTCTCATCTGATAAATAACTTTACGTTTAATTACATGTTTTTACGCTTACAAAAACCTCAGGAAACCCGCTTTGTTAAAGGCTAAAGGACACTGCTGTATCTATAGAAGTAATTTATATTTATTTCGAGATGAAATCTCTTCGTAGAATTTGCGACGAAGTTTAGATGTGTATGTTTGGCTATAATTATTCGATATCAAATCATAGGCATTTAAACAGAGCTTTTTAAAAAGTATTTCATCACTTAATAAATTTTCTATTGCTTCTGCGTATTGAATAGCGGTATCAGCAATGATGATATTTTCCTGGTCTTTGACATTTATTCCGAGAGCTCCAATCGAAGTTGATACTACTGGTACGTAGTTTCCCATTGCATATAAAATTTTTGTACGAATACCTCCTCCTCCTATTCTCACGGGAACAATCATTATAGTGTTTTTTAAAATAGAAAGATAATCCTGCACAAATCCAGAAAATGCAAGGTTATTATATTTATTGGTCAAGAAATTTTTTGTGCTTTCAGACCATCTTCCAGTAACAACTAATTTAATTGCATTAGATGCTGTAACTATACAATGAATTTCTTCCAAATACCATAACAATGCATCATAGTTCGGAAAATGCGCCTCATGCCCCGAAAAAATTAAGTAAGTGGGAGGTTTATAGTAGAAATCTGCTTCTTGAATATCCTTATCCAAAACACCGAAAGGTGACTTATAAACACTTAGGGACGGAAATTTTTTGGTGAGATGAGCCTTATCAGCGTCATTTAGTGCGAATATTGCATCGAACCTTGACATAAATGCATCTTCTATTGTTTCAGAGTAACTTGAGAGATACTCACTTAAAAACGGATCAATAGACTTCGTTAATGAGTAATCTTTTATTACACTAAACCTTGATTCTATTTGTTCAAAAACCAATGCAGATTCCTTTGGTAAAACATTCACAAGGTTTAAATTCCGACTCAATTCAACCTGGATAATATCATACTTTGATAAGGATAAAACTTCCTTAAGCTTTTGAATATAAATTGCAGGGTAAGGATTTGTAGGACTATTAAAATAACGGTTAAAGAATAATTCATTTTCATCGGGTTTGTTTTCTATTTCCTTTGCAACTTCATTAATTGTACGTACCGATATTTTTTCAGCATATGATTGCAATTTCCTGATTACTCTATTCAAAATTCGTAAGGAAAGAGTCTTTTTTCTTTGCGGGGGGCCGATAATTTCTTCTCTACTGAAAAATTCAATATACTCTATTCTTACATCTGGCCACTCAATTTTCAGTTTATTTATTAACAAACTATTTGTTACACTAAAAGATGGTATGAATAGAGTAAAATCATGGCAGCGTCTTAAATAATCGATAAATCCAAAAACGCAGATTTTACCTCCATCATCGGGTGGAAACGGTACATTTACAGATAAGATGAGAATACTTAATCTTCGACCATTTATATCATTATAAACCTGCAAAATGAAATATTTTATACCTGTATGAAACGGTTAAATAATTAATTTAGCCCATTTAAAAGCTCATTTTTTTGAAATACAAATACCTATTTGCTTAATTGAAGTTTCAAATACATGATACAAAATTGCGCTCACTGTCAATGAAATCGCAAAACAGTTGATGCAAATAATATAACTGTTTGATTATTACTTGAACTAACATTAATCTTTCCAATGAGCAAATATAAGGAAATTGCTATGCAAAATTGATGTACAATATAAACTCCATAAGAATAAGCTGAAAGACTTTTTATTAATTTTTCAGAAAAAAATTATTTATTCGCATTATAATTTCATGTTGTGAAATACATGCCAATTAACACTATAATTATAACTAATAAAATTATCGCCATAGTTTTATGGGGAAAGAAAAATAAACTAAGAGAAATAATAATAAATAGCGCCTTATAACTAGAAGAAGTTTGAAATAAAAGCGCATTAGCACAAACTATCCCAATTGAAAACATAAATATTCTTGTAACTATTATTGAAGGAAATACAAAATTGACTAAGCCGCTACTACGATGATAACCTATAAGTTTTGACGCAGTAAAATTTACACAAAAAGCTAAATATATATATAAGTAATTATTTTTCAGGAAGCCTAATATTAAAAAAGGAGCCAGTATATAAAACTGTATCTCAAGACTCAAACTCCAAGCCGGACCAGATATTGCGCTACCTTCTCCATGAAAAATTCCATGGATAAATAGATTTTTTATAAAATTAATTACATTAACAGATACAATATAACGCGAAACTATATTCTGAGCGTGAAAAAAATGTTCCGTAACTATGATGTTTTGCGAATAAAACTCCCGCAAAAAATAGTAAAATATTAAGCCAAGATAAAATAGAGGGGCGATTCAAAAATATCTTCTTACATAAAATCTAAATATATCAGATTTTGAAAAGTGAGTTTTCTCCGAAAATGCTTTTATAATTATCATTCCCAACAAAAACCCGGAAATGAATATGAAAATTTCAACAGCTTGATTGCCCTCGCTTATAAAATTTCTTTGTCTATTCGTTATATAAGATATATGTGCAATTACAACCCAAAAAGATGCGAAAATTCTAAAAAAATCTAAGATAGAAGAATTGATGGATATTGTACTTTTAATTTTCATTTATCACTTTGTTATGCTATAATTGTTGGAATTGGCCTATATCCTCCAGTGTTCCCTTCAAGAAAATGATTTGCGGTTCTATCTCCAGGTTCAATCTGGAGATATTCTTGCATTTTTACAAAGTCCAATAAACTTTCTGTTCCTTTACCTCGTCTCAGTCCAATATCAAATGTATATATTCCGGGTGCCAAGCGAAAATCTTCCACTACCATAGATATTATTTGTATGCCAGAACTAAGGTTTATTTCTATGTTATTCACTAAATCGGTATCACTATCAATAGTTAATATTCTTACTTCCTCATTAGTATTAAATCCAATGCCAATACACACATCTTCGATAGATTTTAATATTTTTAAATAAAAAGAAATCTTTAACGGATAACCAAAAATTATAGGAGTATTGTCATTGAACACAATTTTTTCAATCTTAGCAGTAGTACCAAGATTTCTAGTTCTAGGTAAGTGTATAAGATTAAATGTATATAAAACGTTTTTAAAATTATCTTTGAAATAATAATTAATAACATCATTAGTTTGCCCTATAATTTGTGTGTTTCCCTTCTCTAATAGTAAGGATCTGTCGCAAAGTCCCTTAATTGCTCCTAGATTGTGACTTACAAATAAAACAGTTCTCCCTTCCTTTGTACTTACATCCTTCATCTTTCCCAAACACTTCTTCTGAAATTCAGCATCTCCCACAGCCAGCACTTCATCCACTATTAATATTTCACTTTCCAAATGAGCTGCTACTCCAAATGCCAGCCTTACATACATACCGGAGGAGTATCTTTTAACCGGTGTATCAATGTATCGCTCCACTCCGGAGAAATCCACTATTTCGTCAAACTTTTTCTTGATCTCGGCCCTCGTCATGCCCAGTATGGCACCATTTAAAAAAACATTTTCCCTTCCGCTCAACTCGGGGTGAAAGCCGGTGCCTACTTCAAGCAAACTGGCCACCCTGCCTCTTATTTTTACAGTCCCCGTAGTGGGTGCGGTAGTGCGGCTGAGAATTTTCAGCAGGGTGCTTTTGCCTGCGCCGTTGCGGCCAATGATGCCCAGTACATCGCCCTGCTCCACCTTAAAATTTATATCCTTTAATGCCCATACGTACTCGCCCACTCCTTTGATGGTGCGGTCGTTTACCTCGCCTAAAGTTAAATAGGGATCCTCATTGCCCCTTACCCGATGCCACCACCGGTTAAGGTCGTGTGCAATGGTACCGGTGCCTACATCGCCCAGCCGGTATTGCTTGGAAAGGTTTTCTACTTTTATTACAGTACTCATTTCTGGTTTATCAACATACACGGGTAATTAAAATGTCCTTATCACTACACCGTGTCCATAAATGTTTTCTCCACCTTACTAAATATTACCAGCCCGGTAAACAAAACGATTGCAATAAATACTGTACTGTACAACAACCCTCCCCAACTGATGGAGCCAGTTTGAAAAAGTGCATATTTAAAGGTTTCTATAATGGCCGTTAGTGGGTTGAACTCAATGAATATTTTGTACCGGCTGTTGGCGAGGTAACTCATGGGGTACACTACGGGTGTGGCATACATGAGCAACTGCAGTCCAAACCCGATGAGTACACCAAAGTCGCGGTACTTGGTGGTAAGCGAGGATGCAATGATACCGGCACCCAATCCCAGCAGGGCCACCAATAGCAGCAATACAGGTAGCAGTAACCAGGCGGCTGTTATGTTTACCGGGTAATCCTTTACCACCACATACCAGGACATGATGCTGAACAACAACAGCAACTGTATGCCCAATTTTACCATATTGGATACAATTACGGCCAATGGCGTAACCAGCCTGGGAAAATACACTTTGCCAAATATGCCTGCATTGGCAGCAAATGTTCCCGAGGTACCGTTGAAACAGGCGGAAAAATAATTCCAAATGGTGATGCCGCTCATATAAAACAATACGGCCGGAACACCATCAGTGGGGATTTTGGCAATGCGTCCAAAAATAAACAGGAACATGGCCGTGGTAAGCAGTGGCTGTATAATATGCCAGAGCGGGCCGAGTATTGTTTGCTTGTATTGGGCGGTAAAGTCACGCTTTACAAATAGCCAAAGCAAATCGCGGTAGCGCCAAACTTCTTCCAGGTTAAGGTCGAGCAGGGCGGCTTTGGGCCGGATGATGAGATCCCAGTCTTCGTCCGGTTGGTTGATACCGGGTGTAGAATTCGGGATGTTGGTGGTATGGATTGGTGAG
>Ga0209181_10013063_pt1 | contig 10434 bp, 10 predicted proteins | sample MAT05_FD_187208 | JGI IMG/M metagenome (GOLD analysis project Ga0209181, IMG submission 187208) | Freshwater microbial communities from Lake Fryxell liftoff mats and glacier meltwater in Antarctica - MAT-05 (SPAdes) (version 2) | ecosystem: Environmental > Aquatic > Freshwater > Ice > Liftoff...
CGAGGCGCCGATGCCGATGCCTGCGACGATGCCAAAGGCGGCGACGATGGCGGCAGCGCCGGCTACCAGGCTTCCGACTGCGATGATGGTCTTTTCGATGTTCATGATGGATCCCCTCAGATCCCGGCACCTGGTGTTTCGATCGCGCTGGCCGGACCTGCGGCGATCACCACATGACGCGTTTATAGGCGCTTGTGACCATAGCCGGAAGGTGAAACAGGGTGACGCCGGTGCGTTTACGCACCTGGCTTTGCGCAACGCAGATAATGTTGTGCGAAAAGTCGCACTTTCGTGGCCCGAACCCCGCTTCGGTGTTTCCCTACGCGGACTTGAGAAGGAGCCTCCCGGAAGGCGACGCCAGCACCAGCACCGGTGCCGGTTCGGCTGCGCGCACGTACTCGCCGCTGCGCAGGTACCAGGTCCCACCGACGCGCTGCGGCTTGCACAAGGACACATAGCGCGGGCAAGCGGCGGCAAACGGTGATGATCGGGAGTCGCGGATCGAGGGCATGCCTTGATTATTGACGCGCATTGCGCTTGTCAATGTCAAGAACGGTGAAAACGTCACCATTTGTAAAGCTTTGGGTGATGCCGGGCCCTCAAGTTTTTCGTGCCAGCGGAAGCGTCCGGGCCGGCGCAAGTGCGCACAATATGGCCTTGCACCGCATCTCACATGAACCACCGACGGCACCCGCCAATGCCGACGGCGCGCATCGACGATACGGGCCGGGTACCGACGGCCTGTCGCGCCGCCCCGAGTGGCGCGGCGTGTCAACAGCCTGCTTTCAGGACAAGCCCTGGTTCGGGTTGATCAGGTATTTCGAGCCGGTGGCGCGCTTGCCATAGGCCGCTATTTCTTCAAGCTTGAGCGCATCGGTGAGCGATATCACGCCGGTGTAATGGCTGGCGAAGGTAGTCTTCAATTCAGCGGCGACACGCTCGCGCAGTTTCTGTGCGGCGGCGAAACCGATCTTCTGCAGGAAAGGTGTCAACAGCCAGCCGCCCACGCCCCACGACATGCCGAAACCGCGATTGAAGGTGGTGGGGCCGGTGTCGAGGCCGCCGTAAATGTAGACCTGCTTGTGCACCGATGAGCCGTAGCGGCTGTATTCCTTGGCGCTGCGGTTGATCGCGGTTTCCATGCAGCCCAAAATCTGCCCGGCCAGCTTGCCGCCACCGATGGCGTCGAAGGCGATGCAAGCGCCGCTGGCGACCAGCGCGTCGGTCAGGTCGTCGATGAATGCGGGGCTGCTCGAGTCGCACACGAAGGCGGCGCCGGCGCCGCGCAGCAGTTCGGCCTGGGCGCTGCTGCGCACGATGTTCACCAGCTTGATGCCGTCGGCCAGGCAGATGCGGTTCAACATCCGGCCCAGGTTGGAGGCGGCGGCGGTGTGTACCAGCGCGGTATGCCCTTCGCGCCGCATGGTTTCGGTCATGCAAAGCGAGGTCAGCGGGTTGACGAAACACGATGCGCCTTCGGCCGCCGTAGTGCCCGCCGGCAGCACCAGGCAGGCCTTGGCCTTCATCGCACGGTACTGCGCATACATGGCGCCGCCCAGAATGGCAACAGTCTTGCCCAGCAGGGCCTGCGCTTCTGCCGATTCACCCGCTGCGACCACCGTGCCGGCGCCTTCATTGCCGACCGCCATCGATTCATCGAGCCGCCCGGCCATCGCTTTCATCAAGGCTGCGGGAATGTCGGCCGTCACCACCGTCTGCGCCGCTGTGCCGCTGGCGCGTGCGCTGCCCATGTCGGCGGCGCCGAACAGAAGGCCCAGGTCGGAAGGATTGATCGGCGTGGCCTCGATGCGGATCAGAACCTCGTCCGGTTTGGGGGCAGGCACCGGGACGCTCGCCAGTGAAAGTTCGAGTTGGCCGCTCTTCTTGACCAGGGAGCGCAGTTGCAGTGCGGTATGCGGGATGTCGGGTGCCATGGTGGGGTCAGTCTCCTCGGGTTAAGGGAAAAGTATAGGAGCCTGGAGCGGGCGCCCGACAGCCCGGCATCACCGGCGTCCAAGCCGCCGGCGACGATATCGAGATGGATTTTCCCAGCGGATGGATCACCACTGGGCGCTGTCAATCGTTGACCACAATGCTGTCCGACCTGATCACGCGCTGCCAGCGCGCATGAGCTGGTAGCCCTGTGCCGAGTAGAGTGCCAGCCAGTCCTGCATCTTTTCGGGTTTGCAGGTGTAGATGCGCAGGTCGAAGATCTTTTTGCAGGGGCTTTCAGTTGGCCAAACGCGGAAACATGGCCAGCGCGTTGCCGTGCTCGACAGCTTTGCGGGCCTCGGGTGTGAAGTCGTGTGCCGCGAGCCCGTCAATGGTCTTCTTCATCATGCCCACTGCAAACGGAAAGTCGCTGCCATACAGAATCTGTGTCTGCGGCACGAACTTCTCCAGTGCTGCCAGCGCGGGTTCGTTGGCAGACAGCGCAGTGTCGTAGAACTGCCGTGTAAGCGCCCGCATGGCCCCTTCGGGGATCAGCTTCGCGAACTCCTCCTGCGCTTCCAGCCGGCACATGCGGTGGCCGATGTAAGGCACCGTTCCGCCGGCATGCGAGAAGATGAAGCGGATGTTCGGGCAGCGCGACAGCGTTCCACTGTAAAGCAGGCTCATCACCGCGCGGGTGGTGTCGAGCACGAATTCCATGGTGGATGCCGGGATACCGGGCAGGAGGGACTTGCTGGTGTCGGATGCGGTCGGGTGCACGAACACCACCGCGTGACGGCGGTTCAGTTCGTCGAACACCGGCGCGAACGCGGCATCGCCGGGGTAGCGATTGGCGTAGGAGCTCACCAGACAGAAGCCGTCCGTATTCAGCTCCTCGCAGGCACGGCGAATTTCCGCCAGGCTGCCATCGACGTCCGGCAAGGCAAGCGAGGCGAACATGCCGAAGCGTCGCGGATGGCTGCGCACCAGATCGGCGTTGAAGTCGTTGCAGGCGCGCGCCAGGTGCGTGGCCTTGGCGTTGTCGCCAAACCAGACCCCCGGGGCGGACACCGAGAGCAGGGCGACGGCGACGCCGTTGGCATCCATTTCATCGATTGACTTCTGCGCCGTCCAGTCGAGCGCTACTGCCGCACGCCGCGGCGCCTGGTCGGTGATCGGCCCGCTGCCGACGGCGTCGATATAAAGGCGCGGCAACAAGTGGTGGTGGACGTCGATGAAGGCGCTCATGGCGATGTTCCGGAAATCACGCTTGAGTTGAAGGTCATTCGCGTTCGATGCGTGCCATTTGCACCACGCGCTCCCACAGGCGACGCTCCTGGGCGATGAAGGCCTCGAATTCCTTTTGCGTGCCGCCCAGTTCGTAGGTGCCCAGGGTACGCATGCGGGCGATCATGTCTGGTCTGGCGAGCACGCTGTTGACGTCGCGATTGACGCGCTCGATCACCTCGCGCGCGGTGCCGGTGGGCGCCAGGAAGCCGGTCCAGCCCGACATCACAAGATCGATGCCCGACTCGGCGGCGGTCGGCACTTGCTCGAAACCCGGTAGCCGGTTCCTGCTGGTGACGGCGACCGCGCGCAGCCGCGAACCCTGCAGCCAAGGCACCATCGGCGGCACCGCGTCGACATACACATTGGTCTGGCCACCGGCGGTATCCTGCGCCGCCTGCTGGCTGCCTTTGTAGGGCACGTGAATCATGCCGAGACCAGCCAGCTGGTTCAGCGTTTCGCCCACCAGGTGTGGAATGTTTTTCGAGCCCGAAGTTGCGAACGACAGCTTGTCGGCGCGGCCTTTGGCATGTGCGATCAGGGCTTTCAAGTCGGTCGCCGCCAATGACGGATTGACCGCGATCATCATCGGGTTCAGGCCGACCCGCACCACCGGCGTGAAATCGCGTTCGGCGTCGAAGCCGGGCGCTTTGAACAGGTACTGGTTCATCACCACCGGCGTGGCGTGGGCGAACCACAGGGTGTAGCCGTCGGCCGGGCCCTTGGCGGCGGCCTGCGCGCCCAGATTGCCGCCGGCGCCGGGGCGGTTGTCGACCACCAGGGCCTTGCCCCATATTTGCGCCAACTGGTCGGTGATGAGTCGCGCCACGATGTCGGGGGCGGAACCAGCGGCGGTGCTGACGTAGACCTTGAGCGGGCGCTCCGGCCAGGACTGGGCAGCGGCCGGCGCCACCGCCAACCAGGCGCAGGCAAGAGCTTGGAGCAACTGTGGCAGGATTCGGGTCACTTTGTCACCTTGGGTAATCGGACTGGCGCCGATATTCGATGCATACATTACGCCTTGGCTAGATATCAGACAATGACATATTGCCAATATGCGGAATCCGATCCATGGATATCAGGAACCTCGATCTGAACCTGCTCCCGGTGCTCGATGCCCTGCTGCGGCACGGCAGCGTCTCAAGCGCGGCGCGCGAACTCGAGATGAGTCAGCCAGCGACCAGCCATGCGCTGAAGCGCCTGCGCGCCCTGTTGGGCGATCCGCTGTTCGTGCGTACCGGGCATGGCGTGGTGCCGACCTCGCGTGCCCAGGTCCTGGCGCTACCGTTGCGCGAGATCCTGGCACGGGTGCGCGACGATGTGCTGGCCGGCGGCGGCTTTAGCGCGCCTAGCGCCGAGCGCGTCTTTACGCTATGCCTGTCGGACGTAGGCAGCTTCGTCCTGTGGCCGCGCATCGTACAGGCCTTGCGCGGTGCCGCACCGCGCGCTGGCCTGCGCTTGCGCACGCTCGATCCCGCGCATATTCCCGCTGCGCTTGAGTCCGGCGAAATCGATCTTGCGATCGGCGCTTATCCGCAATTGCCGGATGCGCTGTTCCAGCAACGCCTTTTTGCACGTGAGTACGTGTGCCTGGTGCGCGAGCAGCATCGCTTTGCCGGGCACCGTCCCAGCCTGCGCCAGTTCGCCGCGGCCGAGCATCTGGTGGTCACGGCACCGTCGCGCATGCACCAGCGGATCGAGGCGGCCCTGGCGGCACGCAAGATCTCCCGCAGGGTGATCATGCAACTGCCGAGCTATCTGATGCTGCCGCCCTTGATCGAGACCGGGGAATACGTCGCGGTGGTGCCGGGCCCGCTGGCGGATGCCTTCGTCGGGCGTGGACGTCTGGCGACAGCAGCGGTGCCATTGACGCTGCCGCCGATGATCGTCCGCCAGCATTGGCACCGGCGCTATCACGAGGATGCGGGCAACCTGTGGTTGCGCTCGCTGGTCTGCGGTCTGTTTGGCGCCGATGCCGCTGGCCCGCAGACGCTGGCCCGGCGCGCGGTCGGGTGCGGCGATTGACGTCCAACCGCACATCCATTACCTTGCATGCAAGAGGACGATACCCAGGGCAAGACAACGCGCGAACTTCCAGGAGAGCGCGCGAAATTCCGCTTCACGCATCGATCGCCCTGGTGCTGAATGGCAGCAATTGCTTTCCACCGGAGTCAGTCCAACGAGTCTCGAAGGCTTCGCCCAACAGGTCGGGCACACCCATTTGGTCCGCTTGTGGGACATCATGCGCGGCATGTTGCCGCCCGAGCCGCGGCCGCAGGCGCTGCCGCATCTCTGGCGCCGCGGCGACTGGCGCCCGCCGCTGCTCGATGCCGCTACCCTGGTCACTGCCGAGGCGGCTGAGCGGCGCGTGTTGCTGCTGGAAAACCCCGCCTTTGCAGGTGAATACCGGGTAGCTGCGACCATGCATGCCGGGCTGCAATTGCTGGCACCCGGAGAAACCGCGAGGCCGCATCGGCATAGCCAGGCGGCGCTGCGCTTCGTGATCGAAGGCGCCGCCGCGCATACCTCGGTGGACGGCGTGCGGCAGGACATGCAGCCCGGCGATTTCATTCTGACCCCGGCGTTCTCCTGGCATGAGCATGCCAATCCGGGCACTGCGCCGATGATCTGGCTCGACGGCCTTGACCTGCCGCTGGTGCGTCTGCTCGGTGCCACCTTCGCGCAGTTGTCAGCGACAGAGGATCCGTTCGCCGCGACCGCCAGCGCCAGCGCGACGGCGCGCTTCGGCCCGGGCCTGTTGCCGGCCTTGCGCATCGATCATGCCAAACCGTCGGGGATGGTTCGCTATCCGTATGTCGAGGCGCGTGGCGCGCTCGAAAGCTTGCGCGCAGCCGGCAGCATCGACGCCTGTCACGGTTGCCGCTTGCACTATGCCGATCCGGCCAGTGGCGGGCATGCGATGCCGACGCTTGCGGCTTATCTGCAAATGCTGCCGGCCGGCTTTCACGGGGAGCGTTATCAGTCGACCGAGGCGTTCGTGCACTACGTGGTCGAAGGCAGCGGCAGCACCGGGATTCGCGCCATCGACGGCGCCATGCAATCGATCGCCTGGTCAGGCGGCGACCTGTTTGTGATTCCCGGCTGGCTGGCGCATCGCCATGCCGCGCACGAGGACGCGGTGTTGTTTAATTTGTCCGACGCTGCCGCCCAGCAGAATCTCGGGCTCTGGCGCGAACGCCGCGCCTGATGCGCTTCGAGGCGATCGCGGATAAAGTGCCGGCTCGGTCAAGTGCGGGGTGCGCTGGCGCGCCGCTGCTTGGACGATTTTCGTATTCGCATTTCAACTAACTCGAAGGGAAATCCGTCATGCGCATTTGTCGTTTCAATTCCAATCGGCTGGGCATAGTCGAGGGTGACGAAGTGATCGATGTCACTGCCGCGCTCGAGGTGATTCCGGCGCAGCGCTATCCGCTGCCCACGCATGACCTGATGATCGCCAATTTCGAGCAGGTCTTGGCGCGTGCGAAGGCACTGGCCGGCGGCGCGCAACGCCTGAAACTGGCGTCGGTGAAGCTGGAGTCGCCGGTGGCCAACCCGGGCAAGATCATCAATGCGCCGGTCAACTACCAGGCGCACATCGAGGAAGCCAAGGTTGACAAGGTGCTGGCGCAGGGTACGGCCGGGCGCAAGACCACCTTCATCGGCGACTGGGGCCTGTTTCTCAAGGCCAACAGCGCGCTGGTCGGCTGCGGCAGCCAGATGCAGTTGCGCATGCCCGACCGGCGCAGCGACCACGAGGTCGAACTGGCAGTGGTGATCGGCAAGACCGCCAGTTTCGTTAGTCGCGAAGACGCGCTTGGCTGCATCGCCGGCTACGCGATCGGCCTGGACATGAGCGTGCGTGGTCCCGAGGACCGGAGTTTCCGCAAATCGCCGGACACCTACGCCGTGCTGGGGCCCTGGCTTGTCACGCCCGACGAGATCGCCGATCCCAACAATCTCGAGCTGTCGATCACGGTCAACGGCGAGGCCAGGCAGCGTTCGAATACCAGTCGCATGGTGTTCGACGTGCAGAAGCTGATCGTCTACGCCTCGTCCTGGTACACCCTGCATCCGGGCGACATCATCTTGACCGGCACCCCCGAAGGGGTTGGCCCGGTTGTGCCGGGTGACCTGATGCACGCGGAAATCGAAGGCATCGGCGCCTTCGACATGCGGGTGGCTGCGGCTTACATGACATGACCATGGGCGCTTTGCCGGTGCTTGTCGCCGGCGGCGGCATCGGCGGGCTTTCGACCGCGCTGGCGCTGGCGCGGCGCGGCATCCGGGTGCGGGTGCTGGAGCAGGCCGCCGCCTTCGGCGAGATCGGCGCCGGCATCCAGTTGGCGCCCAATGCCTCGCGCGTGCTCGATGCGCTCGGCGTGCTTGAGGACATCAGCGCCGACGCGTGGTTTCCCGACTACGCGGTGATGATCGATGCGCGCGACGGCCGCGAGATCACACGCATCGCGCTGGGCGCGGCGTTCGTTGCCCGCTACGGCTATCGCTACATGGTGGTGCACCGCCAGGATCTGCTTGCGGCTCTGCTCTCGGCCTGCCGGCGCGAAGCGGCGATCGCGCTTTTGACCGGCAAGCGCGTGGGTGTGTTGCGCGACTTCCCCGACCGCGTCGAGGTGAGTTGCGCGGACGGCAGCGTCGAGGCGGGCGCGGCCCTGATCGGCGCCGACGGCGTCTGGTCGGGTGTGCGCGCGCAGGTGATCGGCGACGGCGCGCCGCGCGTTTCAGGCCATGTGTGCTACCGCGGCACGTTGCCGATGGCGGAGATTCCCGATCGCAGTTACGCCAACGCCATGGCGCTGTGGGTCAGCGAAGCCATGCATCTGGTGCAGTACCCGATGCGGCGCGGCGAGTTGATGAACAACGTCGCGGTGATCGACAGCCCCAAGTTCAGGAGCGGCGTGGCCGCGTTCGGTGACTGGGGCGAGGTCGAGACCCTGTTCGCGACCGCCATGCCGCGGGTGCGCGACATGCTGGGATACATGGATCGCGAACGCAACTGGATACTCCATGACCGCGACCCGCCGGATCGGCTTTTTCGGGCCTGGCAACCTGGCGCCTGCCATCACCGCCCGCCTCAACGCGGAGTTGCAGAAAATCCTCGCCATGCCGAAGGTCGGCGAATTGATCCGCAGCGGCGGCAACGAGCCCGCCGGTGGTTCGCCCGAGGATTTCGCGCGCGCTGTGCGCGATCAGTCAGACCGTTGGGGCAAGGTGATTCGCCACATCGGTCTCAAGCTCGATTAGGTGGGCGATCCGTTCAGCGCGCCGCACCCTGCATGCGATAAAACGAGTCAATCCCGACCTCTTCACGCAAACCGGAAAGTTCAGCGCCAGCCGGCGCGGTGAAATGCGGTATGCCGATGGCGTCGGCAATGCGCACGAAGCCGTAGAAGGCGGCCACGGTGGCCGCCGCATCGACCAAGCCCGCGCCACCCAATAGCGGCAGCAGTGCCGCGCGCGCGGCCGCCAGACGAGGCGCATCACGCAGCACCACCGCTTCGGTGAATTCGAGCAGTTCGGTCGCATGCGCGACATCCACGCCCTGATCGAAGCCGCTGGTCACACCAGCCAATGCCACCTGCTTACCCTCTGATTGCATGCTCTCACGGAGCATGTAGGCGTGTGCCGCCGTTCAGTAAACGCATTGGTGCAGGGCTGATACCCGTGCGGCCAGGATCTCGGTCTGTGGCCGGCTGATGGCGCGCATGGCCGGCAGGTCGAAGCGGTAGATCGCCTGGCCCGGCAGGTAATGGCAATTGGCCAGAGCCCAGTAATCGCGCATTGACTGCGGCACCGACGACAGGCCGCGATAGATGTAACCGGCCTTGGGACTGGGATACATCGGTCCGTCGGCTTCGACCGTGTCCGTTGGTTCGACCAGCGGCAGCCAGGCCGCTTGCCGGCGCGCGCCCGGCGGGCGGTAGCGTGTCGGTGCGCCGGCCACCGCTGCAGGCAGCGGCCGCTCGGGCAGGCCCAGTGCGCGCGTGCAGGTGTCCATCATCATCACCATCGCGATGATGCCGACGATCTCGACATACTCGCCTTCGCTCATGCCTTGCGCCAATACCGACTGGGCCCAGGCTTCGGACAAGCGGCCGGGATCGTTCACGGTGCGATGGATCAATTCGACTTCAGCGGCGCTCAATTCACCCAGGCTGTCATGCGCGCCTGCCACACCGTTGGGCGAGAGCGCGGCCTTGATGCGCGCGCAGTGGGCGCAGCCGATTGCGTGGCGGATCTCGGCTGCGACCGCCAAGCGTCGCTGGCCGTCGAGCCAGGTGCCGGGCGCAGCGATGGCTTGCCAGGCACGTTCCTGTGATTCCGCCAGATCGGCGCGGACGGGAAGACCGAATCCTGCAAATGCGGAGGCTGACATATCGAAGCTCCTGTGAAAGGTGATGGGAAGGGCGATGCGAAGGTGTTGCGGGAAAGGCGCTGCCGGACGCGGCTTACGCCGGCTTCCAGCCCTTGGGCAGGCGCGGCTTTTCGATGTTGGCCACGCCGCACAGCACGTCGGTCATGCCGGAAAAATCGATGCCGCCATGGCCGGCCGCACGCGCCAGGCTGAACGACTCATGCACGGCGGCGGCTACCGGCATCGGCACCTTCACCGCATGGGCCGCGGACACCACCAGCGACAAATCCTTGTGCGCCAGATCGACGGTGAAGCCGGGCGTTACGTCGCCTGCCAGCACCTTGTTGGGCAGGTTCATGCGCAGCTGGCCATTGTTGGCCGAGGTACCGAGCAGCACCTCCATGGTTTTCGTAAGCTTGAGCCCGAAGCGCTGTGACAACGCCAGGGCCTCGGCGTTGACCTGCGTCAGGGTGATGGCGACATAGTTGTTGACCAGCTTGGTGCGCCCGCCGCTGCCGACCGGGCCGCAGTGGTAGATGGCATTGCCCATGGCCTCGCAGAGTGGCTTGACGCGGGCGAAATCGGCGTCGCTGGCGCCCACCATGAAAAGCGATTCGGCGCGATCGGCATGCTCGGCCAAGCGTCCGACCGGGGCATCCACCATGGTCAGGCCGTGCTTGAGCGCCGCCGCGGCCAGGCGGTCGGTGGCAAGCGGGTCGATGGTGCTCATGTCCATCAGCAGCGCCCCCTTTGGCGCGTTGGCGAAGATGCCGTCAGGACCCTGCGACACCTGCTCGACTTCGACCGACGAGGGCAGCATGGTGACGATGATGTCGCTT
>Ga0209181_10013064_pt1 | contig 10434 bp, 6 predicted proteins | sample MAT05_FD_187208 | JGI IMG/M metagenome (GOLD analysis project Ga0209181, IMG submission 187208) | Freshwater microbial communities from Lake Fryxell liftoff mats and glacier meltwater in Antarctica - MAT-05 (SPAdes) (version 2) | ecosystem: Environmental > Aquatic > Freshwater > Ice > Liftoff...
CCGTGGACGCTGGCCTGCTACATGGTCGAAGGCGCCGGGTCGGACGACTACCGGCTCGTCAAGACGCTGATGTATTCGCGCCCCGACCTGATGCACCGCATCCTGGACGTGAACGCACAGGCCGTGACGGCCTACCTGAACGCCCAGATCGATGCCGGCGCGCAGGCTGTGATGTTGTTCGACAGCTGGGGCGGCGTGCTTGCCGACGGCGCTTTCCAGCGTTTCAGCCTGGACTACACGCGCCGCGTCGTGGCCGGCTTGCAGCGTGAAAAGGACGGCCAGCGCATCCCCGTGCTCGTCTTCACCAAGGGAGGCGGACCCTGGCTGGACCAGATTGCCGACATCGGGGCCGACGTGGTCGGGCTGGACTGGACGGTGAACCTGGCTGCCGCACGCCGGCAATTGGGCAGCCGCGTGGCCTTGCAGGGCAATCTCGACCCCAACGTGCTCTTCGCGCCGCCCGAGGTGGTCGCACACGAGGCGATGGCCTTGCTGGACAGCTTCGGCCGTCCACAGCGCGCCGACGGGGGTTGGGACGGCCACATCTTCAATCTGGGCCACGGCATCAGCCAGTACACCCCGCCCGACCATGTGGCGGCCCTGGTCGAAGCGGTGCACGCGCATTCACGCCGGCTGCGCCAGCCGCTCTGAGCCTGCCCATGCGGCCCGGCCGCTGTTCAACAACGCAGATGACGCGGGGTGGCGTGGCTGGGCAGGTAAGTGAGCACTCAGGGCTTGACTTATCCCCATTTCGCATGTTGCGGTGCAGCGCGCGCCGCACCGCCTTCCGCGCGGGCCCGGATGCCTGCACAGTTGCGCTAAGTCATTGATTTACATGGGTTTGCAGAATTGCCCCGAAATGACGCGCGGCTGCCATAAGGCCGAAGAATCAAGGACTTGGCGCGTCTGGACGCACTTTGCCCACAAAGTTATCCACAGAATGGGTGGACATCTGCAAAAAGCCTTTCCAATCATGCACTTGCAGGCTTTGTTTGAGGTTGAACCTCGAATTCGTGCGCAAGTTCACGCCGGGTTTGTGTGACTGAGCACAGCGTCATCAGCGTGGCCGTGGAAACCCCGAGGCACTCCGCCGTGGGCGGGCTGCTGGACTACACGACCGAGCAGCCGCTGGCGCCGGGCACCTTGCTCAGCGTGCCGCTGGGGCGGCGCCAGACGCCGGGCATCGTCTGGGCGCAGGCCCCGACCGGGGCGCCGCCGGGGGTGGAATTGCGCCCGGTCATCGCCGCGCTCACGTCCTTGCCGCCCCTGGACGCCGCCTGGCGCGCGCTGATCGACTTTGCGGCCGGCTACTACCAGCGCGGCGTGGGCGAATTGGCGCTGGCCGTGCTGCCGCCGGAACTGCGTCGGCTGGACGACAAACAGCTGGGGCGGCGCATCGCCCGCCTGCAGCACGAGTCCGACACGCCCGCAACCGCCCCGTCGGCCCCGCCACCGCGTCCTGAACCCAGCGCCGAACAAGCGGCGGCCCTGGCCGCGCTGGAGGCCCTGCGCACCACGCCCGGCGGGCCCTTGCCCGTGCTGCTGCACGGCGTGACGGGCAGCGGCAAGACGGAGGTCTACCTGCGCGCCGCCGACGCCGCCTTGCAGCGCGGCGGGCAGGCGCTGGTGCTGGTGCCCGAGATCAACCTCACGCCACAGCTCGAGGCGCGCTTTGCCGAGCGTTTCCCGGGCCGCGTGCTGGTCAGCCTGCACAGCGGCCTGACGCCCGCGCAGCGCCTGCGCCACTGGCTGCTGGCCCACCTGGGGCAGGCCGACCTGGTGCTGGGCACGCGGCTGGCGGTGTTTGCGTCCATGCCCCGGCTGCAGCTGATCGTGGTTGACGAAGAGCACGACCCGTCCTTCAAGCAGCAGGAAGGCGCGCGCTACTCGGCCCGCGACCTGGCCGTCTGGCGCGCCCGGCAACTGGGCGTGCCGGTGCTGCTGGGTTCGGCCACGCCTTCGCTTGAAAGCTGGCAGCGGGTGCAGGAAGGGCGCTACCAGCGACTGGCCCTGGCCGAACGCATCGGCGCCGGGCAGATGCCCCAGGTGCGGGTGTTCGACATGGGTCGCCTGCCCAAGGTGGAGGGCGTTGAACGTGTGTTGGCCCCGCCCTTGCTGGACGCCATCCAGCAGCGCATTGCCCGTGGCGAGCAGAGCCTGCTGCTGCTGAACCGCCGCGGCTACGCGCCGGTGCTGTTCTGCGGCGCCTGCGGCTGGAAGAGCGCCTGCCCGCATTGCAGCGCCTGGCGCGTCTTCCACAAGGCCGACCGCACGCTGCGCTGCCACCACTGTGGCTTCAGCGAACGTGTGCCGCGCGCCTGCCCGGACTGCGGCAACCTCGACATCGCGGCGCTGGGCCGCGGCACCGAGAAGCTGCAGGAACAGCTGAGCACCCTGTTGCCCGGCGCGCGCATCGGCCGCATCGACGCCGACAGCACGCGTGCCGCAGGCGCCCTGCAGCAGCAGCTGCAGGCCGTGCATGACGGCGACGTCGATGTGCTGGTGGGCACGCAGATGGTGGCCAAGGGCCACGACTTCCGCCGCGTGACGCTGGTGGCGGCGGTGAACCCCGACTCGGCCCTGTTCAGCAGCGACTTCCGTGCGCCCGAGCGCCAGTTCGCGCTGCTCATGCAGGCGGCAGGACGCGCCGGCCGCGACGCCGCGCAGGCCGCGGCCAGCGAGATGTGGGTGCAGACCTGGCACCCCACGCACCCGCTGTACGCCGCGCTGCGCAGCCACGACTACGCCGCCTTCGCGCAGGCCCAGCTGGCCGAGCGGCAAAGCGCCGGCCTGCCGCCGTTTTCCAGCCTGGCCCTGCTGCGCGCCGAGGCGCGCACGGTCGAGGCCGCCGCCGGCTTCCTGGCCGAGGCCGCCGAGCTGGCCGGGCAGCAAGGCAGCGTCACCGTGTACGGCGCCGTGCCACCGCACGTGTCGCGCGTGGCCGGTGTGGAACGCCTGCAGATGCTGCTGGAGTCGCCCTCGCGCAGCACCCTGCAACGCATGCTGGCCGCCTGGATACCGCAGCTGCAGAACGTGCGGGCGCGCCACAAGGGCGTGCTGCGCTGGGCGGTGGACGTGGACCCCTTGGCGATCTGACGCCGGCCGGGCCAGCCTGCGCCTGCCCCCGCGCGGGCGCAAGAGGCCATAAGACGGCCTTGGGGCCGCCCGGCGCCCTTCTGGGACTGGGGTTCTCAGCGCTGCAACACCCGCTGCAGCTGCAGGGCCTCGGCCAGGTGGGCGGTGCCGATGCGGTCGGTGCCCGCCAGGTCGGCCACGGTGCGTGCCACCTTCAGGCAGCGGTGCAGGCGTCGGCCCGACCACATCAGGCGCTCGGCGGCGCTCTTCAGGAAGGCCTGGGCGCTGTCGTCCATGAGGCAGTGGCGGGTGATGTCGGCGGCTTCCATCTGGCCGTTGGGGCCGCCCTGGCGCCAACCCTGTCTGGCGCGGGCGTCGGCCACGCGCGCTGCGACGGTGGCGGATGTCTCGCCGACGGGCGCGCCCAGCAGTTCGGCCGGCGAGGCGGCCAGCACTTCCACCTGCAGGTCGATGCGGTCCAGCAGCGGGCCCGACAAGCGCCCCTGGTAACGCGCCACGGCCTCGGGCGTGCAACGACACACGCGCCCACTGGCCAGCGGCGCGCCCAGCCAGCCGCAGGCGCAGGGGTTCATGGCCGCCACCAGTTGGAAACGCGCCGGGAAGGTGGCCTGGCGGGCGGCGCGCGAGATGGTGATGCGGCCGTTTTCCAGCGGCTCGCGCAGGGCTTCGAGTGCGGAGCGGGGGAACTCGGGCATCTCGTCCAGGAACAGCACGCCGCCGTGGGCCAGCGAAATCTCGCCCGGCCGGGGTGGCGACCCCCCGCCCACCAGTGCCACCGCGCTGGCGGTGTGGTGCGGCGCGCGCACCGGCCGCTCTCCGAACGCCAGTGCGTCCCCGGTCTGGGTCTGCAGGCCCTGCAACGCCGCAGCGGCCAGGGCTTCGTCCTCGCCCATGGCCGGCAGCAACCCGGGCAGGCGCTGGGCCAGCATCGACTTGCCTGTGCCCGGCGGGCCCACCAGCAGCAGGCTGTGGGCGCCTGCCGCGGCGATCTCCAGCGCCCGCTTCGCGGCGGCCTGGCCTCTGACGTCCTGCAGGTCCGGGCCGGGCGCCAGCAGCGGCAGCGGCCCGGGCCGGGTCGCGGCCAGCGGGATTGCCGCCTCGCCCGCCTGCAGCGCGGCCACCACGTCCAGAAGTGTCCGGGCCCCGCAAACCTGCAGCCCCGCCACGCGGGCGGCCTCGCGGGCGCTGCTTTCGGGCAGCACCAGGGTGCGACCGCTGCCCTCGCGGTGCGCGGCCAGGGCCAGGGCCAGCGCGCCGCGCACGGGCCGCAGTTCGCCGGCCAGAGACAGTTCACCGGCGAACTCGCAGGCCGCCAGCCTCGCCTCGTCCACCAAGCCCATGGCCGCCAGGATGCCCAGGGCGATGGCCAGGTCGAATCGCCCGGACTCCTTGGGCAGATCGGCCGGCGCCAGGTTGACCGTGATCCGTTTGTTATGCGGGAAGCTGAACCCGCTCTGCTGCAGCGCCGCGCGCACCCGCTCGCGCGCTTCCTTCACTTCGATGTCGGCCAGGCCTACCAGCATGAAGCTGGGCAGGCCGTTGGCCAGTTGCACCTCGACGTGCACCTGGGGCGCCATCAGGCCGTCGAGGGCTCTGCTCATCACCACGGCCAGGGTCATCGTGTTCACCGTTTCGGATTGATCTGGGGGCGATTCTGGGCAGCCTGGCGGTCGCCGTCAGCACCGCGTTGGTGCGCACCCCTTTGGGGCCCCCGTTCGGGGGATGGCGGGCTGGCGGCGCTGCCACCCCGTGCAGACGGGGTGTCTGGCCCGTCCGATCAGGGTGGCACGGAAGCTGCAATCCCCTGCCTGAACCCCCTATTTCAACCCTGGATGGAGCCCCGCATGAATTGCATCAAGTTGACGTCATTGGCCGCCCTGGCCTTGACTGCTGCCCTGCCCGGACGGGTCCACGCACAGGAGCCAGCCTCCTCGGTGGCCTTCAACATCGGCGTCTTCTCCGACTACCGCTACCGCGGCATTTCGCAGACGCGCCTCAAGCCCGCCGTGCAAGGCGGCGTGGACTGGTCCGGCCCGGGTGGCTTTTACCTGGGTGCCTGGGCGTCGACCATCAAGTGGATCAAGGACGCCGAAGGTGACGCCGGCTACGAAATCGATGTCTACGGCGGTCTCAAGGGTGAGATCAACAAGGACCTGAGCTTCGACGTCGGCGTGCTGGCTTACATCTACCCCGGCGCCAGCACGGCCAAGTGGGACGCGATCTACAAGAACCCCAACACCACCGAGGTCTACGGCGCCCTGACCTTCGGCCCGGTGACGACCAAGCTCTCCTACGCAGCCACCAACCTGTTCGGCAACTACGACTTCGCCAAGCTCAAGAGCAGCAAGGGCTCCTGGTACCTCGACTTCAGCGGCTCGTTCGACCTGGGCGCGGGCATCACCATGGTGCCGCATCTGGGCTACCAGAAGGTGCAGAACATCGCCAACGCGTCGTACACCGACTACTCGCTCAGCTTCAGCAAGGACTTCAGCGGCCTGGTCGCCAGCGCCGCGCTGGTCGGCACCGGCGCCGAGAAGAGTTTCTACGTGCCCGGCGTGGCCGCCAACAGCACCAAGTTCCTCGGCAAGTCCGCCGTGGTGCTTGGCGTCAAGTACAACTTTTGAGACCAGGAGAAAATCATGAAGATGGTGACAGCCATCGTCAAGCCTTTCAAGCTTGATGAAGTTCGTGAGGCACTGAGCGGCATTGGCGTGCAGGGCATCACGGTGACGGAAGTGAAGGGCTTCGGCCGCCAGAAAGGCCACACCGAGCTGTACCGCGGTGCGGAGTACGTGGTCGATTTCCTGCCCAAGGTGAAGATCGAGGCGGCCGTGGACGACGCCCTCCTCGACCGCGTGATCGAGGCCATCGAGGCCGCAGCACGCACCGGCAAGATCGGCGACGGCAAGATTTTCATCAGCACCCTGGAGCAGGTGGTGCGCATCCGCACCGGTGAAACCGGCAAGGACGCCCTGTAACCGCAGCCCTCATCGAAAAAGTCGACACCATGAAAAAACTCATAACGATCTTCGCCCTGGGCTTCGCGCTCATGGGTATGGGCGCCAGCGTGATGGCGCAGCCCGCCGCGGCGCCGGCCAGTGCGGCGGTTGCCGAGGCTGCGGCCCCCGCGGTCTCGGCCGTCGCTGAGGCTGCGGCGCCGGCAACGGCTGCCGCACCCGCGGTGCCCAACAAGGGCGACACCGCCTTCATGACCATCGCCACGGCGCTGGTCGTCCTGATGACCATCCCCGGCCTGGCGCTGTTCTACGGCGGCCTGGTGCGCAGCAAGAACATGCTGTCGGTGCTGATGCAGGTGTTCATGATCTTCTCGCTGATCTCGGTGCTGTGGGTGGTGTACGGCTACTCGCTGGCCTTCACCGCGGGCAGCCCGTTCTTCGGCAGCCTGGACAAGATCTTCCTCAAGGGCATCACGCCCGACTCGGTCGCCGCCACCTTCAGCAAGGGTGTGGTGATCCCGGAGCTGACCTTTGTCGCCTTCCAGGGCACCTTTGCCGCCATCACCGTGGCGCTGATCGTGGGCGCCTTTGCCGAGCGCATCAAGTTCTCGGCCGTGCTGCTGTTTGCGGTGCTGTGGTTCACCTTCAGCTACCTGCCCGTGGCGCACATGGTCTGGTACTGGGACGGCCCGGACGCCATCACCGACGCCCAGACGCTGGCGACGGTGACCGCCAACGCCGGCTTCATGTGGGCCAAGGGCGCGCTGGACTTTGCCGGCGGCACCGTGGTGCACATCAACGCGGCTGTCGCGGGACTGGTGGGCGCCTACATGATCGGCTCGCGCACCGGCTACGGCAAGGAACACATGACGCCGCACAGCCTGACGCTGACGATGGTCGGCGCCTCGCTGCTGTGGGTGGGCTGGTTCGGCTTCAACGCCGGCTCCAACCTCGAAGCCAACGGCATCGCTTCGCTGGCATTCATCAACACCATCGTGGCCACGGCCGCGGCCACCCTGGCCTGGGCGGCCGCCGAGTCGTTGATCAAGGGCAAGGCCTCGATGCTGGGCGCGGCCTCGGGCGCCGTGGCGGGCCTGGTGGCCATCACGCCGGCTTGCGGTTTTGTCGGCGTGGGCGGTGCGTTGGTCATCGGGCTCGTCTCCGGCGTGGTCTGCCTGTGGGGCGTGACCGGGCTGAAGAAGATGCTCGGCGCCGACGACTCGCTGGATGTCTTCGGCATCCACGGCGTGGGCGGTATCACCGGCGCGTTGCTGACCGGCGTGTTCGCCAGCCCGTCGCTGGGCGGCCTGGGCATCTGCGACTACGTCGAGAACAAGTGCGGCGGCTTCCCCGGCATCGGCACCCAGGTGTGGATCCAGGCGCAGGGCGTGATCTACACGGTGCTGATCTCCGGCATCGTGGCCTTCATCGCCTTCAAGATCGTCGACATGACCATCGGCCTGAGGGTGCCTGAAGACGAAGAGCGCGAGGGTCTGGACATCACCTCGCACGGCGAAGCGGCCTACAGCAAGTGAGCGCCTGAACCATCCCGCTGCGGCGGGTGGCTTGCCACAGGGCCCTTCGGGGCCCTGTTCATTTTCAGGCGGCATTGTCCAGCCGCAGCTGCTGGCCCTGGGCATCGCCTTGGCGCTGGCCGCCGGGGCCGCACAAGCCCGAACCCAGCGTTGGAAATACAAAAGTCACCTGAAGGACCCGGCCTCGGGCCGCTACGACAAGGACAACTTCCGCGTCAGCACCACCTGGCTGGCGTGCATTGCGCCCGCCCACGCCGACTACTTTGTGCGGCCCTATGTGCAAATGGGCGCCGGCATCATCGACGGTTACGAGAAAAACGGCGCCACCGAGCGGTCAGAAAACTTCACCAGCGCGCTGCAGTCTGAAGTCAGCCTGGACCAGGGCACGATCCGCGGTTACCTGCAAAACACCGGCCCTGGTGCCAGCGCCTCGGTGTCCGGCGTGATGGGCGACCGCATTACCGTCGACGACGCTGGCGACACGCGGATCTGGTTTTCTTTCAACTTCGACGGCACCATCGATGCGCCTGCCCGCGACCCGAATTTGAATTCGTTTTTCCAGATTGTCGTTTTTGCCAACTTGTATGTGTTCGACAGCAGCGCAGGCGCTACCTACACCAACTTCACCGTGTTGCCCGGGGCCTTGATCGGCCAGTCGCGGTCTTTGCAGTTCAATGACCCCGCGGCGCCACTGGTCGAGTTGAAGGTGCTGCAAGCACTGTCGGGCAGCTTCATGGTGATGGGCGGTGGGCGGCACAGCTACGACGTTTTCTACAGCCTGTCGATTGGAGTGGCGCCCAACAACAATCCGGGCACCGTGACGATGAACTTCTTGAACACCGGCAGGGCAGACATCTTGACGGACCCTGGGGTCGTGTTCACCTCGGCTTCCGGCGTGTTTCTGGGCAGTGGGCCGACCTTGCCGGTGCCTGAGCCGGCGTCGTTGCTGTTGATGGCCCTCGGGCTGGCTGGCGTGCTGGGCATTGCGCGCCGCCAGCGGCGCTGACCCTGCGGCCGCGAGGGCCGCCGCAGGTCTAGCAGGCCAGAACGAGGCCGTGCCGTGGGCCGTGACCGGCGATGTGAGGAGTGTCGCGACCTGTGCCGTGCTGTGACGCTCGCCGTGACGTGATGGCAGCCACTAAACTGGCCCATTCAGCCAGCCGTCAGGCCCAGCGCCTGCACTCACGCCGCATGAATGTCGCCTTCACCCACCCGCCGCTGGCCACGGCATCGCCGGCCGAAACGGCTGTCTGGCACGTGCGTGTGCTGGGTGCGTTTGAACTGGACGACGGCCGCCAGCGGCTGACACGCCTGCGCAGCCGCGCCGCGATGCTCTTGCTGGCGCGGCTGGCCATGGCACCCTTGCGTGACCATTCGCGCGAAGAACTGGTGGCGCTGCTGTGGCCCGACGCGGAAGGCCAGGCCGGCCGCAACCGGCTGCGGCAAACGCTGTCGCTGTTGAAATCGGTGTTGGAAACGAGTGGCGGCGCGGTCGTGATCCAGGCCGACCGCCGTGTCTTGCGGGTGGCACCCGGTGCGCTGTGGTGTGACGCGGTGGCCTTCGAAAACGCTCACCGCAACCGCCAGCATGAACTGGCACAAGCGCTGTACCTGGGTGACTTGCTGCCCGGTTTTTATGACGAGTGGGTGGCCGACGAAAGGCTGCGTTTGCTGGCCCTGGCCGAGCGTGCCGGCGAAGGTCTGGCGGCAACGGGATCGGCATCGGCATCGGCATCGGCATCGGGACCATCATCGGCACCGGCAACGGTCGCAGCATCCGCACGACAGGCGCCCCCCGCGCGCACACCCACACCCGCACCCGCACGCCAGGCCATGGCCGCCAGGCCCCCCGCGCCGGGCATGCGCTTGCCGCAGTACCTGACGCGGCTGATCGGGGCCGACCAACAAGGTGCCCGCTTGCGCGCGCTGGTGGCCGAGCAGCGCCTGGTGGTGGTGCAGGGGGCCGGTGGCAGCGGCAAGACGCGTCTGGCCATCGAAGTCGCCAGGCTGCTGAGCAGTGCCAGCGCCGGCGCGCCGTCCTCTCAGCCGTCGCAGTCCTCTCAGTCGGCCCGGATCGGCCCCGCAGCGCAATTTGAACGCGTGCTGTTCGTGTCCCTGGTGGCCGCAGTCAGCCGCACCGAACTGCTGGACCGCCTGGCGCTGGCGCTGCGCGTGGCCGGCACGGGCGACACGGTCGAAGCGCTGCTGGAAGTGCTGGACGGGCGGCCGGTGCTGGTGCTGCTGGACAACGCCGAACAGCTGGACGACGACGCCACTGCGGTGGTGGCCCACCTGGCCGAACGACTGCCAGCGGTGCATTGGCTGATCACTTCACGGCGCCCGCTGGGGTTGGACGGCGAGCGCGACTTTCACCTCGACGTGCTGAACCTGCCCACCACCGATGCCACGCTGGCCGAAGTGGTGATGAACCCGGCAGTGGCGCTGTTTGTCGACCGCGCACGCGCGCACCGGCCCGACTTCTGCGTCAGCGCCGCGCAGCGCGCCGCGATGGTGGCGCTGGTGCGCTGGCTGGATGGCCTGCCGTTGGCCATTGAACTGGCGGCTTCACACGCCCGCGTGCGGGGCCCGGCCGAACTGTTGGCGCTGCTGCAGGCCGCGCGTGCCGAAGGCGATGGCGGCAGCTTGGCCTTTTTGGCAAGGCGCGGCACGCGCAGCGGCAGCGACCCGCGCCACACGTCGATGCAAGCCGTGGTGGCCTGGAGCTGGCAGCTGCTGGCAGCCGCGCCGCAACGCTTGTTGATGGCGCTGTGCCTGCTGCCGGCCGGTGCAACGCTGGGTGCAGCCGCCGCGCTGGCTGGTGAACGGGCTGCAAAGCCAGCTGCTGA
>Ga0209181_10013067_pt1 | contig 10433 bp, 9 predicted proteins | sample MAT05_FD_187208 | JGI IMG/M metagenome (GOLD analysis project Ga0209181, IMG submission 187208) | Freshwater microbial communities from Lake Fryxell liftoff mats and glacier meltwater in Antarctica - MAT-05 (SPAdes) (version 2) | ecosystem: Environmental > Aquatic > Freshwater > Ice > Liftoff...
CATCAACCTTTTCATCAACCCTCATCAACCTTTTCATCAACCCTCATCAACCTTTTCATCAACCCACATCAACCTTTTCATCAACCTTTTCATCAACCCTCATCAACCCTCATCAACCTTCATCAACCATAACCAACACTGCATACATGACCAACATCCTCGAACTCGACATCACCATCAAAGGCAGCAAGCCCAAAATCTGGCGCCGGGTGCAGGTCCCGGCAGGCATTACTTTTTATGAATTGCACTACGTCGTCCAGTTCGCGATGGGCTGGCAGAATGACCATTTACATCAGTTCATTGTGGGCAAAGGAGAAGAGTACATCCGCCCGCCGCATGAAACAGATTTTGAAGAACTAACTGACTCCCGCGTGACTAAAATCAGCGAACACCTCGCAGCGCCGAACAACAACATCGTTTACGAGTATGATTTCGGCGACAGCTGGGAGCACGACCTCGTGGTCAAAAAAGTGTTCGAGGCCGACCCGAATCAATATTACCCGGTGCTGGTCGGAGGCGAACGTGCGTGTCCGCCGGAAGATTGCGGCGGTATATGGGGATATGCCGACCTGCAGGAAACCTTGAAAAAGCCTGGGACTAAAGCGTATAAAGAAATGGTCGAGTGGCTCGGCGATGTTTTTGATCCGGAGGCATTTGAGGTGAAAAAAATGAATGACGCCTATTTTAAGAATTTCATGGAGAAAATGAAAGAGTGGGATATTCTTGCTCCATCGTAAACCATCAATCTTCCTACCTTGCCTGTCTAAAACGGAAACAATATGGCCGCGAAAGCATCTACTAAGACAGCCCCCAAAAGCGAAAAAAAGAAGAAGAAAAAGGAAGATAAAATACCCTACCACCGCCGTCCTGACGGTATGGCTATGGAAAAGTGGCAGATTGCGCTGCGGCGGCAGTTCGTACAGGACAATGATTTTTCGATAGAAAAAACTACTGCCGAAATCGTGTATGCCGACTATGCGGTGACCAATCCCGCTTCCCACAGCACCTATAAAGTCGCGCTGCGAAGCCCTGATCACCGGGGCCACAACTTCTGTAACTGCTACGATTTTCGTGTCAGCCGCCTCGGCACTTGCAAACATATTGAAGCCGTTTTTCGCCTGATTGCCAAAAAAAGGTTGAAAAAGCACCTTAAAACCCCGGTGGAGCGGGCCTATTCCTCGGTCTATCTCGGCTATCGGTCAGGCAAGCGCATCCTGCTGCGCATCGGCAGCGAGCAGTTGGAAGAGTTGGCTGCTCTTTCGATTGATTATTTTGACGACCATTTTCAACTGACAGAACCAGGTTTTGCCCAATTCGAAGTTTTCCTACAAAAAGCGCGCGCCCTCAGTCCTGATTTCCAATGCTATGACGACGCGCTGGAGCACATCCTTGAACACCGCGAACACCAGCGCAGGGTGAAAAAAGTGGACAACATGAGCGTCGAACAGCGCGAAACCTGGCTTTCCGGCCTCGTCAAAGCCGAGATGTTCCCGTATCAGCAGCAGGGTGTGCTGTTCGCTTACCAGCATGGGCGGGCGATCATCGGGGATGAAATGGGCCTCGGCAAAACGGTGCAGGCCATCGCCACCGTCGAACTCCTGCGCCGGGAAGCGGGGATTTCCAAGATTCTCATCCTGGTGCCCACCTCGCTGAAATACCAGTGGAAAACCGAGATTGAAAAATTCGGTGGTCAGGAAGCCAAAGTGGTGGAAGGTGTGGCTACCGTTCGGCACCGCGAGCACCGGGAAGGGGAAGCGGTGTACAAGATTGCCTCTTACCATTCCGCTCTTTTCGACAGCCAGGCGATGGACGACGCAGGCTACGACCTCATCATCCTCGATGAAGCCCAGCGCATCAAAAACTGGCGCACCAAGATTGCTCAAAGCGTCCGCCGCATCCGCTCGCGCCACGTGCTGGTGCTCACCGGCACGCCCATCGAGAACAACCTGGAAGAACTTTACGGACTGGTGCAGTTTGTGGATCCTTTTGCGCTCGGACCCCGGCACGTCTTTTTTCCCCGATACCAAACCACAGACGACAATGGCCGGGTCATTGGCTATGAAAACCTAGGGGAGATCCGCACCCTGCTTACCCAACGCCTCATCCGCCGCACGAAAAAAAAAGTGCTGCCGCAATTGCCCAAACGCACCGACAAAAATCTCGTGGTGCCCATGACCCAGCCCCAGCGCGAGATGCACCGGGAGTTCGCTGACCAGGTGGCCAAACTTGTGCTCAAATGGCAGCGCATGAAATTTCTGGACGAGCAAGACCGCCAAAAACTGCTCAAAAACCTCAACATGATGCGCATGGTGTGCGACAGTACGTACATCGTGGATCAAAGCACCAATTATCAGACGAAGGTGGACGAACTGCGCAACATCCTTTCTGAAATACTCGAAATCGAGGGTGAGAAGGTGGTGGTGTTCAGTCAGTGGGCGCGTATGAACGATCTGGTTGTCAAGGAGTTGGTAGATATGGGTGTGGGCTATCGGTACTTGCACGGCGCAGTGCCGGGCAAAAACCGGGGCGCACTTTACACCGAGTTCAACCAGGACCCCGAAGTGCGCGTTTTCGTCAGCACCGATGCAGGCGGGGTGGGCCTCAACCTCCAATCGGCTGCCTGGCTCGTCAACCTTGACATTCCCTGGAACCCGGGCACCCTCGAACAGCGCATCGGGCGTATTTACCGCCTCGGCCAGGAAAAGCCCGTCAATATCATCAACCTGGTGGCGCAGGAAAGTATCGAGCACAACCTGCTCGGTGTTATCCAGTTTAAAAAAAGTATGGCCGCCGGGGTGCTGGACGACGGCGAAGACGCTATATTCATGGGAGACAGCAAGTTCAAGCAGTTTATGGCATCGGTCGAAACCATCACCCGCGATACGGTGAGCGGCATGGCCTCCGTGGCACCCGACGAGATCGAAAAGCCCGCCGCTACGGTCCAGCACGATGAATCAGAAGATGTCGCGCCTGACGCAGCAGCCGCGCCTGTTGAGCATGTTCCTGTCGCGCCAACAGACATTCCTGACGACCTGAACACGGCCGACGAAACCGCAATTCACCCACCATTCTATCCTCAATCCGCCCATTCTCAATCGCCGGAAGTATTGGTGCAGAACGGGTTACAGTTTTTTACTCAACTCGCCCGTACCCTCAGCGACCGCAAGGCCACAGAACAACTGGTCAAAACCATCGTCCAAAAAGACGAAAAAACAGGCCAGACTTTTGTGAAACTGCCCGTTGGGAGCGAGCAAGCCGTAGAAGAAATGCTGAATGTACTGGGTGGGTTGTTCAAAGCATTGGGTGGGCAGCAGTGATTTCTGTTCTCCCCTGAATCTATGCCAACCTGGGAAATGTCGTCCTTGCTGTTTTTATGAAATGACCGGCACCCGTACTTTGCCCTATAGATAACTTTTTTACCCGATTTTCACCCCCATGGCATTCGCCCAACCGTTCTGGCTCCTGTTGCTGCTCCTGCTTCCCGCCCTCGTGTGGGCGTACCGGCGCACGGCCCTGAAGCGGCACGTGGCGCTTCAGGTGTCCCGTCAGTCGGCGATGCGCGGGGTGCGCACCTGGGTGGTGTATGCCCGAAAGTGGATTCAGGGCTTGCGGTGGATCGTGCTGGTGCTGTTGATCCTGGCGATGGCCCGTCCGCAGCGCAAGTGGTTTGAAGAAAAAATCGAAGCCGAAGCGCTGGATATCATGCTGGTGGTGGACGTGTCGCCGAGTATGCTAACCAAGGATTTTATCCCGGATCGCCTCACGGTAGCAAAACAAGTAGCGGGCGACTTCGTAAACCGCCGCACCTACGACCGGCTGGGATTGGTTGCTTTTTCCGGCGGAGCGTTTATTCAATGTCCGCTCACCAACGACCGGCGGATGCTCCGGGCTTTTATCAACAACCTGCAGGCAGGTCGCTTGCCCGACGGAACTGCCATCGGCCTGGGCCTGGCGACAGCGGTCAATCACCTGAAAGACAGCGAGGCAAAAAGCAAAGTGGTCATCCTGCTCACCGACGGCGAACAAAACTATGGCAGCATCGGTCCGATGCAAGCGGCTGACATTGCGCGTGCGCTGGGCGTTCGGGCGTACACCATCGGTCTGGGCACGGAAGGCACGGTGATGTCGCCCACCTACCGCAACTTCGACGGCTCGTTTGAATTTGCGGCGCGCACGATGGTTTTTGACACGAAATTGCTGGAAGATGTGGCGCGGCTGACAGGCGGGCAATTTTACCGCACCCGGTCGCCTCAGGATTTGAGGGGCGTGTACGCGGAGATTGACCGGCTGGAAAAAACCAAAATCACGACCATTGCGGTACGCCGTACGCAAGAATTGTTTTTCTGGCTGCTGGCAGTCGCATTTTGTTTGCTGGTGCTCGAAATGCTGCTGCGGTGGGGACCGTTAAGGGTGATTACGGTGTGAGGGGCAGGCAGCACGAATAGAAAAAAGAAACTATCCTGCCACTGACACGGCAAAAAACAGGAGCCATCCCAAAATTCGGGATGGCTCCTGTTCAAACAACCAAATAGGTGACAGCTGTTTTTACTGTGGCAGCACTACTTTGTCAATCGCGTGCACCACGCCATTGCCGGCTTGCACATCCGCTATGATCACCTTGGCCTTGTGGCCTTTTACGTCCACGAGCGTCACGCCGCTGGCATTTTTCTCGATCGTAATTTTAGCGCCTTGCAGCATTGTTACCTGTTGGCCGTTCACCAGATCAGTCGAGCGAACATTGCCTGTGAGAAATACATGGTAGCGAAGCACTTGTTCAAGCGTCGCAACCGGGATATCGCTCAGTTTTGTGGCGCCCAACTCCGTGAGCAGCGCTGCGAAGGCGGCATTGGTCGGCGCGAATACCGTGCTGGTAATGGCCGGGTCCGAGAGGATTGCAACATAGTTAGCGCTCAATCCGGGCGTAGTGAGAGCAGCCACGAGGGTGCTGAATTCAGGATTCAGCAAGGCATGGTTCACAATGGTTGGTATGGCGATCACTTTGTCCACGATGTGCACCACTCCATTAGAAGCAATCACGTCAGCGGTTACAACTTTGGCATCATTTATTTTTACGTCTGTACCTTTCTGCGCAAATAGGCTGATCGGATAATTGGTAGTGGCACCAATCTTTGTTGCCAAAGAGTTGACATACCCGGCAGTTGGTACTGCTGCGGCTTTCACTTCGCCGCTCAGAACGTGGTTCAGCAAGATCGTTTTCAAGGTTGCAACTGGCACATCTTCCAATTTGCTGAAACCATTGGCTTGCAGAAAAGCAGCAAAGGCCGCGTTGGTCGGTGCAAACACGGTGAAAGGACCAGCGCCGTTGAGTGTGGTCACCAGATCAGCGCGCTGGAGCGCAGCCACGAGCGAACTCAGATCGGAAGTGGCTTGAGCGGTTTCTACAATGTTTTTAGCTGTGGGAGTGGTATCATCGTCGCCGTCCTTGCAAGCCGTAAAAGACAAGGCCGCGCTGAACAGGAGGAGCATTCCAAAAAAGTACTTATTCATGGTGTAGTTTTAAATTTTGTGAATGTAAATTGAAGTCGCTTTTGCAAAAACGACCCTTGTAACAGGTTTACTCATATCTTGTTTAGTATTTTCAACTGTTAAAAATGTAAAAATTAAATAAAATTGCAAAAAATATGGAGAACCCGGAACTACTTCATCTCTTGTGGGTGCTTGCGATCTATGCTTTGGTCCTGTGGGTATATTGGCGATGGCGGGCACGCACTTTGCGGCAGTTGGGTTCGCCCGCGCTGGCCGAACGGCTGCTACTGGGCTTTTCGATGTCGCGGTTTTGGCTAAAGAATGTCTTTTTCGCGGGAGCCCTGGCGTTGCTGGCTGTTGCGATTGCCAATCCGCGTCGCTCCGAACTGCGCACCCCGCCGCCCCAGGAAAGCGCGGACGTGCTGATCGCGCTCGACATTTCGCAGAGTATGCTGGCGAAGGATGCGCCGCCCAGCCGCCTGGAACGGTCCAAAGCCTTCATTCAAAAACTGGTGGTCGCCCTGGAAGGTGAGCGGCTCGGGCTCATCTTTTTTGCCGGCGAAGCGTATCCGCAGATGCCGCTTTCGACCGACCTGGAGGCACTCATGGTGTTTGCGCGCAACGCCAGTACGGATTTTGCGACCGACCAGGGAACGGACTTCGGGGAAGCGATGGAACTGGCGGTCCGCTTGTTCGAATCGGACTCAAAAGGGGGCCACGCGCTCGTGCTGATTTCTGACGGAGAGCACCACGAAGCCAGCGTCCTCCTGCAAGCGAAGAAGGCCCATGAGGATGGCATGGTCATTCACACGGTTTCGGTCGGTTCGGCTGCGGGAGCACCCATACCTGCGGGAGGGGGAAATTACAAGCGTGATTTCAGGGGGCAAATCATCCATACGGTTGCCAATGAGGCATTGCTGCGGGACATTGCCCGTGCGGGAGGTGGCACCGCATTTTCAATCAACGATGCAGATGCGGTGCGGTTGATCGCTCGGGAAGTGGACAGCCTCCAGAAAAACGTGGTCCAGGTACAGGGGCACATGGAGTATGTGTCTTATTTTCAGTGGTTGTTGTTGCCGGCGTTGTTGCTGCTGGTGTTGGAACAGGTGTTGTGGTGGCGGAAAAGCGATAAAAAAGTTTGAAGTTTGAAGTTTGAAGAAGCGTCTTCGTTCCTAAATTTTTCGAAATGCCTTATTTTTTAAGAAATATATCCACGTCTATCTTGCTTGTGGCGGTATGGCTATCTCCGCTTTCTGCGCAGTCCGGCCATGGGCAGGCGCAGCAGGGGGATCGTTTGTACGACAAGAAACAATACGGTAAAGCAGCAGAAGCCTACCGAAATGCCCAGTCGCATCCGGCAGCGGCCTATAATGCAGGCAATGTTGCTTTTCAGCAGGCCAAGTACAAGGAAGCAGTTGATTTTTACAAAAAAGCCGCCGCAAATGCCACCTTGCCTACTGACCAGTCGGACGCCAACTATAACCTGGGCAATACCTATCTCCAGCAGGAAAAATACGCCGAAGCGATTGCCGCTTATCAAAAAAGCCTTCGCCTGCAGCCCAATCGGGCCGACGCAAAGAAAAATCTGCAAATCGCCATCAAGAAACTGCGGGAGCAGCAAGAACCGCCCCCACCGCCCCCGCCCAACTCACCGCCGCCGCCGCCGCCGCCCGCTCCAAAACCACAGCGCAATTACCTCGACCGGCCGCAGCAGGCACCGCGTAAAGAACTTGCTCCCGGTATGCTCACGCCGGAAGCCGCCCGGCAGTTGCTGGAGACCGCTGTAGCGCCGCAAGAACAAAAAAGTGCCCGGGAATACCGCGAGTTATCGCCTTCCACCAAGCCGTCGCGGGTGAAAAAGGATTGGTGAAGTCACTTAATAAACGCCGCTCCGCAGTGCTCCACAATCTGCTCCTCCACCTTTTTGGGATTGTCGAGCAGGTCGAAAAAATCTTCCAGGTAGCCAGTCGTGTACTGTCTCGATTCTTTGTCGAAATGCGGAAACTGTTTGCAGAAGCCGATTAATTCAGGCTTTTTAGACTGAAAAAGTTTCAGCGTCGGCTCCCAGTCCTCCGGTCGGCGGCATAGGCCGAGGAAATAGCGCGTAGTGACATTGGAGATTTTCAAGCGCTCTGCAGGCAATGAATAGGAGGTATGAGCGAACCCGGAGTAGTCAAAGTCATACGGCACACCGATGGGCAATGAATCGCCCTGAATGTGGGCGACAGCGATATTGTGGCGATTGTACACGTACCAGTCTGTATTGCCGATCATGAATTCGAACAGGCTGAGCACATCGAACTCCCGGGGTTGCAATCCTTTCGGACTGATTCGGGTCGGCTTCAAGATCTGGCTGTGCAGCCGTTGCGCCATTTCTTCAAAGGGTTCGATGAAGAAGGCAAAACCTTCCGCTGATTTTTCCTGTTCATCGGTTGTTTTGAATTTCAACTTCACCAGTTGGGTGCGCAAACTTTTGTCCGTCAGGATGTTGTAAAGTCGGTACGCCGCGTATTCGCGCAGGACGTACTGCTCATAACCAGGTTCGTCTTTACAGATCACCACCATTTCAAGCGCCTGGATCGGTTGAAATCCGTTGGCTACCAAAAACTCCCTGGGGAACCTGACTTTGATGGGAGGGATATCACAAATCTTGCGGCGGGAGCGTCCTTTAGGCTTTACGTCTACGGTCACCTCCCGTTGAACCCCTGATTTGTCTAAGTATTGGAATTTGGCGGGCTGATAGATATTTCCCTCCTTTTCACGCAAAAGTTGCTCGAAATCCAGTTCGATCGTCATTGTAGGAGCATTTTCGTGAAACAAATGCTGGAACATCGTAGGCAGTCTGAGGGAATCGGGTAGGGGAGCGGTGGCACTTTGAGCCAAGAGCCCGGGAAGGAAAATGCCTAGCAGAAAGGAGAGGAGGGCCGACTGTTTCATCGAAACATTGTGTTTTCAACAAAGGTAAACAATCGCTGTAAAAGATGCCAGGCGCATTGTGCGGCGTTATCTTTGTCAAAAAATGCTCATGTGGAAATACCTGCTTCTGATTCAGGCGTTGTTGATACCGGTTCTTTTTGAGAATGTCTGCCTGAAATCGCAAGCAGACAATCCACAACTCCCCTTCCTCCCAACTGCTCCCGCCTCCCGCGCCTTCGAACTTCAAACTTCGAACTTCGAACTTCGAACTTCAAAAGACTCCCTTTTCCCACTCCTGTCGCTGCCCCTTCTCGCCCGCTTCGCCACTGCCGACAATTTAGGCAATACCTATATCGTCACGGCTGCCAACAGCATCGAAAAATATGCGTCTGACGGACGGTTCCTGACCTGGTACAGCGACAACCGGCGCGGGCAAGTGACTTGGCTCGACGTGTCGAACCCGCTGAAAGTATTGGTTTGGTACGCCGATTTTCGCACGGTTTTATTCCTCGACCGCAGCCTGACCCAACTCGGCGAGGTCAACCTGATTCAAGTCGGATATCCCGATGTGCGGGTCGTAGCCGCTGCACTGGACGGCAATCTGTGGCTCTACGATGAAGTCAATTTTCGCTTGCTGAAAATCACGCCCGAAGGTGAAAAACGCGCTGAAAGTCAGTCGCTCAATCTCCTGGAATACACCCCCCGCCAGCCCGCCTTGTTGCGCGAACAGGACAACCGAGTCTATCTGGCAGATCGCACGGCAGGCTTGGGTGTGTTCAATGCATTCGGTCAATTCGAGCGCACCTGGAAATCTGCACAGGTAGTCTCTGATTTCCAGGTAGTTGACAATCAGTTGATCTACTTGTCGGACAGCAGCATCGTAGCCGAGCGCTGGCCGCTGCCAGAACACGCCGAAATTCTACTGCCCGACTCCCTCCGTTCGTTGCCCAAATGGTTGGGGCCGCGCCGGCTCTTTGTGCAGCAGGCGGGGACGTTGAAGGTTTTTACGGTGCGGTGATTTTCTGCGGGTAATTTCCTTGCGGGTAATTTTCTGTAGAGTAATTTTCCTGCGGGTAATTTTCTGTAGAGTAATTTTCCTGCGGGTAATTTTCTGTAGAGTAATTTTCCTTGCGGGTAATTTTCTGTAGAGTAATTTTCCTGCGGGTAATTTTCTGTAGAGTAATTTTCCTGCGGGTAATTTTCCTTGCTGTTATCTCCCTTTTGATTTTTCGCCTTTTCTCCGGGTATCAATGATGTACTGGATTTTCCAGCCGTCGGCAGTTTTCACCAGTTGAAACGAATTGGTGCCGGTGTGCGAGACTTTGCCATTGACCAGAAACTTGTAGGGCGTCCATACGCTCGCCAGCGACTGCTCGGCTTCGATGTGTCCGAACTCGATTTTCTCTTCGTATTTCTTATCGGAAGGTGAACCGACAAAAGCCACGAACTCATTAAAATCTTCTGTGAACACCCGCCACTTTCCTTCTTTGTCGGCCATAAAGGTTTGCAGTACGGGCGCTTCGGTACAAGTGCTTCTGAGCAGGACGGTGTCTCCTTTGTTCATGCCATCGAAGAAGCGATTGACCACTTCTTTGATGGCTTTGTCCTGTTTTTCGACCTTTTCTTTTTGAGCCATAACGGCAGTCAGCGGAAGGAAAGCGAGCAGCAAAAAGAGAAGTTTGAGCGAGAATAATGTCGAAGCAGGTGTCTTTTTACAAGGTGGGAGGTAGTACATGGTGTGTTTTTTTGCTCAAAATGCTGGGCCTTTTCGGCAGGGGCATAGTTTTTCGAGCAAAAATACCCCTGAAAGAGGCAGAAGCGACTTCGGAAAGGGGAACGTCATTTTTGGTTTCACACGACGACACGACGGGGGGGCACACAACGACACGACGGGGTTTCACACGACGACACAACGACACGACGGGGGGGTCACACAACGACACAACGACACGACGGGGGGGCACACAACGACACGACGACACGACGGAGGGGGCACACAACGACACGACGACACGACGGGGGTAGGCTTC
>Ga0209181_10013068_pt1 | contig 10432 bp, 8 predicted proteins | sample MAT05_FD_187208 | JGI IMG/M metagenome (GOLD analysis project Ga0209181, IMG submission 187208) | Freshwater microbial communities from Lake Fryxell liftoff mats and glacier meltwater in Antarctica - MAT-05 (SPAdes) (version 2) | ecosystem: Environmental > Aquatic > Freshwater > Ice > Liftoff...
TGCTCTGGCGCCGGCACGACGCCTCGCAGGCTCCGGTGGCGCACCGCCCCAGACCAGTGGGTCGGATGCTGTAATCGCGCGGCCTGTGTCGGCGGGCGCGATGGCACTACCCTTCGCACGATGCAGCTCAAGGCGACCACCGCGGCTCGACGGCTGATCGTGCTATCGATGATCATGACGATGCTGGCCTCGGTGACGGCGTGTAGCAAGGACGCCAGGCCGGTCGGGCCGACAGGGGCCAGCGCGGTCAATCTGACGCTGCGGCAGGTGGTCTTCACGCAGGTCGTACAGGACGTGGAGGGATCGCTGCCGCTTGTGACCGGGGTGGCCGCAGCCGCACAGGTGTTGGTGGTGCGCAGTCAGGAGAGTGTCGACGAGGTGCCGGTGATCCTGCGGCTATTCCGCGGTGGCGTGGTCGTGTACACCGACACCGCGAAGACCGGCGGCGTGCTTGGGCCCACCGTGTCACTCCTCACCGCGAGCGCCCAGTTCCTCGTGCCGGCGGCGCTGGTCGCGCCCGACGTCTCGTGGCAGGTGGAACTCGATCCACGCCAGACCGTGGCTGATTCGACGCGGCTGGACAACGTGCTGCCGGCGACGCCTGCCCCACTGAACGCCGTGACGGTTCCGCCCTTGCGGCTGCACCTCGTGCCCGTGATCCTGTCGCGGCACAACGGAATCAGGGGTGACGTCACCGCGGCGAATGTGGAAACGTATGTGCGGCGCGCGCGCCAGCTTGTGCCGGCACGCGAGATCATCGTCACAGTGGGAGCGCCACTCGTCAGCGGCGCGAATTTCGGGACGTCCGCGGAGGGTGGTGATCGCGGGTTCTGGCAATTCGTGCTTGCTGATATCGACGCAGCCCGCATGTCGAGTGGAAGTCCGGATGCCTATTGGTACGGTGTCGTCCCGATACCAAGCGGATACACGCAGGTGATTTTCGGCGGCTTTGGCTACCTGCCAGCGAATCCGGGTGACACCGGGCAAGGATCGCGGACGGGCGTCGGCGCGGACATCTCGACGTCTGGAAGCGCGGCATACGCGCAGATGCTCCTGGCCCATGAGCTCGGGCACAACTTCGGACGTGAACACGCTCCAGGCTGCAATGCCCCCGCACCGCTGGATCCGCTCTTCCCGAATTTCACTGGTGCGATCATGGGTGTCGGCCACGACGTCTGGAGCTGGGCCGCTGGCCAGTCGCGCGAAGCGCTGTCATTCGGGCCGCAGACGGGGGATGTGATGAGCTACTGCGACGCGCGATGGATCGGTCCATACAACTATGACGCAATCCTGAAGTGGCGCATGGCGTCGACAGTGATCACGCGGATCGTGCGTGAAGGGCCGGCCGTGGCACTGCCATGACCTGCGGAGCGCGGCACCGACGCGAGCCCCGCGCGCAACCGTGACTACCGCAGCGCGCGGGGGAGTTTCCGATGCGCCGCACCAGCGCGGCGCTGACATCAAGCGGCGCTGACATCAAGCGGCGCTGACATCAAGCGGCGCTGACATCAAGCGGCGCTGACATCAAGCGGCGCTGACATCAAGCGGCGCTGACGGACCGTCAGGTCACCTCCCCCGCCAGCACCGCCTGCGCCGCACTATCGTCGAACTCCCCTTCCCAGCGCGCCATCACCACCGTCGCGAGGCAGTTGCCCACCAGGTTCACACTGGTGCGCGCCATGTCCATCACCGCGTCCACACCGAGAATGAGCGCGACGCCTTCCAGCGGCAGCCCGAACTGCGTCAATGCGCCAGACAGGATCACCAGCGACGCGCGCGGTACCGCCGCGACACCCTTCGAGGTGAGCATCAGCGTGAGCATCATCAGCAGCTGCGTGCCGAGCGGCATGTCGATGTTCGCGGCCTGCGCCACGAAGATGCTGGCCACCGCCAGATAGAGCGTACTGCCATCGAGATTGAAGCTGTAGCCCGTCGGCATCACGAACGCGACGATCCGCTTCGGCACCCCCAGCTTCTCCATCGCCTGCATCGCACCAGGCAGCGCCGCCTCGGAGCTGGACGTGGAGAAGGCGAGCAGTGCGGACGACTTGACCTGCTTCCAGAACGCGCCCAGTGGGACCCTGGTCATCAGCGCGACCGGGACGAGCACCAGCACGATGAACACGGCCAGCGCGCCGTACAGCGTCAGCACCAGCTTCAGCAGCGTGAGCAACACCGGCAGCCCGGAGCGGCCCACGGTCGCCGCGATGGCCCCCGCGATGCCGATCGGCGCGAATGCCATCACGATCGCGACGAACTTGAACATCACCTCACTCAGCGACTCGCAAAAGTCGAGCATCACCTGCCGCGGCCTCCCCGGCACGCGGGCCAGCGCAATTCCGAACAGCACGCTGAAGAAGACGATCTGCAGTACCTCGTTCTTTGCCGCCGCCTCGAAGAAACTCTGCGGAACCGTATGCTCCAGAACACCGGCGAGCGTGGGCGTGGTGGTGGTGAACTCCTTGGCGTCTGCCGCGCTTGCGGCAGCGAGTGACACACCCGCCCCCGGCTTGATCAGGTTGACGGCGATCAGGCCGACGGCCAGCGCCAGCGTCGTCACGAGCTCGAAATACAGAATGGAGCGCAGCGCAAGGCGGCCCACCTTCTTCATGTCGTCGCCGTGCCCCGCAATCCCGATCACGAGCGTGCTGAAGAGCAGTGGCACGATCACGGACTTGATCATGCGCAGGAAGATCGTGGACAGCAGCTTGAGGCTCTGGCCGAACTCGGGGAACAGCCATCCGATCAGTGTGCCGAGGATCATGGCGACGATGATCCACTGCGTGATGGAGAGCTTCTTCAGGAAGGACATGCGGGCGAGGTGGGGGAGGTCAGTGGCCAGGGCCGTCGAGTTCCGGCGCAGGCGGCAGGGACCGGCCGGTGCGCAGCACCGAATTGCGATACCCATACGCGAAGTACAACACGAGCCCGATGATCAGCCAGATGCCGAAGGCCTGCCATGCGCTGGGCGGCAGTCCACGCATGACGTAGAGACACGCCAGCGCACCACCGCCGGCCACCGGCCAGACGAACGGCACCCGGAACGGGCGGTGACGCTCCGGCTCACGGACGCGGAGCACGAGCACGCCGATGCAGACGAGCATGAACGCGGCCAGCGTGCCGATGTTCGTCAGGTCGTAGGTGGCCGCATCATCCGCGAGCAGGCCGCCGATTGCCACGCAGACACCGGTGATGATGGTCGTGATGTGCGGCGTGCGGTACTTGGGGTGGAGCTTGGCCGCAAACGGCGGCAGCAGGCCATCGCGCGCCATCGCATAGAAAATGCGTGGCTGGCCGTACTGGAACACGAGCAGCACCGCCGACATCGACACCACCGCGCCGGCCGACACGATCCAGCTCACCGTCTCCAGGCCCGCCAGTTGCAACGCCTTCGCGAGGGGATCGGCGCCGAGGAGCTGCGTGTAGGGCACCATGCCGGTGGCAACCGCACCCACGATGACGTAGATCAGCGTGCAGATGCCGAGGCCGATCAGGATGCCGCGTGGCAGCGTCCGCTGCGGATTGATCGTCTCCTCGCCAGCAGTGCTGACGGCGTCGAAGCCGATGTAGGCGAAGAAGACGATGGCCGCGCCCTGATGAATGCCACGCCAGCCATTCGGTGCGAACGGGTGATAATTGGCAGGGTCGATGTGCATGGCCCCGACAACGACGAACAGGGTCAGCACGAGCAGCTTGATGCCCACCATGACGGCGTTGACCCGAGCGCTCTCCTTCGCGCCGCGGCAGAGCAACCAGGTGATCGCGGCGACGATCAGGAACGCCGGCATGTTGAGCAGGACCGGAATACCCGCAACGCGCGGCGCGTTCTCGATGATCGCGAGCACCGCCGGATCGCTGCTCTTCATCGCCTGGAAATATCCGTGCGTCAGCCATCCCGGCAGCTGCACGTCGAATCCGCTCAACAGCGAGTTGAAGTAGCCGCTCCACGCGATCGCGACCGCGACGTTGCCGACCGCGTACTCCAGGATCAGGTCCCAGCCGATGATCCACGCGACCAGTTCGCCGAGGGTGGCGTACGAATACGCATAGGCACTGCCGGCCGTCGGGATCATCGCCGCCAGCTCGGCGTAGCAGAGCGCCGCCAGCCCACAGACGACACCGAGCAGAACGAAGCTGACGATGAGCGCCGGGCCGGCGCCGTACCGGACGATCGTGCCATCCTTGAGCGTCTCCCCGGCCGCCGCCGTGCCCAGCGAGGCGAAGATGCCGGCACCGATCACCGCCCCGATCGAGAGGAGGACGAGGTCACTGACGCCGAGTGTGCGATGCATCCCCGAACTCTCCGAGGAACTCGCAATCGGCTTCCGCTGCATCAAGGACATTGGTATCCGGGGTAGTGGAGAGCGCCGGTGCGCCACGGAGGCACACCGGTCGAATCGGACGTCGATCGATGCTCAGATGAAGAGTGGCGCCATCACCAGTGTGATCGTGCTGAGCAGCTTGATCAGCACATGGAGTGACGGCCCGGCGGTGTCCTTGAACGGGTCGCCCACCGTGTCGCCCACGACCGAGGCCTTGTGGGCATCGCTCTTCTTGCCGCCATAGACGCCGGTCTCGATGTACTTCTTGGCGTTGTCCCAGGCCCCACCGGCATTGTTGAGGAAGCCGGCCATGAGGACACCAACCACGGTGGAGATCATCAGAAATCCAGCCACCGCCTCTGCGCCGAGCCGCTCGCCCGGTGCACCGAGGTGCTTGAACAGCACGCCCACGATGATCGGAAAGCTCACGACCAGGGCGCCAGGCAGCACCATCGCGCGCAGTGCGCCCTTGGTCACGATATCGACGCAGGCAGCGTAGTCTGGCTTCTCGGTATAGAGCATGATCCCCGGGCGCTCGCGGAACTGGCGGCGTACCTCTTCGATCACCGATTGCGCGGCCGTCGACACGGCCTTCATCGCCAGCGAGGAAAACCAGAACACGAGCATGCCGCCGAGCAGCGCGGCCACGAACACCTGCGGCTTGGACAGGTCCACCGTCAGCGGCGAGCCGGTCATGTTCTTGACCTCGTCGAGGTACGCCGAGAACAGCAGAAACGCTGCCAGTGCCGCCGACCCGATCGCGTAGCCCTTCGTGAGCGCCTTGGTCGTGTTGCCGACGGCGTCGAGCCGGTCGGTCTTGTTGCGGATCGACTCCGGCTGCTGCGACATCTCGACGATGCCACCGGCGTTGTCGGTGATCGGGCCGAACACGTCCATCGCCAGGATGTACCCGGCGGTGCCAAGCATGCCCATGGTGGCAACAGCGGTGCCGAACAGACCACCCACGGGGACACCGTTTTCCATGAGCCCACTTCCCTGCCCGATCATGAAGCTCGCCAGCAGCGCGATGCCGATCGTGATCACCGGCAGGACCGTCGACTCCATGCCCACGGCGATGCCCATGATGATGTTCGTGGCCGGGCCGGTCTGGCTGGCATCGGCGATGGAGAGCACGGGCCGGTAGCGGTATTCGGTGTAGTACTGCGTGATGAAGACGAAGGCGATCGACGTCACGATCCCGACCATCCCGCACCAGAAGAAACTCATCCAGGCGTCGGGGGCCTCGGGCGTCGCCAGCAGCAGCTTGCAGGCGAAGTAGAACATCACGGCGACGAGCGCGGCGGTCACGTAGTAGCCGCGGTTGAGGGCGGCCATGGGATCGGCATCCTCCTTCGTGCTGACCGTCATCACGCCGACGATCGAAGCCAGCAGGCCGAGCGCCCCGATCACGAGCGGAAAGAGGATGCCCGCAATCCCAAAGAACCTGAACAGTGCCACGCCGAGGATCATCGCACCGATGTTCTCGGCCGCCGTGCTCTCGAACAGGTCGGCGCCGCGGCCGGCGCAGTCACCGACGTTATCACCGACGAGGTCCGCGATCACGGCCGGATTGCGCGGATCATCCTCGGGAATGCCCGCCTCGACCTTGCCCACCAGATCGGCGCCGACGTCGGCCGCCTTGGTGTAGATCCCACCGCCAAGCTGCGCGAAGAGCGCGACGAAACTGGCCCCGAAGCCGTAGCCGACGATCAGGAACGGAATCTTGGGTGCCCACGTGTTCGCGTCCATGCCCTCAGGCGCGAGCAGGGTGATGATGGCGAACAGGCCGCCCACGCCGAGCAGCGACATCGACACCGTGAAGAGGCCCGACACGGCGCCGCCGCGCAGGGCCGTCTGCAGCGCGGCGTTCAGGGACTCCATCGCCGCACTGGCGACGCGGATGTTGGTGCGGATCGAGACCCACATGCCCATGTAGCCGGCGATGCCGGAGCTGAGGGCCCCAAGGGAGAACGACAGCGTCACGAACAGCGCCAGCACCTTCGGGTCGGACACCGGATCGCTGGCAGTCGTCTCACGCAGGAGCCCGTAGCCGACGTACAGCAGCGTCGCGACGACCACGGCGAGCACGCCGATGGTCTTGTTCTGTCGCGCGAGGTAGGCTTCCGCTCCCTCCTGAATCGCATCCGAGATCGCCCGCATGGCCTCGGTGCCGGTGCCTCGCGCGAGCACCCACCTGGCAAGAACCCCCGCGAACACCAGGGCAATGACGCTGCCGCCGATGATGATGCCGAGTAAGGACGACTGCGAAGCGCTCATGTCGGAGCTCGAGGTCTGGGGAGGGAGTCAGGCGTCCGCCACTGGCGCGCGCCGCATGTTCGGGTACACGGGAAGACCGAGCCGTTCCGGTACGCACCCCATTGGCCAGGAGACGCGCACACCGCCATCAGCACCTTCACCGCACCATCGCGGACCTCTCGCTCGCTCGTGCCCTCGCACCGACAGCTGTCGCCGACAGCCGACAGTCGACAGCCGACAGTCGTCGCCGACAACCGCAGGCACGAGTGTTCATCACGGCCGGCAACGGCGCATCGACATCACTGCGGGCACACCCGCTCTGGGCCCTCTGCGAGAGTGACTTCTCCGCACCACGGCAGTGGTACGGTCGTCACAATGCGGCAACCTACGCACGGGATCGGCGCCGAACCAGTTGCAACCGACCGACGATGCCGTGACGGGCCCACGCCATCACCGAATCGCCCTGTCGCGCAAAAAAAGGGCGGACCGCCTGGTCCACCCTAGAGGAGAATCTCGTACCGGTACGTGAATTTGACCGGCTGTCCGTTGGCGCGCACCGCGGGTCGAAATCGCTGCTCGCGCAGGCTGGCGATGAATTGGTCGTCGTACCCGCCATCGCCCGACCGTGGTGAAAACTCTGCGGTCAGTACCTTGCCGGTCTCATCGACCTCGAGCTCGATCACGATGGTCTTGCCGCGGAGGCGGCGCGGTGTGCCGCTGGGCGGTACGAACAGTGCCCGCGGCGTCGGCGGATAGATCGTGGCGTTGCCACCACCAGTGCCAGGACCACTCCCCGTACCGGTGCCGGTGCCAGCACCCGTGCCCGTGCCGCCGCCGGTGCCCGCGCCAGTCCCGGGCCCCGGATCGTTGCCGCTGCCCGCGCCCGCACCAGCCCCTGGCGCCGCCGCGGCAGGAGCGGCGGGCGCTTCCGGCGCCGGAGTGGTGCTTGGCGCCGTCGGGGTAGGCGTCTGGACCTTCGGCTGCTCCGGCGGCGGCGGCTTGACCTCCGGCACCGTGACGAGCGGTGGCAAGATGCTCGGCGTTGCGGGCCTGGCCGGAGCGGCCGGCATCTGATAGAGCTGGATACGCTCTGGGATGATCGGCGATCCGCCGCGCCCGCCACCGCCGCCACCTGCGGGCCCCGGGCCGCCGGCACCTTCCGTCAGCGCCTCCGTGATCTCCCGGTGAAAGAACGCCGGCAGGACCAGCAGCAGGATGATGAGCAGGTGCGACATGACCGAGACCACCACACCGCGGCGCCGGTTCTCCTTCAGCGGACCCTCAGGGACGCCGACGAGCGGTCGAAGCTTCGGCCGTTCCCCGGTCAGGCGTGGGGTGACGTCGGCGTTTTCAGGAAGGCTGCTGTCGTGCATCGGCTCGGCGCAAAAGTGTCGTGACCAGCAATTGTACGCGCAATACGGAGGGAAAGGTTCGTGGACGCCTTACAAAATGGGCGACTGGGCACATGCCCAGTCGCCCACCTGCCACGACCCTGTCCATGACGGCTTTGTGCCGGTGACGCCTTACTGCACGCTTTTCGGCATGTGGCCGATGACCTTCACGCCGGCGCCGCGTGCGACGTCCATGGCGAAAATCACGTCCTGGTACACTGCCGCCGAGTCACCCTTGATGAAGATCAACTTGTCGGGACGGCCCTCGTAGACCTCCTTCAAACGCGCCGGGAGCCCAGCCTTCGTCTGCTCCTCGGTGTTGATCTTGAACACTCCACCCGGCATGATCGTGAGCACGATGTTCTCGGGCGGCGGACCAGGCGGGGTAGGCTGCGGCGTCGGATCGGGCAGCTGCACATCGATCGTCTTCCGGGCCATCGGCACGATGACCATGAAGATGATCAGGAGCACGAGGAGCACGTCGATCATCGGCGTGACGTTGATGTCGTTCGTGAGCCCACCTGCGGAATCTCCAGCGCTCATCGCCATTATTTCTTTCCTCCGCTGAGGTCGAGCGGATTGGCAGCGTTTTTCGGCGCATCGCCCGCGACGGTGGATTCAGTGCCCGGCGTCTGGTCGGTGATCAGACCAGAGACGCGCACCCCGGCCTTCGAGATGACGTCGAGCGCATCCTGCACCTTGTAGAACGAAAGCGTCGCGTCCGCCTTGACGTACATGATCTTGTCGACCGTCCGCGCCGCGTAGATCTGCGTGACCAGCGTCTCGAGATCCTCGTTCTTGATCGGCTTCTTGTTCAGGTAGTAATTGCCATCCCGGTCAATGCCGAGCACCTGATCGGTGTTCTCATCCTCGGGGTGCTGCTTGATGTTCTGGCCCTTCGGCGGGGACGCCTTGAAGCCAGCGGCAATCTGCGGCACCACGATCATGAAGATGATCAGGAGCACGAGCATGACGTCGATCATCGGGGTGACGTTGGGTTCGGCCTTGACCGACCCCCCGCCGCCTGCAGACATCCCCATGGTGACGCTCCTCGTTAGCGGTGAGTCAGGCTCAGGTCATCGGCATCTGGCCGCCCGCCGTCGTATTGAACTCGCGCGTGAAGCGTGAGCGGCCGAATTCGCCCGACACACCCTTGATGAGATAGTCGATCATCTCCTTCGAGGTGTACGTCATCTCTGCGGTGAGGTTGTCGATCTTGGTCTGGAAGTAGTTGTACGCCCACACAGCCGGGATGGCCACGATCAACCCGAAGGCTGTCGTGATGAGGGCCTCGGCGACACCGGCCGAGATCGAGGCGATACCACCTGACCCAGAAGCGGCCATGCCCGTGAAGGCGTTCACGATCCCCATCGTGGTGCCGAGCAGACCGACGAACGGTGCGGTCGCACCCACCGTCGCGAGAACGGCATTGCCGCGCTTCAGGCCGACGACCGTCATCAGCATCTCGCGCTCCACGGCACGCTCGGCCGTGTTGATGTCCGACACCGTCACCGAGCCATCCTGGATCAACGGGCGAATTTCACCCAGCGCGCCGCCGAGCACACGGGCGACATGCGACTTCTTGTACGTCTCGGCCAGCTTGATCGCCTCGCCGAGGTTGTCCTCCTCGAGGAACTGCGAAAATTCCGGGGCGAACTTGATCGTCTCGGCCTTCGCCGCGCGGAGCGACCACCACTTCGAGAACATCACGGTCAGCGACCACATCGACATCGCAAGGAGCGTGAAGACGATGCTCTTGGCGAACAGGCCCATCGAATTGAACATCTCCGTCATTGACAGATCCATCGGAACCCCCCAGTGCTAGTAAGGTGAAAGGCGAATCAGGCGAAGCCGGGAACTATCGGTTGAGCGCGAACCCGAACGGCTGCTGCACGAGCATGCGGACCTTGCGACCGCCGATTTCCGCCGGGAGGAAGCGCATGCGCGGGAGCGCAGACCTCACGGCCTGACCGAATGCGTCATGTGACGCACGGAGCACCTTGAACGATCCCAGCTCGGCACGACCCGTCGTGTCGATGATGAACTGCACGAGGGCATCGCCCTCGACACCCGACGACTTGAGCATCTCCGGGTATGCCGGGTTTCCAGTCCCAGGGATCGAGGCGGCTACCCTCTCGACCTGGAAGTCGAAGTACGGCTGGTCGCTGACCACCGGACCCGTGCCACCCTCGACACCCTTTGCAATACCGCCTTGCACACCCTTGCCGCTGAAGTCAGCCTCATCGGTCGCCTTGCGGCTCAGGTCGACATCCGGAATGACATCGGGGATCGTGATGGGCGGCGTCAGCACCTGAAACCCCTTTGGCGGGGCCACCTGCGCCACCACCTCCTGCTGCTTCGGCTGCTCCTTCGGCTTCTCCGGCTCCGGCTCCTTCTTGTTCTCGACGATCGTGACCTTCTCTTCCTTTGGCTTCTCGAATGCATCCGCCGTCTTCTTGGTCA